>Ga0209511_1002643_pt1 | contig 14473 bp, 17 predicted proteins | sample SSSSmetaG_FD_184141 | JGI IMG/M metagenome (GOLD analysis project Ga0209511, IMG submission 184141) | Glacier valley bacterial and archeal communities from Borup Fiord, Nunavut, Canada, to study Microbial Dark Matter (Phase II) - ​SSSS... | ecosystem: Environmental > Aquatic > Freshwater > Ice >...
GCCCAGAAGGATTAACAGCCCTGTGGATATCTTTCCTGAAAACCCTAAAAAAGTATGTATTTTCGGGCGTTCTAGAAGTTTATCCACACACTGTGTGTTCGTCAAAATGACGGTACAGCTCGAACCATAATGTTGTTTCTAGATTTAGCAATAAGAAAAAAATACCTAGGTTTTTAAAGTCTAATTTATTCAGAACTGTTATGGTGATCTTTATGATGTCAATGTTTGCTGTTGGAATTCATAAAAACTGGGGTAATTTATACGGTATAGGGATGGTATTTTACAGGATCATTGTTGTTACAACTATCGCAGGCATCGTCTTGTCTTTCTTCTATAATCAAAGAACCTGGTGTCATTTTTGCCCTATGGGTACAATTGCTTCAGTGATATCAAGATTTAGAAAAAGTAAAAACGTATTACAAATATCGGCAGACTGTGTATCCTGTAAAATATGTGAAAAGAAATGCTCTATAGGAATAGTACCTTATGAATATAAAGAAAATATTTTAAGTCATCCGGATTGTTTACAATGCGGAAAATGTGTAAATGCGTGTCCTAAAAATGCAATAGGATATAACATTATTAATTTTGCAGAATTTTCTGATCAAGAAGATGATGACGAAAAAGTAAGTTAATAGAGTTGTTATGTGAATTTGTTAATAAGCAATATGAATGGGGATAGCGTGAAAAATCAAGATTTTACACATGTAACTTTGCGCCTACAGCCCAACGTTTGCAGGCTGTGAAGAAAGGAATGGTTGATATATTGATTGGAGATATGATAGGAACAAATAGTGTCAGCTTTATACTCGTATTTTTAGAGGGAATATTATCTTTTTTTTCTCCTTGCGTAATACCGCTAATTCCAGTTTATATGGGCTATTTAGCAGGTAGTGGGAAAAAAGTTGTTGAAGATGGTACATTTGTATATGAAAGAAAAAAGGTGTTTATTCACACTATGTTTTTTGTCTTGGGCATTTCATTTAGTTTTTTCATATTAGGAATATCATTTACGGCGATAGGCAGCTTTTTTAGCAGCAACAAACTACTGTTTACCAGAGTCGGTGGTATCCTAATTATATTATTAGGATTATTTCAGCTTGGCATTTTTGATTTTTCATTTTTACAAAAAGAAAGAAAAATAAACATTAATCTAGCTGACAAAAAGATGAATCCGGTTATGGCGCTTGTTATGGGATTTACCTTTAGTTTTGCATGGACACCTTGCATTGGACCGACACTTTCCTCCGTCCTGATTATGGCTTCTGGAGCAACAACGTCGGTAACGGGTAATATACTTGTATTTGTCTATGCGATTGGTTTCCTACTTCCGTTTCTGATGCTTGGATTGTTTACTACGCAAGTTTTGAATTTTTTAAAGTCAAAACAAAAATTATTAAAATTCACAATTAAAGTTGGAGGAGTCATTCTTATATTAATGGGAATCATGATTTATACTGGATGGATGAATGGTGTATCAGGATATTTAAATGTTATCAGGACTAATCAACAGAATAATTCACAAGAGATAGAAAATAGATCTGACTTGGGGAACAATTCAGATACGACTGTTTCTAATAATGAGAAAACATCAGAAAATCAAGCTATAGAAGATGGTAATAAGGCTAGTGTGAAAACGAAGGTGACTTCTGCATTTGATTTTACCTTAACGGATCAATATGGTAACAAGCACACTCTTTCTGATTACAAAGGGAAAGTTGTATTCCTGAATTTTTGGGCAACATGGTGTCCTCCATGCAACAAGGAATTGCCAGATATGGAGGATTTGTATAATGAATATAACTTGAACCAGGATGAAGTAGTACTTTTAGGGATTGCTAATCCATCAAGTCAGGAGTATCCTAATAATCAGGATGTGGGAAAAGAAGAGATTATATCCTTCTTGGAGGATAAGGAATATACCTTTCCAACGTTATTTGATGAAACGGGAGAAGTGCTGCAAAACTATAACATTTCTGCGTTCCCGACAACATTTGTAATTGATAAAGAAGGGAATATTGTCGGATATGTTCCGGGAATGATAACGAAAAATATTATGATCAATGTGATAAAACAAGCGATACAAGCAACAGAATAGGTTACGGATGGAATCCGAAATCGTAGTAGGAAGGAGATACAAAGTGATGACTCACAAATTTGATGTAAATAATAAAAGTAAATTGGATAATCCAAAGCGTAGAGAAATGCTACCGGTAAACAAAGTTCTTACTGAAATTGGTTTAAACGCAGAGGATAGATTCGCTGATATTGGGTGTGGTATTGGCTATTTTTCTATTCCGGCTGCAGAAGTAGTGGGTACAAAAGGCGTGGTTTTTGCACTTGATGTTACAGAAGAAATGATTGAAGTTCTTGATAAGAAGATTGAAGAGAACAATTTAAATAATATTCGTGCCATTATTACAGATGAATATGATTTTAAACTGGAAGATAAATCTGTCTCGTATGCATTTATGTGCACTGTTTTGCATGAAATTGATGATAGAATTAAATTTCTTAACGAGACAAAACGAATTCTTATTAATGGAGGGAAAATAGCTATCGTCGAATGGATTAAACGGGAAAGTGATTGGGGTCCGCCAGTTAATCACAGGTTAGATAGTAACGATGTAAAACAGGAACTTCAAAACTGTGGATTTAAGGATATATCTGAGATACAATTGAATGAGCATTTTTATATTGTGATGGCTAATGAACCATGACTATTAGAAACAACACTAAAGAGGGCAGAGTATGAATTAGAGTGTTTATGGAAAAAACGCATATTGAAATCATAGGATTAGAATGATATAATTCTAGCATTAGTGCAAACTGCGGCAAGTACATAACTTCTACCTATTTGATTTTTGTTGAGGTGATAGAAATGAACATACCTATTTTAGCTACAAAACTTTATTTACCACACGTTAGGTCTGAAATTGTCCTTCGATCTCGCTTAATTGAGCAGCTTAACCTGGGATTACATCATAAACTGACGCTTGTTTCAGCCCCGGCTGGATTTGGTAAAACGACGCTTATCGGAGAATGGACTGCTACCAGTAACAGACCGACTGCATGGTTGTCGCTGGATGTGGGAGATAGCGAACCTTTACGTTTTATAACTTATCTCATTGCAGCTTTAAAGACGATTGAAGTGAATGTAGGAGACAAGACTTTGGGAGTGTTGAAGTCTTCTCAACCACAATTAACAGAATTGATTTTGACGACGCTAATCAATGAAATCGCTTGCATTTCAGATGACATCGTGATTGTTCTTGATGACTACCATATGATTGCTTCTAAACAAGTTGATGCAGCAATTTCTTTTTTTCTTGAGTATCTCCCCCCGCAAATGCACATGGTTATTATCACGCGAGAGGATCCAGATGTATCTCTGGCTAAACTTCGTATGCGAAACCAATTGACCGAACTACGTGCTTCTGATTTGCGTTTTACACCTATGGAAGCGGCAGAATTTCTCAACCATGTGATGGGTTTGAAACTTTCGACAGAAGACATAGCCGTACTGGAAGAGCGAACTGAAGGCTGGATAGCTGGATTACAACTCGCAGCTCTATCTATTCAAGGTCATAAAGATGCATCTGGCTTTATACAATCGTTCACAGGCAGTCATCAATTCGTACTTGACTACATACTGGAGGAAGTGCTTAAGCATCAGTCTGAAAGTATTCAAACGTTTTTGCTGAGTACTTCAATCCTTGACCGGCTGTGTGCGCCCCTGTGTGAAGCCATTTTACTCACATCTTCTGCTACGGGACAAGAAACACTGGAATATCTTGAGCATGCTAACTTATTTCTCATCCCTCTTGACAATGAGCGCCATTGGTACCGTTATCATCATCTTTTTGCTGATTTATTAAGGTATCAAATGCATCAAAAAACAGCAACGTCTGATGGGTGCCTTGCTGAATTACATATTCGAGCTAGCCAATGGTATGAAAATAAGGGAATGGAAATTGAAGCATTTCACCATGCTGCAGCTGCTAATGATGTGACAAGAGCTGAGCGTTTGATAGAGGGAAAGGGGATGCCACTGCACTTTCGAGGCGCGCATTTACCCATACTGCATTGGTTGGAGTCGCTTACGTCAGCGGTACTAGATGAAAGGCCTTCCTTATGGATTACCTACGCCTCGGTGCTGCTTGGCAATGGGCAGACGAGCGGCATCGAGCAAAAATTACAAGCTGCTGAAAAAGTGTTGCAAAATACCATGTCAAATGACAAAAACCGAGATCTTATAGGCCGTGTTGCTTCTGTAAGGGCTATACTGGCACTCAGTCAACAACAAATAGAAACCATCATTGTTCAATCGCAACTCGCTCTTCAGTATTTGAATCCCGATAACTTACCTTATCGTACTTCCATTTTTTTTAACCTAGGGTATGCTTATCAACGACAGGGAGATCGTGTAAGCGCAAGGAAGGCATATAGCGAAGCTATTTTAATCAGCAAAGCATCCGGGAATACCATCTCTGAAATAATGGCATCTATCGGTCTGGGCAATATACAAGAATTAGACAACCAGCTTTATCTAGCCGAACAAACCTATCTAGGTATCCTTCATTTGGTAGAGGACCATCCCTTGATTGTGATCAGTGAAGCTTATATTGGACTTGCTCACATTTATTATCAATGGAATGACATGGCTCGCGCTGAGTATTATTTTCAAAAGAGTTACCAATTGGCGCAGCAAATAGAAAACACAGATCGATCAGTTGACTGTGAGGTTTTTTACGCCCATCTGAAATTATCTCAAGGCGATGTTGCAAATGCGTCAATCATTTTAGCCAAGGCTGATCAGTCCGCACGCCAATATAACTTTGTGCATCAGATGCCAAAGATTGCTGCCACAAAAGTGGAAACCATGCTTCGACAGGGAAATCTGACGGCTGCTGCACATATTGCCAAGACATATGAACTTCCCATGAGTCAGGTGCGTGTATTTCTAGCACTTGGAGACACTTCTGCAGCAACGAAGGTGCTAGAACCATTGCTCAGTCAGACAGAGGCAAAGGATTGGAAGGATGAACATCTCAAAGTGTTGTTATTGCTAGCCATTACGATTCATGCCCAAGGTGAAAAAGATATGGCTTTGCTTTTGCTTTGTGACGCACTTAATTTGGCAGAAGAGGGAGGTTTCATTCGTATTTTTATCGACGAAGGGCTTCCAATGTTAAGACTTTTGTCGGATGCAGCTGCGTATGGAATAATGTCTGATTATATCACGAAGTTATTGTCTGTCTTTGAAGCTGAAAAAAAGAAGGAAATAGGGGCTCTTGTCGAAGCGTTGAGTCAACGGGAGTTAGAAGTCCTAAAACTCATTGCTGATGGACTCTCGAATGATGAGATTGGCAAGAAACTCTATCTTGCACTAGACTCTGTCAAAGGACATAATCGAAGAATATTTGGAAAATTGCAAGTTCAAAGGCGTACGGAAGCGATCGCTCGCGCCCGAGAGTTGGGTTTGATATAAATTTAAAAGTGTCTTAATAACACCACCGAACAACACCAAGGTGTCTATACAACATCATTTTATACAGATATACTGATAGTATCTGGTTCAAGTGATAGTCAATAGGAGGTGTGAAGCTATGTCAAATATAATCAACTTAAAATCGAATGCAAGTCAACCTATGGTCTATCAAATTAAGATCAGGGGATACTTGTGTGCACAGAGATCAAACTGGTTTGGAACCATGAATATTAAACCAGAAGAAAATGGAAAGGAAAAAAAATGAATACAAATAAAAAGACAGCACGAATTGTAGGGATTTTATTTCTTCTAGGTTTTTCAGGGGCTATAACAGCTAAATTAACGGGACCAATATTAAAAGCTCAGGATTACCTTGTTCAGGTTTCTGCAAATGAATTCCAAATATTATTGGGTGTATTTTTTCAATTTATTATGGCAGTTGCATGTGCAGGTATTGGAATTTCACTGTATCCAATTATTAAAAAATATAATCCAGGTCTAGCGATTGGAGCGGTTGGTTTTAGAATTTTTGAGGCAATGTTCCATATTATCGGAGCCATCTTCATCATGCTGCTATTGTCATTAAGTGAAGAATTTGTAAAGGTAGGAACACAAGATTCGTCGTACTTTCATACAGTGGGGTCATTATTGTTTGCAGGAAAAGATTGGGTGAACAATGTAGCGGTCCTTCTGACTTGGTGTATCGGTGCACTGATGTATTATATTGTATTTTATAAAACCAAACTGGTTCCAAGATGGTTATCCATCTGGGGTATAATTGGTGTAACATTGTGCATGATTGCAAGTGTTTTGGTTATGTTTCGTGTCATCAGTCCTTTTGGATCGATACAAGTGGTTATGAATGGGCCAATCGCATTGCAAGAACTGGTTTTGGCTGTTTGGCTGATTGTGAAAGGTTTCAATTCATCTCCAAGCACTTCAGGGTCTATAAGCAGTCTATTAGAATAAATAATATAATAGTTAATCCTTGAAAAGTGGTTCCTCTCCATAGGCTATTCCACTGTCTTTGATGAAACAGATTTGTATGTTTGTATTCCTAGAGGTGTTGAGGTTCAGCTGATTCAATTACTCGAACAATCTAATGTAAAGTATGAATTTATTGATCAAAGAAGTCATGGTAGAGATATTGATATCACATTCACGGGAGCCAACATCTGTATTAGCAACGGTAAAAGCTGTCTTATTCAAGCATGGCGAAGTATATGATTTAAGCGTTTCTGCATTCGAAGCAGCAGGATGGGACGACACATTCGTTGTAAGAGTAGTGGCTGAGGATGGAACAACCAATTATTATGGTATAGAAGCAATATGTTATGATAAGTAACAGAGGCGGAGACTGTAGCAAATTTTATTATAAGAAATTTCTTAGAAGTAAAGACAAAGGATTATGGAAAGATGGTCATGGAAGAAATGAAAAAAAATGACGTTTTCAAATAAAGTTAGAAATGCAAGGTGATAAATATGTAGTATGTTTGACGACATACTGCGTATTTTTTTGGCCCAATATTTGATTGCGGAAAAAATTTTAAATAATATTATTAAAAATTTATTGCTAAAGTTGTAGAAAGATTTGGTGATTTGACGACTATTTGTTATAATTAAATAAAGCTTAGTTTTTACCATTACAGATTGTAGATAATTGTAAAGCAAGAATTCAGAGTAGGTAATATAAAAAGTAAGGAGTACAGTTAAGGAGAAAGAACTACTGTAGAATAGGAGATTGTTATGGTAAGATCAATTGTGAAAGATACATTATTTCTGGCACAGAAATCAGAAGAGGCAACACAGGAAGATGCTGCAGTTGTTGATGATTTGCTGGATACCCTAAAAGCTAATGCAGAGCATTGTGTTGGTATGGCCGCAAATATGATAGGGGTAAAGAAACGAATTATTGTGTACGCTTTGGGCATGGTAGGTGTGCCTATGATAAATGCAGTTATTATTAAGAAATCCAAGCCTTATGAAACAGAGGAAGGCTGTCTGTCATTAACTGGAGTTAGAAAGACAACACGATATGAAATCATAGAAGTAGAATATCTGGATAGGAATTTCAAAAAGCAGAAACAGACATTTTCCGGCTGGACTGCGCAGATTATTCAACATGAAATTGACCACTGTGATGGGGTTGTGATTTAAGTAAAGATCGTATGGAGTTGGAGCTATTTGTATAGAGGCATAAATATTTCCGAAGTTATCTGGAAATGTTGAAAAATGCTAAAATTTTATATTGGGCATGGCTTGATAGGATAGGATGCTAGAAGTTCAGTGGAGGCGATCACCCGTATATGTGTGATGAAAAAAGGAGCTGATAACGTATGAGAGATGAGAATATTTCCGAATTCTCAGCAATTCAAAAGTGGAAAAAGATTCCGAAGGAATTCCGGGTAAAGATACTTGCAAACATTTACTGCGTAAAATGTGGAATTTCAGAGATGCAGACTGGATATACAATACAGGAACTTTCTCACGGCGATATTGTTTTGAATGGCAAATGTAAGAAATGCGGAGGAGCCGTATCTAGAGTCGTGGAAGGGGAGTGATCGATTGCTAATGGAAAGACAACAGGTAATCGATTATTGTCTTACATTTGAATATGTATATGAAGATTATCCATTTCACGATCCGAATTGGTGTGTGATCCGACATGAGGATAATGATAAGATTTTGCATGGATTTTTTAAAAAAATGGTCATGTATAGGTAAATGTGAAGTGCAATCCGGAATGGTTACTGTTCTGGAGAAATGGTTTTGATTCAGTAATACCGGCATTTCATTAAATAAAAAGATTGGAATTCTATCATCCTGACTCACATAAGCTGTTACGTGATTTAGGACAGTCGGTTTCGAATTTCTGGAACTGCGACTTCATAGCACAAGAATATTCAATAAATAAGTTGTTTCAAGTAATACTTGAGTAAGTAGTGACAGATTCAATGGATACTTGCTAGAAATTTGAATGCAATGTAATTATAATGAGGCTATGAGGAGGTGCTTGTTTATGAAAAATGAAATGGACTTGGGAAGTAGAATTGCATTGTTGAGAAAAGAAAAAAATATTACACAAAACAAATTAGCTGAAAAACTAGGTATAAGTTTCCAGGCAATTAGCAGCTGGGAGAGAAATGAAACGATGCCGGATATTGATAAACTGTTAAGTGTTTCTGGAATTTTTAACGTTTCAACGGACTATTTGTTAGGGAAGCAAGAGGATGTGGTTAAGTTAAATACAAATAAATTATTTAATGAAGAGAAAATGTTTACATATTTAAAAGGTTATTCCAATAGTAAAAATATGAGGGAAATGCAGGTGTCGTTAGTATTTGCAAGAGAGAAGCATAAGGGGCAAAATAGAAAAGAAGGAACACCCTACATTATTCATCCCTTAACGATGGCTTGCGAGGCTTTGGCAATGGGAATAAATGAGGATAATATTATAGCTACAGTATTATTACATGATGTTTGTGAGGATTGTGGAATATCAATAAATGAACTTCCAGTAAATGAAACTGTAAAACGAGGGGTGGAATTTATTACTTTTACTGTCAAGGAAGGCGAGAGTAAAGATGAGGCTGTGAGTCGCTATTATAGCAACATGATATTTAGCCGTGAAGCTACAATTACAAAACTACTTGACAGATGTCATAATGTATCTTCAATGGCAAATGCTTTTTCCAAAGATAAATTACGTGAATACATTCAGGAAACAAGGCAATATGTTCTTCCGTTATTAAAGGATGCAAAAAGTAAATATCCAGATTTAACGAATATATTTTTTATTATAAAATATCACATTTGCAGTGTGATTGACTCAATTGAACTTGTTATGAAGTTGTATGAACATTAAATTTGTTGTGCAATATTAAAAATTAGATAACAAAGTATGCGATAAAATTTAACAGAAGCAGTTGTTGCAGAAGTTACAACAACTGCTTCAAATGGATAGTATTAAGTGAAATATTCATGTTGGACAATGTTTAAATCGGTAAATAGTAACGATATCAAAGTGTTTGTAGAAGACAATTGTTATATACAATCTATCAAATATTTGTTATAATTTGATTACAGACTATGGAAAAAACAGGGAGGAGTTAAATGGATTATTTAAATATTCTAAAAAAGAAGAATTTATATGAAACAGGGAAGATTAATATTGATGAAATAACATTATCCTCTTATGATAAAGATTTTGAACTTACATTTACTCATAACTCCACTGCAATTGAAGGAAATACGCTTACATTGTTGGAAACAAAAGTTGTATTAGAAGATGGTATCGCAATAGGCGGAAAAGAGCTTCGTGAAATATATGAAATTATAAATCATAAAAAAGCGTATCGATATGTAAAAAAGTGTATTACTGAGCATAAGTTGTTAGATGAAAGTATCGTGAAGGAAATTCATGCGATACTACTGGAAAATATTATGGTTGGTGGAATCTATAGAAATCAGGAAGTAAGAATCAGTGGTGCTGGACATGTTCCTCCAGCAGGGAATGATATGTATGTACAAATCAAAAATTTCTTTTCGGACATTTCTGTTAAGAATGATATGAATTCAATCGAGTTAGCAGCATGGACACATGCAGAGTTCGTTAGGATACATCCATTTATCGATGGGAATGGTAGAACTTCAAGATTGATTCTTAATTATCAATTAATGAACCATGGCTTTTTGCCTATTTCGATAGCAAAACAAGATCGTCTTAGTTATTATTATGCTTTGGAAGAATATGCCGTGAATGCGAATCTTAATGTGTTTATTGATTTAATAGCGAAACTAGAAGAGGAGCAGTTGGATACTTATATTAAGCTGATAAAATGACTTGTGCCAATGAACAATGGTAAATAATAACCTGAAGACAATTTAAATGGAAATAAAAATGAAATTGTTATGAGGTCATAGAGGGCTACTATTGTATCCTTGTTAATGCATTTAAGAATGACCAGACAAAATAAACAAACGGGATAGTAAGAAGTAGGGAAAATAGCATAAAAACAAATACCAATATGAACTTAATATCAATTAAAAACCACCTTCCGGAGTAGAAATATTATTCTTACCCAGAAGGTGGTTTTTTTCTACTCATATTAATAAAACTGAAACAATTCATAAACAAAACACAAACAGTTATGGTCTAAACTAATGATAATAAATTGATATAGAAATTCCCTGTTACAATTCACAGGAATATATGGAAAACTGTATCAAATCTCTTCTTATCGGTAGTGAATATGTGGAGATTCTTATAATTAACGATGGCTCTGACAAAACAGCGGAAATTGCTGATGAATATGCAAGGAACTATCCAACGATTGTAAAGGCGATACATCGGGAAAATGGAGGACATGGGTGGATGCAGATGCGTATGAAAAAATAATGCAGACACTTATGGAACTGACACATCACAAAAAGTTTTTGGGTTTAATTAAAGACAAAAAATAAAAATGCAATAGATTGAGGATATAAGAGTGGAAACTTTTATATCCTTTTTACTTAAATAAATATAAGGAGAAATATATAGACCTAATTTTGGATGGATATACGCATAATTTAATCATATAAAGGCTATAATATATTTAATTGAATATATTTATGTTTGACATTATGTTGGATTTAACATAATATATAGATATAAAGCGAAAGGAGGGGAGTTTATGAGTGACTTGCAATTATATCTTGATAAGGCTTTAAAGGAAGTGCAGTTATTAAATACAGAAGATGAGCCCATTGTTACAGATTACGATATTGAAACCGAGTTACGTGAGCTTATTGTAACTACTCGCACACAGCTTGGAATTACCCAAAAACAATTGGCTGATAAATCAGGTGTTTCACAAGCCAATATTAGTAAAATCGAAAATGGAAGCTATCGCCCCAGCTTGCCGATTCTAAAAAGAATTGCTGACGGCCTTGGGAAACGCTTAGTTATTGAATTTGCAGATCATGAGGAGGTGATGTAATGGCTGTTCACATTGAAAGTTTAAAAATTGGTAATTTTAGAGGCATTCATCATCTTACCATTGAAAATCTAAATCATATAAATATCATTGCCGGAGACAATAACAGCGGAAAAACCAGTGTCTTGGAGGCATTATTATTACTGCGTAACCCTGCTGATTTTACAAATATTCTTCGCCTAGCTCGCATGCGAGATACGAATATATTTTTTAGTGGAACTTCCGTTTACGAAAGTTTTATTAATTTGTTTCCCCAAGATACTATGAGAATGGAAATATCACTCTATGCAATTTGTAAAGGTGAGCATGTAACCTACGAGTTGTTTGGTGAACAAAAAAAAATCATGATGGATTCAGAAGATGTTATTAAAAAATTGTATCCAGTAAATAGAAATCGCATGATGCGTGACCTGGGTTCTGATATGGTAGAAGTAGATGCTTTTAGTGGCGAGCTTTTATATGAAATTGCAGAATATAGGGATAAAATTGAGATTGAAATAGATGCGTATGCAACTACCTCTGGGCGTGAAATCAAACGAAACAATTATTTGAATATTGTTTATCTTTCTCCAACCGATCATGTTCATGGAAATGTTTTCGGTAGTATCTTACGCAATAATTCCTACAAAGAAATATGCTTACGTATTTTACAGTTATTTGATCCTGCAATTGTTGATCTCTTAATATTGAAAAATGAGGACAATAACCGTTCAACTGAATATATCAAACATGCGACACTTGGGAATATGCCTCTTTCCACCTATGGCGATGGTATCAAGAAGGTGCTGTCACTTGCAAATGGCATTGCAAAAGCAGCAGGAGGTGTTTTGCTAATTGATGAGGTCGAAACAGCCATTCATTCAAAATATTATGATGATATTTTTAGATTTCTTGTAAAAGCTTGTATACAGTTTGATGTACAGGCGTTTATTTCAACACATAGTATTGAAGCTATCGATGGATTACTATCTACGCAGGATTATGAACAACAGGATCAAATGGACGATATTAATGTACTTACCTTCAAGAAAGAGAGTGCTGAATCAAAAACCTATTCCCGGGTTCTTGCGGGAAGAAATGTTTATTCTAACCGTGAACAGTTTGGTTTTGAGGTACGCCTATGAATAAATTAATTCTCTGTGAAGGTAAAACAGACGCTATCTTATTAAGCTATTATTTAGAATGCACCTGTGGATGGACGCATCGAAATGCCCCCAAAAGTTTAGCAATAAAGGCTGATGAAGTCAAAGGAGAATCTGCATATTGGTATCGCAAAAATGAAGAGAGCCTTTTGATTTGCGGTGTTGGTGGCAAAAATAACTTTGGCAGTTTTTTTATTAAAAAAATTCTTCCTACAATGGTAGATAGTGGTGCGTTTTCAAAAATTGCAGTTGTCACAGACCGTGATGACCAAGAGGAACAATCTATTTTGGATTCTTTTCGCTCATCATTTCGCCCAATTATTAACAATGCTGAGAGCGATATTTGGGTTTCTAATAACTATGAAAACAGCTATAAGCAAGAAGCGTTTGTTGATTTTCTATTGCTTATAATTCCAGCAGATAAAGAGGGGGTATTAGAAACTCTCCTGTTAGATGCAATTTCAGAAAATGAATATGACAAAACTATTGTGAAACGTAGTATCGCATATGCTAACGAGATTCAGCCGTTGGCTGATGAGTATATACATAAAAACCGATTGAAGCTCAAGGCGTGCTTAGGGGTTACTTGGGCAATAATGTACCCAGAAAAGATTTTCTCATTTATAGATGATCAAATTCGCTCTGTAAAATGGGAAGAGTCACAAGTTCTTGCACAATGCTTTCAGCAGCTAAAAAATATTTAGTTTAAAAGCAATAAACTTTTAAAGTATAAAAAGCAGTATTAGAATTAAGAGGCTAAGTTTCAGGTCAATATAGTGACCTATAGACTTAGCCTTATTCTTATTTCGCGTAATGGTTATTTTTTTGAAATATTTCGGAAGGACATATGTATGTCTATGTGGTGTGGTATAATGTGTTAAAATCACAAATGAACATTTTATGAGGAGATTATATGGGATATTCAACACAAAAGAAAAATCGTGTATTAGATGTCTTTTACAGAGCAATGAAAGGAGAAAATATATCAATTAGAAATATGGCAGCCGAGTATGGGGTATCTACGAAAAGTATATCGAGGGATATGAACGAAATAAAGAATTTCCTGAGTGATAATAGGGAACTAGTAGGAAATATTGAATTAAAATATGCTGCAAATTCTAAATCATATTATTTGGAATTTGACAACTTCTTGCAAAGTAAGGAGCTTGTAGCAATGATTAAAATGATGATTGGCTGCAGGGCATTAAGTAAGATTAAAATATTAGAGATAATAACTAAGTTGAAATTTTTTACTACCTATCATGATAGAACAATATTAGATAAATTAATAGCGAAGGAAATATATCACTATAATGAAGTAAATCGTGATTGTAACAGTGTTATAAACAGTATTTGGCAGTTGACAAGATGTATCGATGATAAAACCGAAATTACGATTACCTATTATAAAATCGACAGAAAAATAGTTGAACGAAAAATAAAACCAATCGCTATAATTTTTTCTGATTTTTATTACTATTTGATAGCGTATCACAGCGATGGTGATGATTGGAAAGCAATATACTATAGGGTTGATAGAATAGTAAATGTTATAGAGCATAGAACAAAATTTGAATTAGATAAAGAACATAGCTTTGATGAAGGGGAATTGAGAAGCAAGATACAGTTTATGTTTCCAGGAGAGTATAGACGTATTCGCTTTGAATATTCTGGTCCATCGGTGCAGGCAATATTGGATAAATTACCAACCGCAAAGGTAATAGAGGTAAAAGGCAATATTAAGATTGTTGAGGCAGAAACATATGGAACAGGAATAAACATGTATTTGCTATCTCAAGGCAGTATGGTAAAAGCAATAGCACCTTATGAATTTGTTGAAGAAATGAAATTAGAAATAGAAA
>Ga0209511_1002645_pt1 | contig 14465 bp, 13 predicted proteins | sample SSSSmetaG_FD_184141 | JGI IMG/M metagenome (GOLD analysis project Ga0209511, IMG submission 184141) | Glacier valley bacterial and archeal communities from Borup Fiord, Nunavut, Canada, to study Microbial Dark Matter (Phase II) - ​SSSS... | ecosystem: Environmental > Aquatic > Freshwater > Ice >...
GTAATCAGTTACATTTAAATCAAAACCCTGTAGTGCATATTTTTCATAAGCAGTAATTAGTAGGACCATGGGCTTTACCGTCATACTTTGTATAAACTGTAAACCTGTTAAACCAGGCATCTGGATATCTAAAAATATGAGATCGATGGATTGCTCTTCCATTATTTTCATTGCTTCCAGCGCATTATCACAGGCTGCAATCAAACGCAAGTAAGGTACTTTGATGATATTGTTAGATCAATTTTGCCTTAAATAAAAAATTCCAGATTAAACAAAAAAGAGGAAACGAAATGATTCTGAAATTTTGTGGATAAATAGCTTATTCTGATATTATAAATACAGACAAATAATGATTAATACTGGAAAGACCAATGTTGCCTACAGAAAAGCATTTCAGCACAATAATATAGAAACACTCTCGCAATTTTAATATACTATTAAAAAAATACATGGCAATGTTAAGTTTACATTACCAATTTAGATTGTTAAAAACTGGTAGATTGTTTATACAAATGTTCGTGTAGTTTTACAATAAAGATGCCATGGAACAAAAAGAAAAATACCAGCAACTAAACGCTGAATATTATAACCAGGAAAAATTTTTAGATAAGGTGACAAGAAAAAAAATTCATAAACATGTCACTGATATTACAGATACAATAACTGAACAAGATATACAAAATGTAAAAACTGATTTTGGCACCAGCATTTCAATAATAAAAACTTCTATAAGTGTGCATCAGGAAACAATCTTTTCCCAATAATAATTTAGTAACCATTTTTTTTTAACAGCTGGTTTTGTTACTGATAATTTCTATCAAAACTATATTGATTATAGGCTCTGTAGTAGAATAGTAAAATGTGCCTCACATAAAGTATAAAATGTTTTATCACATCCCCGCAGCAATAAAGCTTTCAGTAATTATTAAATATCATTTACGTATAAAGCTTATCTGAAAAAATAGCAGGGTATTTATAAATTTTAATAATTAGCCTGCTAATTGCAATGCCCTAAAGCCCACCAAATTATCATAAATACAATTACAGTACTGAGACACCCTCCACCTAATTTCTTTGCACCGTAACCTGCAATGATTGTTTTTAAAAAGTTATTCATTCTAAGTATGTTAAAAATTAAAAAATAGTAACAGGCTTTTCCAAAATTCGAATTTAAGCGTATATTTATTTACACAATTTAAGAGGCTTATATTGGTATCACTAATACCGGCACCTTGCTTAATTGCAAAACTTTGTCAGCCACATTTTCCATTAATAATTTGTCCAGGCCCCTGCGTCCATGAGATCCCATAACAATCAAATCGGCATGTTCGTTTTCAGCACATTTCACAATGGATTCAGCAAAACTTCCTTCAATAACAAGTGTTTTAATATTTTCGTTCCCCAAATGGGTTTTTGATTTATCTAAAAATTCTTGAGATAAATTGGTAACATTATTTTTAACAGCATCTGAAATTTCTACATTAAAAGTATCCATAAATCCGCTATACCCCATAATGGGCGAATATTCCATAGAAGAGTAGTAGGCGGGTTCTGCTATTACATGCAGCAATACAATTTCTGCTTTAAGCGCTTTAGCTATGGTATTACCCGTGTCAGCTATTTTTTCTGCCGAGGGTTCGTAATCTAAAGCAATTAATATTTTGTTCATGATGTAAGGTTTAGATAAATAAGATAATTTAATGAATACCGTTTATAATTAGTTAAATGATTGGTCTTCTGCAAAAACTATACTTCTCAATAAGAATGCCAAGTGACAAAATACTACATTCCTTACTACCATAAATAATGAATTCAAGTGATATTGGAATTACTTAATTGTGAATTTCTAATATTTATGAAACCCTGATGATGCAATCGGTTTCTGCCATCAAATTTACAACAGACTTTTATTTACTTATTATCATCATTTACTTCAATCCAGTAACCATCAGGATCCTGAAAGAAAATTTGCTTTATCCCATCTACCCTCGTGGTTACAGATATTTTTGCACCTAACCAGCTTTCGTAAGGAATGTGTTCCTTGTCAAGTTTGTCGATAAACTCATTAAGTGATGGGACGCTAAAACAAAGATGTACAAATTTGTCGTGTGTAGTTTCTCTTTCTGCACCGCTTATAAGGTGTAGTTTACTTGTACTGCTTACATTCATCCAGGTGTGTTTGCCATCATGAAATGGTTCGGGTACCGTATCCAATTCTATTATGTGCTGATAAAATGATGTACTTTTTTGTAGATCGTATACATGTAAAGCAACATGATTAAGTGAGGTTTCTTTTTTGGGTAGCAGTGTTTTTATGCTAAATCCACAAATAAGAACGGCTACCGGCAGACTAATCAATAAATATTTTTTCATGTTACAAGTTAATAAAAAGATTGATTATAATTGAAAGGCAATTTAAAGTATGCGGGTAAATTTTAAACTATTATTAAGTAAAAGGTTTTTTTCTGAAATTAGATTGTACCCACCATACTTAACCAATAAATATTCCTGTAAATATGGTGCTCTTAATTTTTGCTGATTTTTTAATAGTAATAATAGATCAATCAATTAAACGTTTAGCAGTTGCCTATTCACCCTATCCTTTATCGTTATTACCGTCAACTGGTTTTTATAGTATTGGTAACTGGCAAAACTTGACTGGCCGGGGGATGTATTAATTGAAAAAAGTAGCCCTGTTGCTTTTGGCACCCACCCATGGATAAACAGAAGTAAAAAAATAACTGGTTTTATTTTCACTTTTATTCCTTCTACCGGCAATATTTCTGCTAATGTACCAACTCCTTTAAAAATAAGGTAATTGGTTAGAACTATTGTACCCTGATATTTTTGCTGGCGTTGTATACTTTTGAAAGAATGAAAAATTTTGCAAAGACTGTAATAAAGACCTTCGCATTGTTGAAATTTCATATTTTCATTGGATGAAAAAATTATTGCCATGTATACTTACTATTTGTTTAGTAAGTTTTTTATCAGTAACCGGTCAAATAGAAAATACTTCTGCAAAAGGAAAATTATTTATCATTGGAGGAGGAGACAGATCAGCGGAATTGATGAAAAAAATGCTTGCTACTGCAGCACCAGGTGCTAAAGATTATGTTGTAGTATTGCCTATGTCAGGTGAAAATCCGGATACGTCTTTTTATTATTTAAAACAAGACCTGCAACCTGTTTGTAACAATGCCATCGTAAATTTTAATTTTACCAAAGAAAAAGTAAACAACAAAAACTGGCTGGATTCGCTCGCAAATGCAAAACTTATTTTTATTACCGGCGGAGACCAGGAGCGGTTTATGAATATTATTTTGCATACGCCCGTTTATGATGCCATTCATAAGGCATATGCCAATGCGGCCCACCATTGCTGGAACAAGTGCCGGAGCTGCAGTAATGAGTGAACAAATGATTACAGGAAAACAATTGACAGATACGATCTATAGCTCAACCTTTAAGAAAATTCACCATAACAATATAGAGATTAAAGAAGGCCTCGGGTTACTAACCAATGCAATTATTGATCAGCATTTTGTAGTTCGTAGCCGCTATAACCGCTTGCTCTCTGCCATTGCAAAGTTTCCAACCTACGCTTGTATTGGTATTGATGAGGCAACTGCTATAATTGTTGAGGGGAATAAAATAACTGTAACCGGCGAAAGTCAGGTGTTGCTGATGCAAAAGCCTGTTGACTTAAAAATAACTGTAGAAAACCTAATTAAAATGAAAAGCATTCAGTTTAGTATATTTACTTCAGCGGATATATTTTATATTAATCAGGCTCATTAATAGCCTTTTTGTATTTAAAAAAGTGAATATAAATGAAGGGTATATTTTATTATGTAAAATTCAAAAGCATATTCCATCTACATTTTTTTCAATTAAAAAAATACTTGAATATGCTTAATTTTAGGCAAACCAATTGTATGAACCTTATTGTACAAAAATGAAAAAATTAACTCTTAAAAATGATTGAACAAACTGACCTTATAGTAACAAAATGGATTTATAAACTACCATCACAACTAATTGAAGAAGCAGAAGAAAATTTGGCCAGTTCTATTTCTTTTGATGTTATGAAGAAAAGAGCAGCTGATAAAAAAGGGATAGCCTGCAGGTTTACCTGACAATTTATTTTTGAGAAAGAGTTGATTCTGGAATATGTCGGAGAGGATAGTTACGTAATAGATTTACAAGATGTTATTGATAAAAATGAGTTGTATAACATTATTAAAAATTCCTTCTCTAAATTCAAGGATAAATTCGATCTCAGAAAATTAGGCACCGTGTTACAGTATAAAACACTTGCTGCAATAGATGAAAAAAGGTACGATCTTGATCCTGTATTGTTGCTATAATAACAAAAATGTCCTGCATGCAAGCAGTAACTTTCTTAAATCATAAAATATAAATCCATCATTTTTAAATTCATATAATATGCGCAATAAGCAAACTTTTTTATGCCTCCTTTTTTTATTATTAACTGCAACAGTTATGCAGGGACAAAAAAAGAAACCACAAGTAAATAATACTCCCATAATCGGTACTGTATGGAGTGTTGAAAAAGCAAATGCCTGGTACAGTCAACACAAATGGATTACGGGTGCTAACTATATTCCAGCCACAGCAATCAACCAGTTAGAAATGTGGCAGGCAGAAAGTTTCGATCCTGCTACAATTGATAAGGAGTTGGGCTGGGCGCAAAATATTGGCTTTAATACCATGAGGGTTTTCTTGCATTCGGTAGCCTGGAAACAAGACCCGGAAGGATTTAAAAAAAGGGTTGACCAGTTTTTAGGTATTGCGGATAAACATCAGATACAACCTTTATTTGTTTTTTTTGATGACTGCTGGAACAAGGAGCCCAAAGCAGGCCAACAAGGGGTGCCAAAAACAGGTATTCATAATTCTGGCTGGGTGCAAGATCCGGGTCAACCAACATCTTTCGATACCACAACGTACCCGCAGTTAGAGCAGTATGTAAAAGATGTGCTTACAAGTTTTGCACATGATAAAAGAATTCTTTTGTGGGACTTGTACAATGAACCCGGTAATAGTGGAAAAAAAGATAGCTCTCTAAAGTTATTAAGTAAAATATTTCAATGGGCAAGAGAAGTAAATCCAGATCAGCCAATATCTGCGGGTTTATGGGACTGGAATTTTGAAAAATTAAATGCCTTTCAATTAAGCCATTCTGATATCATTACTTATCATGATTACCAGGAAGCATCTTTACATAAACAGGTGATTCAGGTGTTGAAGTCAAATGGTAAACCATTGATTTGTACAGAATATATGGCAAGAACAAGGAACAGTCGTTTTTCTACCGTATTACCTGTGTTAAAAAGTGAGCAGGTGGGAGCTATCAACTGGGGTTTTGTGGCAGGAAAGACGAACACCATTTACGCATGGGACAGTCCATATCCGGATGGCAGCCAACCTACAGAATGGTTTCATGATATTTTTAAAAAAGATGGTACACCTTACCGCGAAGATGAAGTAAACCTGATTAAAAAATTAAATAACATGAAATAATTTTTTTAAGATTATTGCTAATCAATCATTATTATTTCCTGAATTTTTGATTGCGATTTTTACTTAATTTACAGCGGCTGCTTTTAACTTACCATAAAATTAAATTGAACCATGAAGTTTGACGAGAATGTTTTTATTCATCACGTTTATTTTTGGCTTAATAACCCCACAAGTGAAACAGACTGTAACCAGTTAATTGAAGGTTTAAAAAAGCTTTCTTCTGCAACTACTATCAACAGTTTTCACATCGGAGTGCCTGCAACTACCAGCAGGGAAGTAATTGACACCAGCTATGCGGTAAGCTGGCTTTTATTATTTAAAAATAAAGAAGACCAGGATTTCTATCAAACAGATCCGGTACATTTAAAATTTGTGGAAGAGTGTAAACATTTATGGAGTAAAGTAATTGTGTATGATACAGTAGGAATTTAAATCAGATACAAAAAATATACTTGCAAATGATTTTTTTAACAATATAAATTGCCACTTTAATAAAGAAATATGAAAAAGAAAAATGAACAAAGCTCACGCAGAAAATTTATAAAAAATGTTTCTGTTGCTGCTACCGGTTTTTTTATTATTCCCCGCCATGTTTTAGGCAGGGGCTTTGTTGCACCCAGCGATAAACTAAATATTGCTGGTATTGGTGCAGGAGGAAAGGGAGAGAGTGATTTGGCAGAATTTTCTAAAAGCCCTGCGGTAAACATCATTAGTTTATGCGATGTGGATGACAGCTCATCTGTAAAATCCAGAATCCGTTTTCCGAAAGCAAGTTATTACAAAGACTACAGAGAAATGCTGGCTAAAGAAGGCAAAAATGTAGATGCGGTTTCTGTATCAATACCAGATCACGGGCATGCTGTAGCCGCTCTGGCAGCCATGCAAATGGGTAAACATGTGTATGTTCAAAAACCAATGACACACGATATTTATGAGGCAAGAATATTAACACAGGCTGCAAGAAAATATAAAGTAGTAACCCAAATGGGCAACCAGGGTGCTTCTTTTGACGGCGTTAAAAAAATGCAGGACTGGTATAATGCAGGGCTGATAGGTGATGCAGTAAATATTTATTGCTGGACAAACAGACCGGTATGGCCACAAGGTTTTGGTAAACCTACCGGTAAGGAAGAAGTGCCAAAAGAACTGGACTGGAATTTATGGCTTGGACCAACATCGTATGAAGAATACCACAAAGGATTTGTGCCATTTAACTGGCGTGGTTATCCAAGTTTTGGCACGGGTGCATTGGGCGATATGGGTTGTCATATTATTGATCCGGCTTTTAAAACTACCGGTCTCGGCTATCCTTCAGAGGTTGAATGCAGTGTGGTAGATTTATATGAACAAATGTGGACACCCGCATACCATCCAGATAGTTTCCCTGCATCATCTTCTTTAAAATTAAAATTTCCTGGTAAAGGAGGTAAACCAACTACTTATTTACATTGGGTAGATGGGGGACTTTTACCAGACAGGCCGGAAGAATTGGATCCAAATGAACCAATGGGCGATGATGGTGGTGGTGCCATTATTATTGGTACCAAGGGTAAAATGATGTGTGGTACTTATGGCAACAATGCAACATTACTGCCTACTGCACTTTCAAAAGATGTTAAAGTACCACAGGTAATCAAACGGGTACCGGAAGGCCATTATTTACAATGGGTTAATGCCTGCATTGCAGGATTTGGAAAAAATGAACTGAGTTCTTCATTTGATTATGCCGGTCCTTTAACTGAATCAATTTTGATGGGTAATCTTGCATTGCGTTCATGGAATATTAAAGGTGTAAATGGCGGTTTCCCGGGAAGAAAAAAATTGCTTTGGGACGCTGAGAATATGAAGATCACCAATTTTGATGAAGCTAATCAGTTTGTAAAAAGAACATACCGGGATGGTTATAAGTTTGAATTGTAATAGAAATAGCAATCATAAAAAAAGCTCCATTTAAATGGAGCTTTTTTTATGTGGTTCAAAAAATTACATTTCAAGTAACTTATACATTTCATCCAATTTTGGAGATAGAATAATTTCGGTTCTCCTATTTTTTGATCTTCCTTCCACACCTGAATTGCTTTCAATTGGATCGTAAAAACTATGTCCTGAGGCAATTACCCTTACAGGATCTACTTTATAATTATCTGTCAAAATTCTCACAATTGCATTTGCCCGGGCGGTACTTAAATCCCAGTTGTCTTTATACTTTCCACGGATAGGAATACTATCGGTATGTCCTTCAATATTTACTGCTACATCAGCTTCAAGGTTAAGTACAGCAGCCAGTTTAGACAATGCATCCACCCCATTTTTGTTTACCACGGCACTACCCTAAGGGAACAATAAATTTTCTGAAAGGCTCACATATACTTTACCATTTTTTTGTACGACAGTAAGATCGTTTGAATTAAATCCTTTCAAAGCTTCAGCCATTTTATTTTTCAACAACTCTGATTGTTTTTTTTGTTGAGACAACAATGCCTGCAATTGTTGCAATTTCTTTTGTTGTTGCTCAAGCGTTTGCTGGCTCTTTCCCAATTTATTTTGTTGATCAGCAGTTTGCTGACCCAACTGGCTGTTTTGATTATTAAGGGAGGTAATTTTTCCATTCAATACCATCAATTCGTCTTGCAATTGGGTAATCTTATTTGCAAGAGAAGTGCTGTCAGCACGAAGCGCAAGTGTTTGTAGTTGAGATTGCTTTAATACTTTGTTAGGAACGCAACCTGAGAGCAGAACTATTCCAACTGCTACGATGAGATACTTTTTCATACAATTAAATTTTAACCTCAAAGCAAAAAACTGTGCCACATGAACGGTATCGTTACAAGGGCATATTTATAATAAGAGTGGGGATAATTTTACTTTAATCGGGATATAAATGCAGGAAAACTGAATGCGTTTTTAATAAAACGTATCAATACAAATGAAGAGTAAGCAAAAATTTGGTGCTCCCAAAATCTCTCACATTTCAAAAGAAAAAGAATCAAAAAATATAACCAGAGAGATTTAGCTATTTGTACGCAACCAATATACCAAATCTTCCAGTACTTCCTGTCGGTTCGTTTCATTCATCATTTCATGTCGGCCTTCCGAATATAATTTATACGAAATATCGGCTACTCGGGCAGCTTTCCAGTTGTTGATTAGTTGTAAAAAACCTTTGCCAGCTAAACCTACAGGGTCTTTATCGCCTGAAAAAGCATACACAGGAATATGGGCAGGTATTGAGTTGATATTTTCTTTTTTGAAAGCATCTTTAATACCCTTAAAAAAAGAATAGAAAAATGTTGCATTGCAAACAAATCCGCACTGTGGATCATTAATGTAAGCATCTACTTCTTTTGCATCACGGCTAAGCCAGTCAAACGCAGTTCTGTTAGGTTTAAACGCATCATTAAATTTACCGAAAGATAATTTATTGATGAGCTTACTTTTGTAAGAGCTTCCCCATATTTTTATTTGCAACCAGGCTAGTGAAATGCCCATATCCATCAAAGGGTCTTTCTTTCCATTGGTAGCAGATAAAATCAATCCATCAATGTTATTACCATGCAATTGAAAAAAGCGTTGACAAATAAAAGAGCCCATACTATGCCCCAACAAAAAAAGCTTTTGTTGGGGCCAGTTTGTTTTATGGTATTGCATTATGATGCGCATATCATCTACCTGTTTGTAAAACCAATTCTCTTCTGCAACACCAAGATTACTAATTGATGCTACAGCCTTGCCATGTGCCCGTTCATCGTGGGCAAACACAGCAATACCTTTTTTAACCATAATTGCAGCAATAGTTTCATATCGCTCTGCATACTCTGCCATGCCATGTGCAATGTGCAAAACACATAACGGCGATGAATCAGGTAGCCATGCGTACATGGGTATGTTGTGGCCATCGGTACCTGTTATGTAAAAAGATTTTTTTTGCATATTATACCGCAATTGCAGCAGGATAATTTATTTTTTAATACCTGCTCTTTTTTTCATTTCTTCCACCGGCATTGCAATCATACGGCCCATAGGCTGGTTTCCTCTATAGGTAATTACCTTTAGCATTACAGCATCCTTTGGTGGTGTAAGTGCTGTTGTATATTTTGGATAAAATTTGTCTGGAAAAGAATTATCAAAGCTATAGTAGGTGTCGAGATCGTTCACCTCATTTTTTAATTCTATCTGTAACTGACCATTATTATTCTTTGCAATAAATTCAGGATCGTACATGCTGGGTGCATATTTTATTTCCCTTATATCGTAGCGTTTAAAATGCTGTTCAACTTTTGTTACAAAACTATTCCAGTTCTTTTTTTCTTTTGGCGACCACAAAACTTCCGCCATGGCAAAGGCTCTTGGCCAGGCCATGTATTGCAGGTGACGTACGTTGGCTATTTGTTCGGTCCATATATTTCCTTGTCCGCCCTTGATATATTTTGAGTCTACTCCCGGTGGTACCGGCTCAAACTGGTATACTTTATTTAAAAGCAGTGTTGAATAAACTCTTGGTTCTGTAATAACATCGCTTTGCATAAAATCAAGGTATGCAAAAGACGATGGCGTCATTACTACCTCGTGCTTCAATTTGGCTGCTTCTATGCCTCCTTTTTCTCCACGCCAGCTCATAACGGCTGCATTTGGTGCAAGGCCACCTTCCAGTATTTCATCCCATCCAATTACTTTTTTACCTTTTGCTTCTACTATCTTCTCCACTCTTTTTCCAAAATAACTCTGTACTTCTTCCATATTTTTTAAACCTTCTTTTTTCATCAATACCTTAATGGCATCACTTTTCTCCCAATAGGTTTTAAAAGTTTCATCACCACCGATATGAATGTAATCATAAGGAAAAAGCTGGGCCACTTGTGTAATTACCTTATCCAGAAAAATATACACATTCTCATTTGCCGGACAAAGGTTGTCGTCTACCAATGCAGTATGGGTTGCCCATTCTTTAATTTTTTCTCCTGAAGCAACACCGTAGTTGTCTACACCATTTGAACAGGACAATTCCGGATAGGCTGCTATTGCTGCAAGGCTGTGACCTGGTACATCAATTTCGGGTAAAACATTTACAAATCTGTCTTTTGCATATTGCACTACTTCTTTAATATCATCCTGTGTATAAAAGCCACCGTAGTTACGTGGTTCATCAGGTGTAGGTTGAGAGAAGGTTCCAAAGTAGCCCACTTTTTTTACATTCCATGCGCCAATTTCAGTCAGTTTTGGCAACCCTTTTATTTCTATCCGCCAGCCTTCATCATCGGTTAAATGCCAATGAAAAAGATTGTATTTATAGCGGGCCATCTGGTCAATAAAATCTTTTACTTCATTTTTTGTAAAAAAACGTCTTGATACATCAAACATTAAACCACGCCAGCCAAAACGTGGGTAATCTGTAATGCTTACACAAGGCACCAGCCATTGCACCTGTTGCATTGCTACATTACTTTCTATTTCTTTTGGTAATAGTTGCAAAAGCGTTTGTACGCCATAAAATAATCCGGCAGGTTGATTGGCTGTAATGGTGATATCGCTGGTAGTAACATTTAGCTGGTAACCTTCGTTGCCAATTCCCTGGTTGGGTGTTTTATTAAGTGACAGTTTAATTATGGCTGTTGGTACATTGCTGCCAATTGAAACTGCATAGCCTGTAGCTTTTGTTAAACGTTGTTGAAGAAAATCAGCCGTTTGTTTTAAGGCCGGCAGATTGGGCAACTCGATGCTGATGGTAGCAGGTAAAACAAATGTGCCTGCATTTTGAACCAGTTGTACCGGTTCGGGAATAATAGCAACAGGGGCATTTTGACAAATTGAGTTGATGCCCCATAAACAACAGGATAATAAAAGCACTATTTTTTTCATACTACAAGCTTGGTTTAATTATTATTTTAAAACAGTTTAAGTTTCAAATGTAAGGCTTATTAACAGCTGTTTAAAATATCAATCGTTTGCGCAAGTTGAATGCTGCTGCCTCTAAATTATTAGAATTAATGGCTCTATTGTTAAAATAAATTATCTCTGCCCAACAAGAAAATTTTTCATAACCGGTGCTTTTTGGCACTTAACTTATTTAAGGTATATTACATTTAACTATACCAAAACTATATGTCTCTCTTAAAAACAAATAAATGAAAAGAGTTCTTTCAGCCATACTCCTTGTAGTATGCATGTATCAGCTTAGTGCACAAAATATTCAGAACAACCCCGGCAGCAACCACGGCAATAAGTTTGAACAGCTGGGAACCATTCTTCCTATGGCGAATGAATACCGCACAGCCAGCGGTGCTCCGGGGCCAAAGTATTGGCAACAGCGTGCAGACTATACAATTAAAGCAGTGCTGGACGAGAAGAACCTGTTGATTACGGGAAGCGAGGTGATTACCTATTACAACAATTCGCCCGACCTGCTGGAATATCTTTGGATACAGTTAGACGAAAACGAGCATAGTTCTGTAAATAATTCCGGGTACGAGGATACCAGCAATCTTTCAAAAGATATCGACTTTGATTTGTTGGATAGAATGGAAGCTCAAAAAACAGACAATGGTTATGGTGATAAGATTACCAAACTAACAGATGGACAAGGCAAACCATTAAAATATTTTACTAACAAAACCATGCTGCGTATTGATCTTGATAAGCCAATGAAATCAGGAGAAAAAATAGTGCTCAATATTGACTGGCATTATAAGATACCCGAAAGAATCAGCCAGTTTGCGGGCACCCGCGGTGGTTACGAATTGTTTCCTGAAGATGGTAATGCTTTGTTTACCATTTCGCAATGGTATCCCCGCCTTTGTGTGTACAGCGATTTTCAGGGATGGCAAAATCACCAGTTTACTGGTAGGGGAGAATTTGCGTTGACGTTTGGAAACTTTAATGTACAGATAACCGTGCCGGCAGATCATATAGTTGGTGCCACAGGCGAGTGCCAAAATTATCAGCAGGTGCTGGATGCAGCTCATTATGCACGCTGGCAAAAAGCGCAAACCGTAAAAGAACCATTGCAAATATTTAATTTAGAAGAAGCAAAAAGAGCGGAAGTGAAAAGGGCAACCGCTACCAAAATCTGGATATTTAAGGCAGATATGGTTCGTGATTTTGCATGGACATCTTCCCGAAAATTTATTTGGGATGCTATGCCCGCTTTTGTGGAAGGTAAGAAAGTAATGTGCATGAGTTATTATGGAAAAGAGGCGTATAACCTTTACAGTAAATTTTCAACCAAATTGGTGGCGCATACCATTAAATCCTATTCTCATTTTACCATTCCATATCCTTATCCTGTGGCACAAAGTGTGGAAGCAGCCAATGGTATGGAATACCCAATGATCTGTTTCAATCCCGGCCGAACAGAAAAAGACGGCAGCTATACAGAGGCCACCAAAAACTATATGATTTTGGTTGTGATACATGAGGTGGGTCATAATTTTTTTCCGATGATAGTAAACAGTGATGAAAGACAATGGAGCTGGATGGATGAAGGTCTTAACAGCTTTTGCCAATACCTTACAGAAGAGTTATATGATAATAGGTATGCCACCAAAAGAGGCCCGGCTTTTTTAATTACAGACTACATGCGCCTGCCGAAAAATCAACTGGAACCAATTATGACCAATAGTGAAAACATAGCACAGTTTGGTCCTAATGCCTATGCAAAACCAGCCACAGCATTGAATGTTCTTCGGGAAACAATCATGGGTAGGGAGCTATTTGATTTTTCATTTAAAAAATATGCACAGCGCTGGGCCTTTAAACATCCTACACCTGCAGACCTTTTCAGAACCATGGAAGATGCGAGCGGTGAAGATCTTGACTGGTTTTGGCGCGGCTGGTTTTACAGCACCGATCCCTGCGATATTTCTTTAGATAGTGTAATGACTTATCGGTTGGATGCAAACTCGAAGACATCCATGTTGTATTCAGATCCTTCAGTTGATGCAAATGGCATGAAGGCTATAGACAAACCCCTTGTGCATGCATTTGAAGACATCTCCAAAATAAGAAACAGAACGGATAAGAACATTCATTTCTTAACAGATGCAGATACAACCCTGCGTGATTTTTACTGGCGTTATGATCGTGGCATGGAGAAATATGATTCCACTTATTTTTATAAAGCGATACCCGATTTAGGAGATGTAAATGATGCCCTTAAACAGAAGTATGCTGGAAAATATGTTTACCAATTAAACTTCAGTAACAAGGGTGGATTGGTAATGCCGATCATTGTTGAATTCACCTTTAAAGATGGGACCAAAGAGCTAAATCGGATCCCTGCACAAATATGGCGGAAGAATGAAAACAATGTGAGCAGGGTATTTGTAACGGATAAAGAAGTAACTTCTATATTGTTGGATCCACTAAATGAGACTGCGGATATTAATGAAAACAACAACACCTGGCCTGTTGTTGCAACACCTACAAAGTTTCAGCTATTTAAAGCCAGGTCGCAGTCTACTGGACAAACAGAAGGGGTTAGCCCAATGCAGAAAGCGGCTGCTTATAAGAAGTAAAGTATCTAACGCCTGCAAATGGCAACAATGCAAAAAAATAAAAAGGTTCATAATAACAGAGCCCAATATTAATTTTAAACACTAAAAAATGAAATGCATCTCAATTATTTTACTTTTATGCGGATTAACAACAATCGGGTTTGGGTAAACAGGTTCTAAAATTGAAAATATTAAAAAACTACTTGAATTAACCGGCACCGGTAAGATGGGGGTTTAGGATGGAGAGACTATGCTCACTAGTTTCAAGACGAGTTATAAAGAAGTGCCGGAAGAATTCTGGATTGACTGGTCTCAATACGTTAGTTCAAGCTATGGACTTTAGTCCAAGGCTTTAGCTTCTACAAATCTAACTAACTTTATGAGATGCAAAATGTCAGAAAAGGTAGCCATAGTGTCCATCAATTACAT
>Ga0209511_1002648_pt1 | contig 14452 bp, 10 predicted proteins | sample SSSSmetaG_FD_184141 | JGI IMG/M metagenome (GOLD analysis project Ga0209511, IMG submission 184141) | Glacier valley bacterial and archeal communities from Borup Fiord, Nunavut, Canada, to study Microbial Dark Matter (Phase II) - ​SSSS... | ecosystem: Environmental > Aquatic > Freshwater > Ice >...
TTGGTGCCCAGAATCTGGAAACTGGCTATGTTCCAAATGGTGCACCGTGGCAACCGGGTTGCGGAGGAGGTGTGGCCTGGGGCGCAGCAATCTGCATTATGCCATGGGAGTTTTATCTTCACTATGGTGACAAGGATATGCTTGAAGATAATTACACGGGTATGAAGGAATATGTTCGCTATATGCAAACATGGGTAGATAAAGATGGAATCATGTTTTCGAAGCGTACCGGGAAAGATGGCAAAATACTTCAGTGGTTCAACCTTGGCGATTGGGTTGCTCCCGGAAATTTGCCACCTGATGAAATGGTCCATACATTTTACTTCTGGCGCTGTGCCGATTTAACTGCCCAGGCAGCAAAGGCACTTAATAATCCGAGAGATGCCACCAAATATACTGCTTTGGCTGAACAGACAAGACAAGCATTTTTCAAACGTTTTTACGATGAGAAAAATGGGACCTACGGAAATGCCGGCGGGAATATTTTTGCGCTGAAGATGGGTGTTCCTACAAATCAATACGGCTTGGTAATCAAAGCTTTGAAGGAAAATATCAAAACAAACAAAGGGCATCTCGATACCGGTATTTTTGGTACCCAGTTCTTTTTCGAAGTACTTTCGGAGAATAGGATGCACGATCTGGCTTACGAAGCTATAAATAAGAAAGATGAGCCTGGTTATGGCCATTGGCTGGAGTTGGGTTCAACCACTACCAGGGAACAATGGAGCGAGGAAGGTTCGCACAATCACCCGATGTTTGGCGGCGGACTGGTTTGGCTTTACAGAATGCTTGCAGGAATGAATGCTGATCCGGCAGCACCGGGCTACAAGCACATCATTTTCCATCCGCAGCAGGTTGATGATATCAGGTTTGCAAAGTATTTTAGCCAAACACCGAATGGCGAGGCTGGTATTTACTGGAAAAATGAAGATTTGCAATTCTCTGCGGAGGTAACAGTTCCGGTTGGCAGCGAGGCCACCGTTTATGTGCCGTTAAGGAAGGGGAAACAAATTCTGGAAAGTAGTCTTCCAATTTCCAAATCCGGTGATGTAAAATCAATGGGAGTAGAAGATGGTTATCAAGTATTTGTCGTTAAAAGCGGTCAATATCACTTTGTATCAAAATAATAACCAATAATATGCAACTAAAAAGTCTTTTGGGGTTAGGCCTTATAGGGTTAGGCTTTCAAAATGTTTCGGGAATTATACCGGCGGATTCCAAACCCCGGCCAAATATCATCTGGATATCGACAGAAGATTTAAGTCCGCACTTTGGATGTTATGGCGATAAGGTAGCGCAGACGCTCAACATTGACAAACTGGCTTCCCAAGGGGTTCGATTTACGAATGTTTATACCACTGCAGCCATATGTGCACCTTGTCGGGCCGGTATCATCACCGGAATGTACCAAACCTCCATCGGCTGCATGCATATGCGAACCACAAGTTATCGGCGGTCGGTTGAGAATCCTGTTGAATTTACAGCAGTCCCACCACATTATGTGAAAGCATTTACAGAATACTTGCGGGTTGCAGGTTACTATTGTACCAATAATGAAAAAACAGATTATCAATTTGCGAAAGATCCTGTCCCGGCAAGCATCTGGGACGAATGCGGTAAATCAGCTCATTATAAAAACAGACCCGACAAAAACCAACCTTTCTTTGCGGTTTTTAATTACCTCGGAACACATGAAAGCCAGAACTGGGACATCAGCAAAGTAAAAACGGATCCCAAAAGCGTAATAGTTCCTCCGTACTATCCCGATACAGAGATTGTCCGGCGAAATCTAGCAAAAGCATACGACAACATAGCCCGTCTCGATTCGGTTGTTGCCGCTTTGCTTGCAGAACTTGAAAAAGAAGGTTTGGCTGAAAATACAATCATCTTTTTCTGGGGTGACCATGGCGATGGACTACCGCGTGCCAAACGATGGCTATACGATTCGGGATTAAATATCCCGTTGATTATCAAATGGCCAAATAATATTAAACCTGGAACAGTCAATAATCAGCTGATCAGCTCCATCGACTTCGGACCAACAGTACTTTCACTGGCTGGGGTGAAAGTTCCGGTTCATATGCAGGGTCGGCCATTTCTTGGATCCCAAACTGCAGAACCACGTCCATATGTATATGGTGCGCGCGACAGGGTAGATGAATCGTACGACATGATCCGATCTGTTCGTTCTAAAGATTTCCTCTACATCCGGAATTTCTATCCGAACGATCCGTTCAATATTTGGGTGCCTTACCTAAATAAAATGCCGATTATGCAGGAAATAATGCGACTCGACGCCGAAGGGAAACTCAATTCTGATCAGAAAAAATGGATGGCAGACACACGGCCTGCTGAAGAATTGTACGATGTAAAAGCCGATCCTTATCAGCTAAATAACCTGGCTGAAAATCAGAAATACAAAAAAGAATTGGATGAACTTCGCAACCAGCAGGATAACTGGACCATGACAACGCACGATCTGGGTCGTATGAATGAACCTGAAATGATTGAGCAAATGTGGCCAGGAGGAAAACAACCTGTAACCGATAAGCCCTATTTTATTGTGAATGCTCCCGAGGATCGGGGTTCAAGGAATTACCAGACCGGAGGAACCTATTCTTTTCCAACGAAGCTCTCATTTTATTGCCCGACTCATGGAAATTCAATCGTATATACTTCAGATGAAGGGAAAAAGCCTCACTGGAAATTGTACAGTAGCGCTTTGAACCTGGCAAAGGGAACAACTACCATCCGGTTGAAAGCAGTGCGATATGGGTACAAAGACAGTGAAGAGGTTACAGGAACTTTTGAAATCAGATAATTCAATGTGTTGCATTTCATACAAAAGGGAATCAAAAAAGATCGGCGAGTACAAATCGCGATCTTTCCCTAAATATTAAACCATGTCTTAAATTAATTTTACGACTTAAAGTCCATTTATTCAACTAAATTTTGTACGTTCGATCTTCGATTAAAACTACTACCAATGAGCACATTTACCCGACGAAATTTCATAAAAACTTCAGTAATCGGATCAATTGCAGTATCCGGAATATCAACGTTGTCTGCTTTCACCAGCTTACAGGAAATTGTCAAAAAAGAGGCTTCTGTTGCGCTGACGACCGGCGATAACCGTGCCGATCTGGCATTTCGGGCACTGGAACCTTTTGCAAAAGAGATCCGGCAAGCTATCGGAAATCGTCGGGTCGTGCTCAAACCCAACAATGTACTCACAAATGTTCCGTTGACATCCACGCACGTCGATACGCTCGAAGGGGTACTGGAATTTCTGAAGTCGATCAAAAAACTTGACAATGTGATTATTGCCGAATCGGCAGCAAACGGGCCAACTTTCGATGGTTTCGATAATTACGGCTATTTCCGTCTGGTGAATAAATATCCGGTTAAGCTTGTCGACCTCGATCAGCAACCTTACGATTTGCTGCATGTCTTTGATGAAAAAGACTTTCGTCCACATGCCATGCGGATGTCGCACGTATTGCTTGATACTGATAACTACATTGTTTCCGTTGCAAGAATGAAAACGCACGATCGTGTGCTGGCCACACTTTCGCTGAAGAATATTGTCTTTGGCGCTCCGATTAAAGATGCTGGATTCAGCTGGACTTCAAATCGTAAACCAGGAGCCCAAAGTGACAAGTCCATCGCTCATGGCAGCGGATTTCGTGGAATCAACTACAATCTTTACGCGCTTTCCAAACATTTGCATCCGCATCTTGCATTGATTGATGGTTTTGAGGGAATGGAAGGAAACGGTCCGAACAGTGGAACACCTGTTGATCATAGGGTTTGTGTTGCAAGTACCGATTGGCTGGCTGCCGACCGTGTTGCGATTGAACTCATGGGAATTGATTTTGCCAAGGTGGGTTACCTGAATTTCTGCAACCAGACAGGCATGGGAATTGGAGATCTAAGCAAGATTGAGATTATCGGCGAGACCCTATCAAACCATATAAAACACTATAAACTAAGCGACAACATCGACAAACAGCTAATCTGGATAAATCCTGTGGTATAATGAAAAGCCATTTTTCAATAAAACAAGCAGCAATTCTCCTGGTTTTGCTAATCGCTGAATTATTTTGTGACGGCTATAGTTTGAAAGCACAACCCTATCAAGACATTACCCATTACAGTCAGGTCTTTGGCAAGCAGAAAACTTACAGGCTCTATCTGCCAAATAATTATAAGCTTTCAGGTAAAAAATATCCCGTTATTTATTTTTTCCATGGCTGGGGAGGAAGGTATTATAAAGATGACAGTGCCAAACTTGCATACGATAAACTTGGCGAACTGGTAAATAAATACCAGGTCATCCTTGTGATGTGGGATGGAAATATGGATGAGTCGGAACCTCGCCCCTACAACATCGGCAATCACAACGATGTTAAGTTCGATATCCAGATGAAAGATTATTTTCCGGAACTGGTTACCTGCATTGATTCGACTTACCGCACATTTACCGACCGAAATCACCGGGGAATTATAGGATTCAGTATGGGCGGAATCATGTCATTCTACATTGCAGGGAAATATCCTGACAGGGTATCTGCAGCGGTTAACATGGTCGGTAGTCCTGAATTTTTTATAGGTCTTCCCAAAAACCATACACTTTACCAGATCCGATATACATTTGATAACCTGCGTGATGTCGGGCTCCTTTTTCATAATCGCGATTCTTGTCAGATGACCGGACTCAATGATGAAGTAAACCAGGGCGCGATCTGGAGCGGGTTGAAAAATTACGAGTACCATAAATTAAAAGGTGGTCACAAAGTTGATGATCCGGGTGAAACGAAAGTATTTGAATCGGCCATCCAGTTTGTAACCAACCAGTTTGAGAAACCTGTACCTTTGAATCCTACATGGTCGCATTATGACCTTTGCCCTGATTTCTCGCTTTGGGGTTACTCCGTAAAGAGTAATAAAGCCGAACCAGGATTTCTTTTCCTTCGGAATGTGGATGCCAATGGATTCGGATTTTATACTAAAAAATGGCTTCCCGAGGGTCCTGCAATTAAAAACATCAAGGCTGAAATCTCAACTGCACCGGTTTACGAACCAAACGTTGTTTATCAGATTCGCATTTACAATCAAAAAGATAAGCACTTCGCAATAAACGAAACTCCTGCAGATCAAAACGGGAGATTACATCTGCAGCTAACGGGTGAAGGTTTTGAAATTGGGATTTCTAAAAAAGGAGAACAACCCAGTTTTTCAGTGACAGGCTATCAACTTCCTCAAAAGCAGAAATTTATCAGGGCAAAAGAACAAAGTGAATTATCACTAAACATTTTTGAACGATGTAGAACGACTGGGGCTAAAAGCAAATTAAGTGTAACACTTTCCTGTGCAGACAGTTCAGTGACTATTTCAACTCCGAAACAGGAAGTCAGGTTAAAGGAAGGTGAAGATATATTCCAAACCAAACCCTTTAAAATCTATACTTCCAAAACTCCTCCGTCCGATGGTTCGCCGGAAATGCTACGGATTCAGGTTGGCATGGATTATAACTCACTTCATTTCACTGATTTTTTTCTGCTTCCTGTTTTCTATGACGTACCGTATTTTACAAATATTCAGGTGGATGATGGCTGCCAGATTGCTTACAAGGGAAGTGAAAAAGAGGCTAACCATACCGCTACCGATTCTATTCATGGTGTTGGAAACGGTGATAAAATGGTTTCTCCCGGCGAACAGATCATGCTTTACGAAAATGGTCATCGCCTTCGGCTATATACCGACGATCCCTATGTCATTGCAGGTGATGAAAAGCTGGTTGATGAAGTTTTAGCGGCTGTCTGGCCCGACGGTTACACCCTTAATTCGGTTGTGAAAATTGCTGACAATTGTCCGGCAGGCCATGAGATAGAGTTTATGGCTCATTATGAGACCAAAACTTTCATGCCAATTCACCGGATCGTAAAATGGGGGAAAGTGAAAATAAAGGTTGTGGCTCGATAAAATCCCATTTCGCTGTATTTCTTACCCATTTTGTCGAATGCATTCGACAAAAACAGTCTTAAATTGACAGATGTATCTGACAATTTAAGACTGTCAAATTATCTCCGGACGCCTTTTCATGCCTATCTGGAATCCTCTCCTATCCCTGTCAACTTTACAAGATCATATTTTATCAAGAATCCCATACAATATTTTAATGCCCTGATATATTGCATTTAAATATTTACTATTATTGCATAGTACTACCCAGAGGTTTGCAAATGCGAAAAACAATTGATATTCAGTTTGAAGACAATCTTCCGATTCCTAAATACCGGCAGATTATTGATGCGATTCAGCAAAAAATCAAGGCAGGCGACTTGAAAAAGGGCGATAAAATTCCTTCGCTGAACCAATTTTACAAACAATACGGACTTTCGCAGGACACGGTTCTGATGGCATACAACGAATTGAAATCCAAAGGAATCATTACTTCACAGGTTGGGAAAGGATACTATATTCAAAATGAAAACACCGATTTCAAGCACAAGGTTTTGCTTGTCTTCGACCGGCTAACTGCCTATAAGGAAGAATTATACGATTCGTTTAAGGAAGCGCTGAAAAAGGATGGCAATGAACAAATCTTTTTTCACCACAATAACCTGAAAATGTTTCAGACCATTATAGAAGGTGCGGCTGGTGAGTATTCCGAATATGCGATCATGCCCATCGATCATCCGGATATTGTTAGTTTAATTGACAAACTGCCATCAAACAAGGTTTTCATCCTTGACCAGGGACGAAAGCAGTACAAAGATCTTTATCCTTATGTCTGTCAGGATTTTGAGCGTGATATTTATCGGATTTTGAAAATGAATGCTTTGTTGGTCGACAAATATCAAAGGATGGTTCTTGTAATTCGTCACCTGAAATCTCACTATAAAGATATTGCCACCGGATTCCGTGATTTTTGCAAACAACATCCTATAGATTCAGAAGTTGTTACCGATATTAAATCGTTCGAAATAAAACCGGGCGACGCGTTTGTGGTGGTCGATGACCGTGATCTGGAGTTTCTGGTCCGCTATTCAATTGAAAAGCAACTGATTTTGGGGTAGCAGGTCGCCGATTTTATTGGCAGGGTATTCGGGGATTAATTCCAGCACTCTTTTTAGCCATTGAAACGGATTAACATTGTTCTTTTTACAGGTGCCGAAGAAGGAGGAAAATTTGTGCATCTTTCCATTCTTAAAAAACTTCACTTATTATATGGAGCGGTGACCTATGCTGCTGGCAGGTTGGGTAACGAACCGATTCGCAGTCAGGGGCATATCCACAAAGCATCCCCTCTTTCAGGCTGGTCAACGCCCGAAGTTTAGGAGATATGGTCTGGGAAGGCTATCATTTACATGCAGGAAACCGCAGAAGATCAGTCGGGGCGGTGTTTTGCAGTTATTGCCCAGACGGGTGATGTCGTGATTGTTCCTCCCTACTGGGCGCATGCCACTATCAGCGCTGATCCGGAGCAGCCACTGACTTTTGGCGCCTGGTGTGACCGGGAATAAGGATTTGAATATGACGCAGTTCGGGCTCATAAAGGTTTAGCTTGGTTTCCGGTTTTTCGGAGAATGGTGCAATTGAATGGCATAAGAACCTGAATTATCTTGAATGTGAATTGATTGTCAAAAGTCCGGAATTTTACAATCAGTTTGCCATTGAACCAGGGAAGTCGATCTACTCCCAGTTTGAGGAAAATCCGCTCAGGTTTGAATTTGTTCCTCAACCGCAAATTTTTTCATCAAAATGGAAAGCTTTCATACCATAACCGAAGGATATCTAATTATCATTTAATATATTTACAGTTGTTAAAGTATCAACTAAGAATCTTAAACAAACTTATTATGAAGAAAGTATTTCTGTTTTCGTCGATCATTATTTGCTTCTCGCTGTTGACTTCAGCTCAAATAAGTAAAGTATCCGACAACCTCACAATTTCCAGTATAATTCTGAAAAGCGACCGGAAATATGCTATCTATCTGCCAGCCGGTTACGAAACATCGCAACGGACTTATCCTGTGCTCTATTTATTGCATGGAGCTACTGATAATCATACGGGCTGGGTACAATTCGGAGAGGTACAACGAATTGCAGATAAATCTATTCAGGATGGAACAGCGACTGCAATGATCATTGTAATGCCCGATGGTGATACAGGTAGAATGGGATATTTCAACAGTATTGGTGGCGACTGGAATTATGAAGACTTCTTCTTTCAGGAATTTCTCCCCACAATTGAGAAAACGTACCGGATAAAAGCCGATAAACGGTATCGTGCAATTGCCGGTTTGTCGATGGGAGGAGGAGGAACATTTATGTATGCGTTACATCATCCCGAACTGTTCTCATCAGCCTGTCCGTTAAGCGCCTATATTGGACCTTTGAGCATTGAGGAGGCCAAGACCCGCATGGGCAAAAGTGATCCTGGAATTACGGACGAAGCACAGATAAAAACCTATTACGAAAAGCACAATGCGCTGAACCTGATTAACCAAATACCTGATGATCAGAAGAAGGCGGTACGTTGGTACATCGACTGCGGTGATGATGATTTTCTTTATGAAGGGAACTCATTGATTCATATTGCAATGCGTAAAAAAGAAATTCCTCACGAATTTCGTGTCCGCGACGGTGCTCATAACTGGACTTACTGGCGCGAAGCATTGCCCAACGTTTTAGGTTTTGTATCAGATACCTTTCACCAAAAATAACACTTGATTTTCAGTGTAAAGCATAAAAAAGGCTGTCCCAAAATCCAGGACAGCCTTTATTTATTTTTGCCAGGGATAATTTATTGTCTTTTTAACAAATCCCTTATTTCTGTCAATAATTTTTCCTCTTTTGAAGGTTCAGGAGGTGGTGCAGGTACGGCTGGAGCAGGAACCTCCTTCTTATTCAATGAATTCATCATTTTAATTATCATAAAAATGGCAAAAGCGATAATCAGAAAATCGATGGTCACTTGAATAAAATTGCCATAATTGATGGTGACAGCTTCTGTAATAACTTTGTCAGCCTCCATCACTTTATCCTTGAGAATGATTTTTAAACCTGTAAAATCAGTCCCACCCAACAATACTCCGATTGGAGGCATTAACACATCAGCCACAAAAGAGGAGATAATTTTACCGAATGCTCCACCAATGATAATACCTACAGCCATATCCATCACGTTTCCGCGCATGGCAAACTCTTTAAACTCTTTAACCATTCCCATATTAAATTAGTTTTAAGGATTAAATATATCAACGATAATTATTTGTATATCACAAAATCAGGTTAATTATATTAAGAACGAATTTTCAGAAATTTGGTTACAATTGCAGATCGATTTATTTTTTTATTTCCCGATAATCTTCTGAATCTCATTCAGTTTATTGAGCGCCTCCATGGGGGTGAGGTTATTGACATCCAGATTTTTGATTTCGTCGCGAATTTGTTTGAGAACCGGGTCATCGAGCTGGAAAAAACTCAACTGAAAACCTTCACGCATTTCTGCGAGGTCTTTTACCCTTTTGGCCGGAAGCTCTTTGCGATTCGCTTTTTCAAGCTGCTTCAGGATTTCGGTCGCACGATTTACAACACTCTTTGGCATCCCTGCCATTTGTGCCACATGAATACCAAAACTATGGTTGCTGCCGCCTGGGACTAACTTTCGCAGGAAGATCACTTTATTTCCGACCTCCTTCACTGTGACATTGAAATTTCGCACCCTGCTGAACGATTTTTCCATCTCATTCAACTCATGATAATGGGTAGCAAAGAGGGTTTTAGCACGACCTTTTGGATATTCATGAATATATTCGACAATTGACCATGCAATCGAAATGCCATCGTAGGTACTTGTTCCGCGCCCTAACTCATCGAGCAAAATCAGACTTCGGTCCGACATATTATTCAGGATACTTGCGGCTTCGTTCATCTCGACCATAAAGGTTGATTCTCCAAGTGAGATATTATCCGATGCCCCCACACGCGTGAAAATTTTATCGACATATCCTATTTTAGCAACTTCTGCCGGAACAAAGGAACCCATCTGGGCCATTAGTACAATTAACGCCGTCTGTCGCAATAAAGCCGATTTACCAGCCATATTGGGACCTGTAATAATAATGATCTGCTGCTCTTCATTATCGAGGTAAACATCGTTGGTGATGTATTTTTCACCAATCGGAAGCGCCCGTTCAATCACCGGATGCCGGCCATCCTTAATATCAATAATTTGTGATTCATTGATCTCAGGCCGATTGTATTTATTCTGCTGCGCAATTGTAGCAAACGAGAGCAAACAATCGATCTGAGCCAGCACCGATGCGTTCAACTGGATCGCCTGGATATATTCCGTCAGAGCAGAAACAAGCTCTCCAAACAATCGGATTTCGATCGCAAGGATCTTCTCTTCAGCACCTAAAATTTTTGACTCGTAATTTTTTAATTCTTCAGTAATATAACGCTCAGCGCTAACGAGTGTTTGTTTACGTATCCAGGTTTCAGGAACTTTATCCTTATGCATATTCCTGACTTCGATATAGTATCCAAAAACGTTGTTGAAAGCGATTTTTAGTGAAGTAATTCCTGTGGCCAGAATTTCGCGTTCCTGCATTTTCTGAAGGTAATCTTTACCAGAAAAGGCAAGATCACGCAGTTCGTCCAATTCAGCAGAAACGCCCTTCGCAATGACATGCCCCTTGGCAATCAACATAGGGGGATCTGGGAAAACCTCCCGCTCAATCCGGTCTTTGATGGTCTGGCACAAATTAAGCTGTTCTGCAAGACGGATCAATACTCCATTTCCGGAGGCAGCACACAACTCTTTAACGGGACCAATTGCATTTAATGCCACTTTCAGTTGAACCACCTCACGCGGATTCACACGTCCGACGGCAGCTTTCGATATAATTCGTTCCAGGTCGCCTATGTGCCTCAGCTGCTCCTCAATGTCGCCCTTTAATTCAGCATTTTCTGTAAATCTCTGAACCACATCGAGTCGGTCGTTGATCCGGTGAATATCTTTGAGGGGAAGTGCGACCCAACGTTTTAAAAGACGGGCTCCCATAGGTGAAATCGTCTGATCGATCACCTGTACAAGCGTCTTGGCACCTTCGTTGATCGTATGGAAGAGTTCAAGATTACGGACGGTAAAACGGTCAAGCCAAACATACTTATCTTCCTCAATCCGTGAAAGTCCAGAAATATGTTGAAGATGTGAATGTTGTGTAAAATCGAGGTAATGAAGGATCGCTCCTGAAGCAATGATACCCAACTGAAGTGTTTGAACGCCAAATCCTTTGAGCGAGACAGTTTCAAAATGGCGTAAAAGCCGGTCATTGGCGGCATCTTCGGTATAAACCCAGTCATCCAGTTTATAGGTATAAAACTTGCTCCCAAACAATTCAATAAAAAGTTTCTCTTTCCCCTTCTGGAAAAGCACCTCTTTAGGCTGGAAGCTGTTCAGTAATTTATCAATGTATTCAAATGATCCTTCGGCAGTCAGAAACTCACCTGTTGAGATATCAAGAAATGACACTCCTGCCAGTGTTTTTTCGATATGTACAGAGGCAAGAAAGTTGTTCTCGCGATGTTCGAGGACATTGTCGTCAATTGAAACGCCCGGAGTGACAAGTTCGGTGATTCCCCGTTTAACGATATTCTTGGTTAATTTTGGATCTTCAAGCTGTTCACAGATCGCCACGCGCTGACCTGCCCTCACTAATTTTGGGAGATAAGTATCGAGCGCATGGTAAGGAAAGCCAGCCAATTCAACAAAACTGGCAGAACCATTGGCACGCCGTGTGAGTGTAATTCCCAAAATGCCAGATGCTTTGATGGCATCTTCCCCAAATGTTTCATAAAAATCACCCACCCGAAAGAGCAATACTGCATCAGGATACTTATTCTTGACCGCATAATATTGCTTCATCAGCGGTGTCTCGGCGTATTTATTCGGAACTTGTGTCAAAGCAGGTGTATAAATTTTACTCGTTCAAACAAAGATAAGAGAATCAACCGATCAATTCTAATTTTAAAATTGATTTTTCTCCTCAGTTTGATTTGACTTTACGGCTGGCTGTTGGCAATAGACTGCTGGCAGATCTCAGTAAAACAGTAAGGCAAAGCGGTATAATTAGCCAGTGAAATGTTTGCGGAAGGAATATCATGGTAACCAGGAACAACAAAGCAATTCCGGCAGTAAATTTCAAATACCAGTCAAGTTTTGGTCGCAAAGAAGGGAATAACCAAACAAACGCAAAAATGAAGTGGGTTGGCAATGCCCAAACCAGGTTCAGGTTCCAGCCGGTGGCTTCTGAAACCGAGATAAAACAGAGGAAACTCAATAAAATACCGGCAAAACCAACAGAAAAGAAAGCCAGAAAATCAAGCCAGATCAGTCTCTTTTTTCTTCGATATTCAATAAAAGAAAACAGAGCAACAATGAGGAAGAACAGGTTAACCACAACTGCAGGTGAAGTCAGACTAAAGCTCGACTTAATGGGTTTTGCATCAAAAACTGTAGTCCTCGGCAATGCAAATGGCACACCTACCCCATCCTTTACCACCTTTGCATTGGCCATACTATTCATAAGGTAATCAGGCAGAAACATTTTCTGTGAATAGGTGGTCACTTTATCTGCCGGAATACCGAGCGCCAATTTAATGCCAAAACCGTTCCAACTATTTCCAGGGACACACTGATCAACCAAATTCCGATAGGTCAGTTTTGTATCCTGTAAAGTATCATATTGAAGCTGGTGATTGACACATTTTTCGAACTGGTCACGCACACGTGTGGAACAATTATCCGAAAAATGGCGATAACGATAAACCCGCTTTTCCTTTTTTGCATTTTCGACCAATGCATCAAAAAGTGACTGCTTTTCAGTTTGTGAGATATTCAATACCTGTTCATAAACACTTCGTTGATCTTGGAGGTACTCTTCCATAAAGGAGGCCATTCGATCACCAGCCAACATATAATCGGTTTCGCCCTTCGTAAACCTCCATATGAAATTGGGAGTATCAAAACTAAATATCCCATAATTAAAAACAAAGTCAATTCCACTTTGCGGATCGTTGACCCGGACAGCGCTATGGCCAAAATAAGAGTAAATCTCATCTCCCGGGGCACAGGTAAGCAACGAAATCTTTGATTCCGGCGAAAGTTGGGTAGAATAAGCCTTTGGAAATAGTAAAAGAGTAAATATTGCCAGCAATGCCAATGTCTTCATCGAAGTTTATTTTGAGATTTCGGCTCAAAAGTAGCAATTATCTGCGGTGAATGAAGGATTTAAAAACAAATGGATATGAATACTAAACTTATTGAAGAATTGGCGAAGAGGTGAGTCGTAACTCTTTATCTTTAGCTAATTAGAAGGAAAAACAGAGCTTTAAATCGGAAAATTATTTATATATTTGTAAAGACTGGATAAGGATGGCAAAGATTTCTCAAAAAGTTGACAGGCTTACAAATTCGATCGTAAACAGACTTTCGGGGGATAGTTTCGATACGGATGTCATTGAATTACAAAAAGCAGAACTAAAGAATTTGAAAAAAGGATGGAAATTTGATTGGAAGATAGAAGTAAAAGAATCAAAAGTGTATAAATTGGTAATCCGAAGTTCACCTGATGTAATACAAGGTTTAATCAGTATTGAAGAGCAAAAAGACTTTATATTTATGAGACTAGTGGAAACGGCACCTCACAATTATGGAAGTAATAAAGTTTACGAAGGTGTTTGAGGTAATTTGGTTGCTTTCGCATGTAAAGTATCTTTTGAACATGGCTTTTACGGATACGTTGCATTCGAAGCAAAAAGCAAATTGGTCAACCATTATATTTTGATTCTAAAAGCAAAGTCAATTTCTGGAATCAGAATATTTATCGATACCGAGGCAGCAGATTTCTTAGTCAATACATATTTTAAAGATTAAGTTATGGGATACATTAAAGAGCCAAAGGGAGTCTATTTAGCAATACCTCCTTCTAAATTAACACAAAAGGAAGCTGATGAAATTTCTGATTTTATCCAAAAGGATAAGCTGAAAAATAAAAACTCAAAAGATAAAATGGTTGTAAAAGCGCTGAAAACCATCAAAAAATACGATGATGATCATGCGTAATTTTCTGCTATTCTAAACTTTTGAATAATTTGACAGTCTTTACCATGGAGAGAATTGAAATAAATAAGGTCGCATGTCGAATTATCAATGCCAACCCCCTAAAATAGCACCCATTGCCATATAACTACAAATATCGTAGCCCGCATGAATCAGATAATGCTTAAGTGAGTAGTTCTCGTAAAGAGTAGTATTTGCTTTTGATGTTGAAATCCAAACAATTGAAATAATTGCACCCATTCCTGCCCCTGATATCATGTTCCATTGCGGAGTAATAAAAGTTGCCATCGCCAATGCGGCAACAAAAGCAAAGAA
>Ga0209511_1002649_pt1 | contig 14452 bp, 12 predicted proteins | sample SSSSmetaG_FD_184141 | JGI IMG/M metagenome (GOLD analysis project Ga0209511, IMG submission 184141) | Glacier valley bacterial and archeal communities from Borup Fiord, Nunavut, Canada, to study Microbial Dark Matter (Phase II) - ​SSSS... | ecosystem: Environmental > Aquatic > Freshwater > Ice >...
ATCATAACTCTTTATTTAAGCAAATACAATTGGGCGTTTATAGCAGGCGTAAATAAATATGCTTGTATTTATCAATTTAAAAAACTCCAGTCTTTAATAGTTAAATAAATAGAAAAAATCAGCCCAAATAATTTAAAAAATTCAAAATGATAACTAAAAATCTTTATTACTTTGCATAATTCAATAGTGTATGTTTAAAAACAGTAAAGTAGAAAACCTAAAAATCATTAAATATTTTCTGGAAATTTACCATAGTAAAAAGCAGGTCTATAAAATGCTTAACAGCCTAACTTTAGCAATTTTTAAAAGATCTGTTTTATAATTTTTTTTTAAACCATGATTCGGGAAATGGATTGACATTAAAAGATTTACATAGCGTTTTATAAAAAATAATAATAAATTTTGTGCTAATTTTAGCCCCTATCCAAAGATTTAAAATTTTTGCAATTTCTTTTATAGCCCATTATGAACAAGGCAAAGAATTTTCTTTCCAAACTTATTTACAACAAATTTTTGTGGCAGTTTTTTTTAGCCATTTTTATGTTGTTGATGGCCATTTTTTTTATACGCCAACAGCATCTTGAGTTTGCACAGATTAGACAACAATTAAATAATTCAAACGGGACTTACATATTATTAGGTATTATACTTACAATAATTTATGTACTTGCGCAGGCACAGATGTATGTGCACAGTTTTAAGGCACTCCACAAGAATATTTCTTTATTTACTGCACTTATACTCTTTTTAAAAAGGAACCTGGTTAGTCTTTTTTTACCTGCAGGCGGATTTACTTCCCTTGCATTCTTTACTACAGATCTGGAGGAAAAAGGTATTTCTAAATCAAAAATATATCTGGCTTCTACGCTGTATGGTTTTTGCGGAATACTTTCTGTAATATTTGTGGCATTACCTGTGTTAGCTTTTGCATTACTTACTACCCAAATTGGTACATTAGAAATATTGAGTTTCGGTTTTGTGTTAATTATTACCGGTGCCCTAGCTTTAATTATTAATTCCATTTCTAAAAAAGGGATTGCTTTTAAATACATATTAAAATTAAAGCCCTCTTTGGCGGCTATTTTAGAAGATATGTTGGAGGAGCGCATAAACCGCAAACAGTTTTGGTATACACTTGCCGTTTCTGTTGGTATAGAATGTATTGGCATTGCACACCTTTATATCTGTATGCTTGCATTGCATTTTCAGGCAAGTTTACCTGCAGCAATTATTGGATATATTGTAATGGTAATACTTTTAATAGCCTCACCGTTTTTAAGAGGCCTTGGTACCATTGAAGTAGCATTAACTTTTATTTTACGGCAGTTTGGCTTCCCGGTAATTGCAGCCGCATCTATCACATTATTATTTAGGTTTTTTGAATTCTGGCTTCCATTAATTGGAGGTATCATCAGTTTTATTACTAAAAAAAACAGCCTTGTTTTGCGGGTATTGCCTGCATTTATAATACTGGTGTTAGGTGCTGTAAATATTATCTCCTCAATTACGCCTGCAATACCTGCAAGGCTAAGACTTGTAAAAGATTTATTACCCAAACATGTAGTGGTAACAAGCAATGCATTGGTATTTATTTTTGGGGTAATATTGGTTTTAATAAGTATTTTTCTTTTACAGGGTTCTAAAAGAACCTGGTATGTTGCCATTATACTTACTGTATTTTCTATTATCGGGCACTTATTAAAAGCTGCAGATTATGAAGAGGCACTACTTGCTTTTGTAGCATTTTCATCTTTAGTTTATACAAGAGGAAGCTATAAACTGAAACCCCAGGTTAAATTAATAAGATTAGGTTATAAAGTATTTTTCTATGCACTTACAGGTTTGATGGCTTATGGAGTTCTTGGATTTTATTTTATGAGGAAAAGGCATTTTGGGATTGAGTTTACTTTTACAGGTTCCATTGAAGCAGTTTTAAAAGTCATATTTTTTATAGATGATAAAGCCCTTGTTCCGTTAACAAGATTTGGTTCCAACTTCGAAAAATCGATTTATTTTATAAGTGGAACCATAATCGTTTTCGTTTTATATAATTTATTAAGACCCTATTTTATTAAATCATATAACAGTCCTAATGATTTTGTAGATGCAGATAATTTATTAAAAAAGTGTGGTTGCTCGGCTCTTGATTATTTTAAAACATATCCGGATAAATTTATTTTTTTTAACGAAAGCCGCACAGCATTTATCAGTTTTAAAGTAACCAGGCATTTTGCTATTGTATTGGAAGACCCTGTAAGCGAATCACTTTTTGAAAAAATTGAAATCATTAAAAGTTTTGAAGCCAGATCCCTTGCAAATGGTTTTATTACTGCCTATTACAGAGTTCCGGAAGAATCACTGGAAATGTATAAATCTTTGGGAAAGAAATTTTTACCGATAGGAGAAGAAGCTGTATTAAACCTTACAACATTTACCATTGACGGAGGAAAAATGAAACCCACCAGAAGTGCAGTAAACAGGCTGAGTGCAGAAGGATATATTTTTAAGGTTTATCCGCCAAACCAAAAAGAAGGACTGTTACAAAAATTGGAACAGGTATCTGATCATTGGCTAAAAGATTTAAATCAGGAAGAAGTTGCTTTTACCCAAGGTGTATTTGATACAGTTATTTTAAAACAGCAAACGATTTTAACCATTGAAGATGGTGAAGAAAAAGTGTATGCATTTTTAAACCTTGTAAAGGATTATGCACTCGGAGAAGCAACATATGATTTAATAAGAAAAGAACCTGATTCACCTAATGGCATTCTAGATATGCTGCTGGTTAAAACCTTTTTATATTTAAAAGATGAAGGTTATACAAGTGTAAATATGGGACTGGCACCCCTTTCAGGGATTGAGGGAGTAAACATTACTCAAAAAACAATTAAGTATGCGTACAACAATTTAAAAGTTTTTGCACAATTTAAAGGGTTGAGAAAATACAAAGAAAAATTTTTTCCTAAATGGAATAAAAAGTACCTTATTTACAGCCATCATTATCATTTACTCCAGGTTCCGCGTGCATTAAAAAGGATATCAGAAGGAAACTAATTACAAACCGGATAATACAGTTGTAATAACCTTATTTCTATCATTATCATATTTATGAGAACCGGGCAATAAAACTCTTTTAATATTTTTTTTATTAACTATGCCATTGTACAATTGCTTTTCCTCTTCTTCACCAAATACACATAAAATATTTGTTTGTATTTTTAAAATTTCAGGAAGTGTTTTAAATTGGCCACTGCTGCTTTCAATGCCAAGAAGGTCGGCAAATTTTACGGTAAAATCTGTAGCTATTGAAGGAGATAATAATATTGTTGATTTTAATAAAGGCATTAAATTTTTTGGAATCCTTGTATTATAAAATATTGCTGCATCAGCACCAAAAGAGTAACCAATTATTGAAAATTCTCTCTTCTTAAATCTGTTGAGATAATATAGAATAATCTCATTAACCTGAGTTGCCATAAAATCAGGAAGTTTTTGTTTCCAAAAATATTTACGGCTGTTAAAAATAATAACAGTGTATTTCTTTTGTACAAGATCATTACAAAGTTGTTCAGAAAAATTATTTATCCCGCCGTCACCGGTAAAATAAAAAAGCAGTTGTTTAGTACCGTTCGGATTTAATACTGTTACAGGGTATTTATCTTCTACGCTTTGGGCATGTGTAAAAGAAGTAAAAAAAAGAAAACTAAACAGCGTTGCAACGATATAAGAATTTTTCATCTAAACTTTTTAAGAAAGAAAATTTAATCTTTTTAATATTGACATAATAAAATCAACTTAGTTTAAAACAAAGGCCAATCAAATACGACACACCATGCGGATTAATATCTTCTACATTAAAACTCATTTTATAACCCTTTATTCCTATCCCTGAAACCAATGAAAAGTTTTTAAGAACAGCGTATCTTAAACCGGCACCAGCATATAAAAAAACACCTTTTTCATTTACTGCCGAAGTTTTCTCAGGGCTATCATCTGATGCAATTAGGTATTTATTAAATGAAATTCCAACAGATGATTCTGCGTATGGATGCCATTTACCAAAATTTTTAAAATGGTATTTTATATTTCCATGTACGGGTAAAAATCTGAGTTTGTACAATACAAAACCATTATCATGATGTATGGGAGAAGAAGCTCTTTCTAAACCGGCACCAAGTTCAATTTTTTTCGAAAACATTTTTGAAAATGTAACAGAGCCTGAATAAAAGAAATTACCATGAGTTGAATAAAGAGATTCAAATGCAGGAGTAATTAAAATTGAGCTTTTGTCAGCGTCAAACTTTTGGGCGCTCAATAAAAGTGGAAAAAATGATATAACAGATAGTAGCTTGGTCCTTAGCATATTCATATTTAAAAAATCATTAAAAAAATCCATCACCTAATGGCAATGGATTTTTTTTAGTGGAGCCGACCGGACTCGAACCGGTGTCCAAACATATTCGCCGCAAGCTTTCTACATGTTTATTTTTGCATTGATTTTCGAAAAAATACCGGGGCAAAACAAACCAATATTTTTCTTAGAAGAATAATCTTAAGCAACAGTCACAACATTCTGTTGAAGCATATCACTTTTTTTTGATGTCGGCGGCGGAGCTTGGCAGTAATAAAACCTGCTCGGCGGCCCTAATGGTTGCAAGTCTATCGACTAAGCAGCCATGGCATACTGAGTATTGCCATTTAGAGTTTTCGTTTTCAGATTAAAGTGCTAATAACGCAACGCACTACATGCTTACACCTGCAAAGATCTATGCTGTCAAAACCAAAACGGCCCCGTTTTAATTGTTTATTTTTTATATACTAAAACTTCAACAGCATTGTAAAAATAAGTAATCTTAATTATTAAGAAAACATAAAATTATGGGTGCGTGCCCCAATGCCGCAGTTCATTCAATTTAATTTAGTATTTTAACTACAAAACAGCAAAAAAGTTGGCGGCAAAGGGTCGGGCTTTGCGCTATTACACCGGCACAAGGCCACACACTAAACCTTCACCGGGGTAGCCGCTACAATCCCTCACGCTTCAACTCCAACCATTATTCATGATAGCAAGGTTCTACAGTACTATATTTTAATTAATCTCCATTATTTTTACTACATGGAGCCCAAAGAATTTTACAGCAGCCGCATTGGCCAATTAACTGCTCAGAAAAAAAAATTACAGCAACGTAAATCTGTATTTGCAGTCTTAAGGCTTGGAAGTATTATTGTTGTAGTTGCAATTTTTTATTTTTTATGGTCAATAAATAAATTTTATGCCATTGCAGCATCCGTAACGGCTGCAACTGTTTTTATAAGATTAATTTATAAAGATCTGGCAAACAGAGCCGCCATAAAGCATTTGCAGCAACTAATAACTATAAATGAAAATGAGCTTTTAGCACTGCAGGGAAAATATGAACAATTTGAAGATGGCACTATTTACACGCCGCAGGATCATTTTTATGCAAATGATATGGATATTTTTGGTAAAGCATCTTTATACCAATTTATAAACAGAACAACCTCAGAGCCTGGCGCCGAAAAGCTTGCAAATTGGCTTTTAACCGCAGTTGATGTAGACAATATACTTTACCGGCAAGAATCAACAAAAGAACTTGTAACTAAAAATGAATGGCGACAAAACTTACAGGGAATTGGTAAGGAATCCTGCATTAAAAAATCGACTGTTGCACAAATAAACAATTGGCTTACACAGCCCAGTCTTTTTATACAGTTTAAACCCTGGCAATGGTTGCGGATAATTTTACCCGCCATTATTTTGACTATTACCGCACTGTACATTTTTGATGTAGTGGCAGAAAAAATATGGTACCTCTTTTTATTTATTTATGCAGTCATTGCTTTTCAAATAAATAAAGTTGTTGCACCCTTGCACAACCAGCTGTCTTCCATGGTCAATGATTTGGATATACTCTCTAAAAGCATTGCTGCCATTGAAACTGAGTCTTTTAAATCTGTACTGCTTGCCAGACTAAAAGATGATTTACAAAAAGAAAAAAATACAGCATCCTTAAAAATAAAAAAATTACAAAAGATATTGGACCGGCTCGATTTGCGATACAATATGGTCATTTCTATACCTATCAATATTCTCCTCATGTGGAATTTGCAGCAGGTGCTTGATCTTGAAAAATGGAAAAAAGAAAATGATGCAGATGTAAATAAATGGTTTGATACGCTTGCCACATTTGAGGTATTAAATAGTTTTGCAACACTTCATTTTAATAATCCTGAATGGTGTTATCCTACATTGCTGCAAAAGCATTTTCAAATAAATGCGGGTGAACTTGGCCACCCGTTAATACACAGCAGTAAAAGAGTAAATAATTATATCGACATTAAAACAGCAGGAGAAATAATGTTGGTTACTGGCAGCAATATGGCGGGTAAAAGTACATATCTGCGCAGCATTGGCATAAACACAATTCTTACAATGGCTGGTGCTGTTGTTTGCGCAAAACATTTTGAAATATCACCGGTACAATTGCTCAGTAGTATGCGCATTGCTGATAATCTTGCAGAAAGTACTTCTACATTTTATGCTGAATTAAAAAAATTAAAAACGGTTATTGAAAAAATAAATGCAGGAGAAAAAGTTTTTATTTTATTGGATGAAATTTTACGGGGAACAAATTCGCTAGACCGACATACCGGTTCAGAAGCTTTAATAAGACAGTTGATAAAGCAAAAAGCTGCGGCAATATTGGCTACGCATGATGTTGACCTTGCAGCATTGGAAACTGAATTCCCCAATAATATTTTAAATTACCATTTTGATGCACAGGTTAATGGTGAAGAATTATATTTTGATTATAAATTAAAAACCGGCGTTTGTACAAATATGAATGCAAGTTTGCTGATGAAAAAAATTGGACTGGAATTATAGTTTTAATTTATTTCTAAAGAAAAAAAGTTTCAAAAAAATTACTTCAAAAAAATAAAATTTGCTGCTCATCTATTGCACAATAGAAGATGAATAACGGTATGCCGTACAAATGAGTGACCTACGACCCTGCCCGACTGCGTCATTCAGGCGGGAATGATGACCATAGCTGCTGCTTTGTTTGGACAAAAAAACTAAACTTTTTTGTGTAGAATTGAATTTGCTTTTCCAATTAACATAGGCACAAAACTAAAATTCTCAAACAATTCTTCACTGTAAGTTCCGTCAGCATTTTTTGTTAACCGAAGCATGCGCTGCTGCAAACCTTCATCTACCGGAATAACCATAAAGCCACCGGGTTTTAACTGCTGTATAAGTTTCGGCGGAATAAATGGAGCAGCAGCCGTTATAATTACTTTATCGAAAGGCGCATAAGTTGGCAAGCCTTCAAAACCATCGCCGTAAAAAAACTTTAGGTTATGGTATTTACTTTTAAAAATGTATTGCTTTGTTTTATCAAATAAATTTTTCTGGCGTTCAATCGTAAATACTTTTGCACCGAGTTCTGCTAATACCGTTGCCTGGTAAATACTTCCGGTACCGATTTCCAAAACTTTTTCATTTCTTTTAATTTGTAGTAATTGGGTTTGGTAAGCGACGGTGTATGGTTGTGATATTGTTTGTCCGTCAGAAATTGGGAACGCCCTGTCTTCGTAAGCAATATTATCAAATGCACTGTCCATAAAAGAATGGCGTGGTATATTATTCATGGCATTTAAAACAGCCTCATCTGTTATTCCTTTCTCCCTTAAAACATCCATTAATTTTTTGCGCAGGCCTTTGTGTCGGTAAGTATCTTCGTTAATATTCATGGTAATACTGCAATATAAAAAAAGCCGAACAATGTCCGGCTACTTTTATTTTATAATTTATTTTAAAATATTATTTTGAAACTATAATCCCATGTCTTTTATGATTGCTGTTATTTTATCATCAAGTAATTTTTCTCTATCATGAAATTTTGCTGCGCTAATTAATGGTTCATTTACGCTGAAATAAAATTTTATTTTTGGTTCTGTACCGCTTGGTCTTGCAGAAATTTTTGTGCCATCGGCTAATTCAAACTGCAGCACATTACTTTGTGGCAAGTCTATTTTCCACTCCTCTCCTGTTTGCAAATTTTTACCAATCTGTAATTCATAATCAAGTAAAGTTTGCACTGAAGTACCGCAAATTTTTAATGGAGGATTTTTTCTGTATCCTTCCATCATTGCTGCAATTTCTGCAGCACCATTCATGCCTTTTTTAGTAATGCTGATAAGATTTTCTTTGTAAAAACCATATTCAACATAGAGGTCAATTAATTTTTCAAACAAGCTGCGGCCTTTGTTTTTTTCGTAAGCCGCCATCTCACAAATAAGTGCTACAGCACTTACTGCATCTTTGTCTCTAATCTTATCGCCTATCATTAATCCAAAACTTTCCTCCCCGCCAATAATATAATTTTCTTTTCCTTCTTTTTCTTTAATGAGAGATGCAATCCACTTAAAACCTGTAAGCACATTATAACATGCAACGCCGTTACGGTCAGCAATTTTATCAATCATATCTGTGGTTACAATTGTTTTTATAACCATGTCATTTGGGGAAGCAATTCCTTTGGCTTTTCTTGCTTCAATCATATAATTAAAAGCAAGTAAGGCTGTCTGGTTTCCATTCATCAATATCCATTCACCCTTATCATTTTTTACTCCAATTCCAACTCTGTCTGCATCAGGATCTGTACCCAATAAAATATCTGCATCAAGTTCTTTGGCCTGTGCAAGACCCATGCTCATTGTTTCTTTTTCTTCGGGGTTTGGGTAAGCCACTGTAGGAAAATTACCATCCGGCGTAGCCTGCTCTTTTACAATATGTACGTTTGTAAAACCATATAATTTCAAAACATCAGGTACAAGCATTATTCCCGTTCCATGTATGGGTGTGTACACAATTTTTAGATCATGTTGCATTTCGCACACGTCAGGATAAATACTTAAACCCTTTACCATTTCCAGATAAAGTTTATCAGTTTCTTTACCAATGGAAATTATATTTTGCTCACAACCATTCCACTTTACATCATCTACACTTGCAATTTTTTCTACTTCAGTAATTACGTTTTTATCGTGTGGTGTTACCATTTGTGCACCATCATCCCAATATGCTTTGTAGCCATTGTACTCTTTAGGATTGTGACTTGCAGTGCAAACAACTCCGCCCTGGCAATGAAAATTACGAATGGCAAAACTTAATTCGGGCGTAGGTCGAAGGCTTTCAAATAAATAAACTTTTATTCCATTCGCTGCAAACACATTGGCCGTAATTTCTGCAAAGGTTCTGCTGTTGTTTCTGCAATCATGCGCAACGGCTACGCTTACTTCATCTCCAAAACATTTTTTTAAATAATTTGCATATCCCTGTGTAGCCATGCCGATGGTATATTTATTTATTCTGTTGGTGCCAATTCCCATTATGCCACGAAGCCCGCCGGTACCAAACTCCAGGTTTTGGTAAAAAGCATCTGCCAATCCATCAGGATCATTTTTTTGTAATTCAGCAATACCTTTTTTGGTTGCATCATCATAATTACCAGTGAGCCATTTCTGTACATTTTGAGCTATAATTTTTTCCATATCATTTGTTTTTACATCTTTACAAATATAATATTCGTATTTGATTATAGTATAACTGCTAATTTTGTTTTGATGGGTAGGATATTTTTTGAATTTCTCGAACGGTCACCACAAATCATTCAATGCTTTCTAAATTCTTATTTATTTACACCTTACTTTTTGCTATTTCGATAAAAAGCAATGCACAAGGAAGTAATATAGATAGCATTAAATCTTACAATCTTTCTTCAGAGGTTATTACGTCCGGGAAATTAGCTAACAAAAATATTAAAGCTTTTGTGCCTGTAGAATATCCCTACAATAAAAATAGAGTAAAAGCGGTTGCTATATCAAATGTTGCTTTATACAGCGCAGGCATGGTAGGTTTGTATGCAGCCTGGTATAAAGACTATCCTCAAAGTAAATTTCATTTTTTTAATGATAACAGCGAGTGGCTCCAAATAGATAAAATTGGACATGCCTACAGTGCCTATGCTGAAAGTAAAGCCAGTATGGAACTTTGGCGGTGGACAGGCATTTCAAGAAATAAAAGAATTTTATTAGGGGGTTTTAGCGGTGCTGCTTACCAGACAGTTATTGAAACGCTGGATGGTTTTAGTGCAGAATGGGGATGGAGTTGGGGAGATTTTGCAGCAAATATTGCAGGCAGCAGTTTACTGGTAGCTCAGGAATTTGCTTGGGACGAACAAAGAATACAGTTTAAATTTTCTTTTCATAAAAAAAAATATGCAGATAATTCTTTAAACGCAAGGAGTAACAAAATTTTTGGTGGTAGTGAACCGGAACGCTTTTTAAAAGATTACAATGGTCAGACTTATTGGCTAAGTACCACATTAAAGCCTTTTTTTCCACACAGTAAGATACCTGAGTGGCTGCAAATTTCTGTTGGCACGGGTGCTGAAGGATTATTTGGCGCTAAAGATAATTATGGCAGAGATAAACTTGGGAATATTAATTTTTCAAGACCCGATCTTGACAGGTACAGACAATGGTACTTTGCACCCGATATTGATTTATCAAAAATAAAAACAAAGAAAAAAGGAGTAAAAGTTGCTTTAAATATTTTAAATATTTTCAAGTTCCCTACTCCTTCCCTGGAATATTCAAAAAAAGGTATAAAATTTAATTTCCTGCATTTTTAATTGCCTCGATCTCATCTTTGGAAAAGCCTTCCCGTAGAGCAGCTTTATCAAAATCTTCTTGTGTAGCCGGAGACATCTCGGTTTTAATATTTGAAATATCCTCAGCGGTAATTTCATCATATTTATCAGAAAGATGCTTTCTTACTTTTGCATGTGTTGATTCATCTTTAAAAATTTGATGCGAAAAATTAGCATAATTTTCTACATTTTTGTCAACGTATTGTGGCATAACAAGCTTTTCTATTTAACTGTCAATTTTTTTGCCACAAATTTAACTTTAAGAAAATATTATACACTAATTATAAAATTATCTCTATCAGGTCTTTCAGTTAAAGATTTTGCACTTAGAGAAAATACTTTATCAAGCAAACGTTTCAGTTTTTCAAAATTATCAGGCTTATACATGTAAAAATTAGCACCTTTATTATAAGCCTGGTTAACGGTTTCTTTTTGTCTTGAAGTTGAGAATATAACCACCGGGATATATTTCAGGTTATCATTATTTTTAATTTCTTCCAAACATTCAATACCATTTTTCAACGGCATATTTAAGTCTAAAAAAATTAAGTTAGGGTGGCGAGATTTTTTATCTTTCAAGAGAATCATTAACTGCTCTCCGTTATTAAAAGCCGTAATGCTTATGTTGTTCCTCACGTCCATTAAGGCTTCTTCAAAAAGAAACCTATCGTCTGCATCATCATCGGTCAAAAATACAGATACGTTATGAGGTAACATTGTTGCCATACTTAAAGCTACCTCAAAGAATTAAGAAATGCGAAAACATTTCCCCATTACGAGATATTTTTTTAAGAAATTAGTAGAATTATCAGATTAGACAATTAAGTTGTTTTAATGTAAGCTCCTGCAACGTCCCCGGCAGTTACAGTTACTACAATAGTTTCTTTTTTTGTGGTAGATACCGAAAGCCCTACGTAATTTAATGCTATTGGAAAAATTTTATGTGTTCTTTCTACCAATGCAAGTGTTTGAATTTGGGCAGGAAATTGTAAAAGCAATGGTCTGATAGAATACAACATTGTTTTTCCGCTATTTGCAACATCATCTACCAAGAGAATAAGTTTATTTTCCAGTGTAACATTCTCACTTAAAATTACTTCATTAGGATTTTTTTTGTTAATTGTTAAGGCAACGGTATGTAAAATTCCTGCAAAGAAGGGACGTAAATATTCTTCTATTTTTTTTGCGATAAAAATTCCATTTTCTTTTATGCCTATAATAATTATTTCACTTATTCCTTCGTTGCGTTCAGCAATTTCCAGTGCCATTCGACGAAGTTTTTTATCTGCAGATGAAGTATTTAGTACCATAAGAAATTGTTTTATTGATGAAAATACAAAATACACTTGTCAATAAGAGAAAAATTTTACGGTTAATCACATATCTAATTACTCTAAAAACTATTTGTTCTAACTTTAGGTTAGATAACCATATATATGCATTACATACCTCAAATTATATTTATTATTCTGCTGGGTTTTTCAGTTTGGTTATTTACCAAGAACATTGTTCGAATCAGAAAAAATATTTTTCTAGGCAAAGCCGAAGATGTTAGCGATCACAAAAATTTAAGATGGAGGAATTTGTTTTTGCTGGCATTAGGACAAAAAAAAATGTTTAAAAATAAAACTGTAGCCATAATGCATTTTATTATTTATGCAGGTTTTATTATTATAAATATTGAAGTTCTGGAAATTTTGCTTGATGGTATTTTTGGTACACATCGTTTATTTTTAGGTGCACTCGGAAACCTTTACACTTTTGCAATAAATTTCTTTGAGATTTTAGCCTTTGGAGTATTAGCGGTATGCGTAGTTTTTTTAGCAAGAAGAAATATTATTAAGCTAAAACGCTTTGTGAGCAACGATTTAAACGGATGGCCACGCACAGATGCAAATCTTATTTTAGTTGTTGAGATTATATTAATGTCTTTATTTTTAATGATGAATGCGACTGACAGAGCATTGCAATTAAAAGGAAGTGAGCATTACAGAGATGCAGGAAGTTTTATTATTTCGGGGTTTATTGCACCACTTTTTAATAATTTTTCTGTTGCTTCATTGGTTACTATTGAAAGGACAAGCTGGTGGTTACACATTGCGGGTATTCTGGCTTTTCTAAATTATTTGCCGTACAGCAAACACCTGCACATTGCATTGGCATTTCCGAATTCTTATTATGGAAGACTAGAACCTTTGGGCGAAATAGATAACATGGTGAGTGTACAAAATGAGGTAAAATATATGATGCAGCCTGAGCTTACACCAACAGATGCTGCAGCTCCATTAAAGTTTGGTGCAAAAGATATTTTCGATTTAAAGTGGACAAATTTAATGGGCGCTTATTCCTGCACAGAATGTGGCCGTTGCTCATCTGCATGCCCTGCAAATATGACCGGCAAACTTTTAAGTCCACGAAAAATTATGATGGATACAAGAGATCGTTTGCAGGAAGTTGGTAAAAATATTGAGAAAAACGGATCGTTTGTAGATGATGGAAAAACCTTGTTAAACGATTATATTTCAGTTGAAGAATTGCGTGCATGTACAACCTGCAACGCTTGTGTCGAAGCTTGTCCTGTAAGTATAAATCCACTTGAGATTATAATTGAATTAAGAAGAAGCCTGATAATGGAAGACAGCAATGCGCCGCAGGAATGGAATGGTATGTTTACTAATATTGAAACTAATTATGCTCCGTGGAAACTAAGTCCTGATGAAAGAGATAAATGGGCTGTAGAAATGGAAAATTAGAAATTATTATTATTAAATTTTCTGTTTTTCAGTTACAAGATCAACGTCTTTTTTAATAACTTCCTTAATATCCTGAGTAACAGATTTATTTCTTAAGTTTTTAATAAGTTGGATGATAGCCGTGATGGCGAAAATACTACCAATTACCCAATTTAAGTATTGCTGGCTGTTAGCTATTCTTTCGACAATCCATTTACCCCCAAAAATAAAAACACAGTTGCCGGCAAGTGCGCCTAAACCTATACCAACAATGTAACTATTGTAATAACTGTTAACCGGTTCAAGTATTTTTTTTGTAAAGAGAACGGTACTCCATCCAAACCAAAAAATTATTACAATAGGATTTATTGCACAACCGAATGCCCCTAATAAAAACCTGCTGATATTAATATTTTCATAAGGGTTCCCGTTTACCTTTTGGCCGCCGCCACTTGTTTTAATGGCTGCGTAAAAACTACCAAATGCCAGAAGCACGATAATACCAAAAGTTACCCATTGCATTATTTTCAATAACCGTTGTTGTTTTTGCAGCCAATTAATCCCAATTAAAGAAATTCGTACATAAATCATTTCAACAAGGAGAGAGCCGAAAGAAAAATATAAGGCATTTTTTACGCCTTCATAAATACCAATCTGCATTGCTGCAACGTTAAGGGTACCCAACGGCAAGGACCCGAGAAAACTGATCATCAAACCCCATAAAAAAATTTTTATCAGTTTTATCAATTATAATTTTTTAAGAAAACAATAAAAATATTGTACCACATTAATGAATATTGTTCTTGCTATAGCGCTTTTGCAAAAGCATTTAGTGTAACCTTTATTTTATTTGACAGGCTGAAACTTTCTTTGCCAACTCCAAAATCTACTCTGTTAATTTCGAAAGACCCAACAAACAATGCCCCGCCATTCTTACCTTCCGCAGTAAATGGAAAACTGATGGGTTTTGTAACATTTTTT
>Ga0209511_1002653_pt1 | contig 14436 bp, 10 predicted proteins | sample SSSSmetaG_FD_184141 | JGI IMG/M metagenome (GOLD analysis project Ga0209511, IMG submission 184141) | Glacier valley bacterial and archeal communities from Borup Fiord, Nunavut, Canada, to study Microbial Dark Matter (Phase II) - ​SSSS... | ecosystem: Environmental > Aquatic > Freshwater > Ice >...
CTTTAACTTGAATTCGTCCGTAAAACGATTTACTTTTAACTTCATAATCCTGATTTTAGTTTACTTTTTCTGTAAACCTATTTCAGGACAAGACATAATTTCACCCATTCACCCATTCTCCCTTTCTCCTCTTCTCTCCGTCTCACTTCTCCGGGAATAACCTCAGAATATCCTCTTCGTTCGCTTTGCAAATCCCTCTTTCTGTAATCAGTGCAGTCACATATTTTGCGGGTGTTACATCAAAACCAAAATTAGCTACAGGAGATTGTTCGTTGACAATTCTGATCTTTCCGATTTGACCGTTTTCAAGTTTCCCCTCCATCCAGCTGACTTCCTCTGCATCCCTTTGTTCAATTGGTATTTCGTGAATACCATCTTTCATCGTGAAATCAATCGAAGAGGAGGGAAGCGCGACATAAAACGGAATGATGTTGTCAGAAGCTGCAAGGGCTTTGAGGTAAGTGCCAATCTTGTTGGCTACATCACCCGTTGAAGTTGTCCGGTCGCTTCCCACAATGCAAAGATCCACCATCCCATGTTGCATCAGGTGACCACCCGCGTTGTCAGGAATTACCGTATGCGGAACTCCTTCCTGCGATAATTCCCATGCAGTCAGTCGGGCTCCCTGGTTACGGGGTCTTGTTTCATCCACCCATACGTGGATCGGAATTTGTTTTTGAAATGCTTTATACATTGGTGCCGTGGCAGTTCCCCAGTCGATACAGGCCAGCCAGCCCGCATTGCAATGAGTCAGGATATTGACAGGCTGTCCGTTTTTCGCTTTGCTGATGGCTTCAATCAATTCGCAGCCGAAATCGCCAATTGCTTCCGACCATGCAATTTCCCTTGATTTCATCCTGTTCGCTTCTTCTAAAGCCGCATTGCAGGCAATTTCCTTTGTCTCGTAATCAGCCAATTTGCGAACCATTTCATCAATCAAAATTGCCAGATTAACAGCAGTAGGTCGCGACGACTTAAGATAATCAGCCATCTTCAATAAATCCGCTCTCCAGTTCTCCGGCTTACAGTTCAGCAAACCAAGGTAAATTCCATAAGCGCCGGTAACCCCGATGAGTGGCGCACCCCGGACCGTCATATTTTTGATCGCTTCAAAAGCATCAGCTTCCGTATGAAGATCGATGATCTCAAATCCGAAAGGCAATTTCCGTTGATCAATCACCTGAATAATGTGATTGTTATCAGGATGAACCCAGATCGTGTGGTGATTCTTACCGTTTACCAGCATTGTCAAAAAGAGGTATAAAATATTTTCCTAAGATAATCGGCTTTAAGATGAAAACGAATGTTTTGATTTCAATTTATTTGAATAGCCCGGCTTCAATTATTGAAGTCACAAATAACACGGATTTCTCTGTTTGATGTGTTAAAATTCATGAATTTTTTAGATAGATTGATTCCAAATTATTGCTTGTAAACTTAACCGAAATGATGCAATGGGGTATATATATTGTTTCAGGAGAAAGTCGGAATTAAGCGTTGGAAAAATAATTAAGTAGCTGTAAAATAGTGCGATACGATTTTGTCACCGTTATTGAAGTATATTGATATGCAAATAGATACATACTTACGAGGTTATAGAGCTGATTTTTAGGATAGGGCTCATTTATAAAATGTTAATTTGTTCGTGCAGATTACAAATATTGTAAAAATATTTTTTTGTAAAAGTGAAACGGATACATTTGAATTCAATAGGTTGTTACCCTTGTTTTGAAAATCAACACGATTTGTAATCCGGTGTTCACAATTTTAAAAGACAGATTATGAAAGACAAAATTTCCTTTATTAAATTCAAATTTAAAATGCCAAAAAGCTTCAACAAACTCACCCTATCTGGCGCGGTCGCCTGTTTGGTAATCCTGACAATTTTTATTACCGGATGCGTGAAGGAGGGGCCAATAAAAACAGAAGTCAATGCTCCTACGGTGCTTGTTACGGTTCCTGCCAGCAGTGCCACATCCATTGCTGTTTCAGGTCTTGTTATCGTATCGTTTAGTGAGATAATGGATGCGACTACAATTACAGCTGCAACTTTCACATTAAAACAAGGAACAACTTCAGTACCAGGGTCGGTTACTTATACCGGGACTACTGCGACTTTCACCCCCTCCAATAGCCTTGTTGCTAACACTACCTATACAGCGACGATTACAACGGATGTAAAAGATGCGGTGGGAAATGCATTGGTAAGCCCTGTTACCTGGAATTTTACCACTGCTGCATTGACCGATGTACTTCCGCCTACTGTCCTGACGGTTGTACCAGTTAATAATGCGACTTCAATAGCCGTCAACGGACTTGCAACCGCAACGTTCAGTGAATCAATGAATTCGACAACAATTACTTCCTCAACATTTACTGTAAAACAAGAAACAACCGCTGTGGCTGGTACCGTGACCTATTCAGGAACTACTGCAACTTTTACACCGGCCGGTAATCTTGCGGCTAATACTGTTTACACTGCTGCAATTACAACCGGTGCTAAAGATGCTGCGGGAAATGCAATTGCAAGCAGCTATACGTGGAGTTTCACAACTGCAACTACTGTTGTAACTGATGTCACTCCGCCTGCCATTCTGACAATTGTTCCGGCAAGTAGTGCAACTTCCATTGCACTCAACGCGACGGTTACTGCAACATTCAGTGAAGCGATGACTGCCTCAACGATCAGTTCCGCAACGTTTACCGTGAGTAATGGAACAACGGCGGTCGCAGGTGACGTATCTTATTCGGGCACAATTGCAACATTTACACCTGCAAGTTCACTCACTGCTGGTACGGTTTATACAGCGACTGTTTCAACAGGCGTTAAGGACCTGGCAGGCAATGCGCTTGCAGCAGCGAAAGTCTGGAGTTTTACAACCCTTACCGCTGTCACCACGGGATTATCATTTGCGGGTGATGTCATACCTGTGCTCACGATGTGCAATAATTGTCATACACATGGCTGGACGACCTCATCTAATGCCTCCACTTTTTATACCAACCTGGTTAACAAAGGATATGTCAATGCGACAACCTATACATCGGCGAAGATTTACACGAAAATAAACGGGGGACATCCCGGATCGAGTAAAATTTCAAAGGTCAATACGGATAAGATTATCAACTGGATGAAAGAAGGATCGAAAAATAATTAAGATTCAATGTTAAAAATAATGAGGGTGTCAAAACTTCTTTTCAGGGTTCAACATCGTTGAACTTCGATTTGCAGAGAATGCGCAGAGAGACCCCAAAGATAACAGGATGACATTATCTTTGTGGTAATCTGCGCTTTTAATTTGCGGCTCATTGCGTTATTATTTTAAAGCTTTGAGACAAACCCTGCAATTGCAGATGCCCAATTACCTATTTCCCATTTCCTGGAATCAATCCTGATTTGTTGGGAATGTTTCAAATACCTTTTACCCCATCGGATGAACCTTTGTTTTATTAATGCGGTCCTTAATTGCTACATCGGCATCGAAAATAATGTGAATATCGTCAATGCTATCGGCGGTAACATTTTCTTTCAAAGCTTCCCCCGTACTTGTAAATGAGAGACGGAAAGATCCGAATCCATCCAATTTCACGCTATTCCCTTCCATGAGCCATTTGGGCAACTGGTCGATCAGGTTTACAATAACATTTTGTACATCACCTGCCGAAAGTGAAGATACTTCCGCCAAATCTTTGCTTAAATTTTTTAGATCGCGGTTACCGGTTAGCCTTGGCGTAGCATACCATTTCTTTTCCTTGGTCAGCGGATTTGGTCTTTCAACGACATTAAATTGTAGAGCCATGTTGTTTTTGTTTTTTAATCGTTAATAATCTGAAATTTATATAATTGTAAAAAACATTACACTTGCTTTTTCTGAGTCTGTATGTAGACGTTTGTGCATATGTATGTAAACGCTCGTGCATACGTATGTAAACGTCCGTGCATACGTATGTAAAAAGTCGTACATACAGATGCACAATTCAGAACATACGAATTTGCGAAATCATCAGTACGGAAGTAAAAAACAATGAAACAAAGAGCAGCAATAAATTGGATTTGATGTACTAAAATTAAAACACTTATTTGGAATTTGCAATACTACTTTAGTAGTATTTTTCGATACTCTATATTACATAAGAACGTGTTTTATCACAAAGCAGATAAACAGGTTCCGATGCGTACACGGAGGGCACCGTATTCTTGGTCATCACGTAATCGTTACATTCTTTTAATTGTAATCTTGGCAATGAAATACTGAGGATGGATTATTTTGGAGTATCATCGTCCACCTGTCTAAAAAGAAAAAATAGTACCGTGAAAACGGTTCATTTTTTAGCGCCGGATTTTAATCCGGGGCAAGGATGCCAGGTAATAAAACTGAGTGCTGTAGGTACGGTACATCTGTTGATGATATGCGCCGAGACAATACCTCTCATTAAAATTAGGCCCTCAAGGTTTTCAAAACCTTGAGGGCCTATGCTGTAAACCTTGAGGGTCTAAATTACTCTTTCGAAAAAGCTGCATCGAAAGCCAATGTGCTTGGAGAGAAATCGACCTTCTTCACAAATTCGCACGATTCCGCAGCACCCATTTCGCGGTCCATGCCGCTGTCTTCCCATTCAACAGAAAGGGGGCCCATGTACTGAATATCGTTCAGGGCACGGATGATCTTTTCAAAATCGATCTTCCCACGGCCTACACTTCTGAAATTCCAGAAACGACGGTTATCGCCGAAATCGGTATGACCACCAAAAACGCCGATTGTTCCGGGAAAGTCATTCCATGTGACATCTTTCATGTGAACATGGAAAATCCGGTCGCTGAATTCGTAAATAAACCGAACGTAATCGACACCCTGGTAACCAAAGTGACTTGGGTCGTAGTTGAAACCAAAAGCCGGGTGGTTATTCACTGCTTTCAACGTTCTTTTCGCCGTTTCGATATCAAAAGCAATCTCGGTAGGATGTACTTCAAGTGCAAATTTGATCCCCATTTCCTGGTAAGCATCCAGAATAGGGATCCACCGTTTGGCGAAATCCTTATAACCTTCTTCAATGGCTTCCTGCGATACGGAAGGGAAGGAGTAAAGATAAGGCCAGATGGAGCTTCCTGTAAAACCGTTGACGACCTTCAAACCCAGACGTTTCGCAACTCGGCCTGTTTCAATAATTTCGGCGGCAGCCCTTTGACGGATTCCTTCTGCATCACCATCACCCCAGATGTAACCAGGCAGCATTCCTTTGTGGCGAAAATCGGAATTGTCGCAAACGGCCTGTCCAACAAGATGGGTGGAAATGGAAAATAACTTGAGATCGTATTTTTTCAGCAATGCCAATTTTGCATCGCAATAGGCCTGATCGGCTTTATCAACTTCGATATGGTCGCCCCAGCAAGCCAGTTCCAAACCATCGTATCCAAATGATTTGGCTTTTTGGGCTACTGTTTCAAGGGTCAGATCGGCCCATTGGCCGGTAAAAAGTGTTACTGCTCTCTTCATCTTATGGTTGTATTATTCTGCAAATTTTACCCATTTCTGCTGATCGTTGTACCCTGATTCTACAACGGTATCAATAAATTGCATTCCGCGGATCCCATCTTCAACAGTTGGGAAATCAAGCCATTCGGCTTTGGGAGTTTCACCATTCATTTTGGCCCTGACCGTTAATGAGAAATTACGGTAAATATTGGCAAAGGCTTCGAGGTAACCTTCGGGATGACCACCTGGTGTGCGTGTATTGTGTTTGGCGACATCGCTCATATAACCATTTCCCACACGTACAATTTCAGTCGGTCTGTCACTCCATTTGACCAATAAGGTATTGGGCTCGTGCTGGTTCCATTCCAGGCCACCCTTGTCGCCATACATCCTTAATTTCAATGAGTTTTCTTCGCCAGCCGCAATTTGTGTTGCAACTAATACCCCTTTGGCGCCATTGTCGAACCGCAGAAAAGCAGCTCCGTCATCGTCGAGCAACCTGCCGGGAACAAATACATTGAGTTCTGCGCAAAGCTCGACTGTTTTAAGTCCGCTAACATATTCAGCCAGGTGGTGGGCATGGGTTCCGATATCGCCCATGCATCCGGCTTTGCCGGAACGTTTCGGGTCAGTACGCCAGGATGCCTGCGGATTCCCGGCATCTTCGAGTTTAGAAGAGAGCCATCCCTGCGGATATTCGACGAAAACCTTTCTTATTTTGCCAAAATCACCGCGCCGTACCCGTTCGCGTGCTTCCTTAACTGCAGGATAGCCGGAATAGGTATGCGTGAGTGCCAATGTCAGGCCGGTTTCTTCAATCTTCGCCTTTAATATTTTTGCCTGTTCAAGTGTGAAGGTGATGGGTTTGTCGATTACAACGTTGAATCCGTTTTCGAGTGCCATCATTGCTGGTTCGAAGTGTGCAAAATTGGGTGTCACGATGGTTACAAAATCCATTCTTTCACCTTCAGGTAGTTTTACCTCATTTTCGAACATCTCTTTATAGTTTTGATATACACGGTTGTCTGGCAGGAAATAGGATTTTCCTGAGGAGACTGAGATCTCCGGATTAACACTAAAACAACCGCAAACCAGTTCAATCTGGTTATCCATAAAAGCTGCAAGACGGTGGATTGCGCCAATAAAGGCGTCGCTTCCGCCGCCAACCATTCCCATTCGTAATTTTCTATTCATCCGACAATAAATTAGTTGAAAAATTATTTGTTTGATTTTTAGGATGGAACTCCCACAAAATAGTGTGGTTCGTTTCGCGATCTTTATATTGGCAATAAAGTTACAAACAAAACTTAGATGAACCAGTTTCGCGGCGATTATTTTAACAATGAAACGAGCATAGTCTATCAATTACAAAATAGGATGTGTAAATTTTTCACGCAAGTTCCACACCGTTGACCCGGAACGAAAGAATTACAACTTTTAATACGAATTTAATATTAACAATTTACAGAAATTTAAACGTGTGAAACGAGCATGGTACAAATACCGCAAAAGAAAATGTATAAACTCATGCGAGTTCCATGAGCGGGTACCCGGTATTTACGGAATTATGCACTTCGATCCAAAATATACAGCAACTTAATAGCAATATATACGAATGAAAAAACACATTATTTATTACGAAGATTCTGTAAAGTCGGTTGAATGGTATTATTTTCGCAGCTTTAATCGTTTAATCAAATATTCGGATAGCTATAATGGTTTCAAAAAAGCGAAAACCTTTAATACGACATTTAATCAATACCCTTCTGCTTCTGATCGTTTTAACAGTTGGATACGTTTTATATACAATTGTTTATGACCTTCGGGTGCGTTTTATAAACCGCTCAGAACTGAATGAACTGGCAGGATTAAACGAAGGTTATGCCGCACGCTTTGAGCACTTTGTTGAGGATGTTGAAAAAGAATCGGGTTGGAAGGTGAAAATTATAAGCGGACTGCGATCAAGGGATGAACAAATTCAACTGAAACGGGATAATCCGCGAAATGCCGCCGTCAGTAAAAGCCGCCATGTTTTGGGACGTGCGATCGACATTAATCTGTACAAAAGGGTTGGACTTACGACCTTATTGTTAAAAAAGAGCAGTTCGAAAGCTTCGTGGCGAAAGACCGGAGTTCCTGAAATTGCAAAACGATACCAACTTTTATGGGGTGGGACCTACCGGAATTACCACGATCCGGTACATTTTGAGATCAACTAAGCCTGATTGATCACTTGTTTTGATAAAATGCTTCTTGCAACTGGCCACTGACAATTTGCAATGTTTCACAATCAGAAAGCTGTATAAACCGGGTAAAGCCAGCCACCAGTATCCTGTCGCCCGTTGCCAGTAAAAACAAACCCCGCCACTTTTCAGCAACGGGGTTTTGATTATAGTAAGCTATTCTAATTATGCTTTTTTCTCTTCTTTTGGTTTACCGGGAACCATCACAACATAACTGCTCATGTCAACTGGCCCGATCTCCAATTTTTCTGGCATGTAAGTCATTGTAGAGTTACTGATTTCATCCCATGTTACTTCAGCACCTGTGTAAGCCGATTGACGGCCCATAACAGCTGTCAGACACGAGATGGCAGTTGCTTCTGCCTGGTTGATTTTTGTATTTGCCCTAATGTGGTTCACGAGGTCGACATGCTCAAGTACATAAGGATTCGTCTGTTTGAAATCGGCTTTCTCTTTTTCGCTGTCGAATTTCCAAAGGACTTTTCCCTGAAGGTCAGTAATTTCCATTGTATTACTGCTCCATGCGCCTTTTGTTCCTTGTAAATGTTCCGAAACATTGTTTTTGCATCCGTCAATCTGACGGCACATGCTATGTACATGAACACCACCTTCATATTCGTAATCAACACTGAACATATCATACTGATCGCCGGATAATCTGCGCTGTTTTGCACCAAATCCAACTGCTTTTACAGGTTTTTTACCAAAGAACCAGTTGAATACATCGAGGTTATGAACGTGTTGTTCTACGATATGGTCGCCTGAAAGCCATTTCCAGTTTACCCAGTCGCGAACCATGAATTCCATATCGGACCATTCAGCTTTACGCTCTCTGTACCATAACATGGATTGATTCCAGTAAACATTTCCTGAAACAATCTCGCCGATCAAACCACTTTGAATTTGTTTGAAACTCTCAACATAGTCTCTTTTATGGTGACGTTGGGTTCCCGTAACTACGCAAAGACCCTGAGATTCGGCTTTTTTAGCGGTAGCAAAAATTGAGCGTGCGCCAACCGGATCAACACAAATTGGTTTTTCAAGAAATGCATGTTTACCCGCTTCAACAGCTGCTTCGAAATGCATCGGACGGAAAACCGGAGGAGTAGCAATGATTACAATGTCAACACCAGCGGCAATTACACTTTTATAGCAATCGAATCCGGTAAAACACATATTGTCCGGAACCTCGACATTGAATTTTTCTTTAAGACCTTTACGGCATTCGTCTATACGATCCATGAACAAATCGCCCAAAGCTACGATCTGAAGATTTGGACCTGCATCTAAAAAGTTTTGCGCAGCTCCCGAGCCGCGACCACCGCAACCGATAACACCTGCTTTTAATGGTTTACCATCAGCGGCTTTATCAACCAGGTTTGGAATGTAAGCTCCTGAAAGTGATGCGATAGGAACTAATTTTTCAGCTCCCGGAGCACACGATGCGAAAATTACGCTCGCGCCCATCGTACCAACAGCACCAACTACAGCTGTCGTCGTAAAAAAATCTCTTCTACTCAACGAATTTTTTTTAGTCATGATCTTTGTGTTTAAATGGATTAGTATCTACCTAAAAATTTATTTAATAACTACGGAACTATCGGGTTCACAAACAACCCTGAACCCAACTCCTTTAATATCGGAATACCACCAGATACTTTTGGGTTGCTGAGGATCGGTTTTCAACCAGTCGTTTGTCCGCGTAAAACCTCTTGCTGCTGATCGGAGATCCTTTGCATCAAATGAGTAATTTCCTCCGCGGATAACATGTTCTTCACCCGATTCAGGTCCTTTGGGATTGGTGACAGTGGTTCCGGTTTTGGTGTAGGCATTATCGGCATAGAAATCGGAACAATATTCTAATACGTTGCCTTGCATATTTTTTAAACCGAATGGATTCGCCTTCACAAATCCGGGTTCCTGTGTTTTGCCCGATGAGTTGAGTGCATAAACCACATACCGGCTGATCAATGAAGTGTCAGCCCCGAAAATTTTGCTCCTGAATCCTTGCTCCGATAACCGTTTAGGATCTCCGGGAAAGAAGTAGGGGGTTTCGCTTCCCGCCCTGCATGCATATTCCCATTCCGCTTCGGTGGGCAGCCTGTAATGTTTGCCGGTTACTTTCGAAAGCCATTGGCAATAGATACTTGCAGAATAGTGTGTCATTGTAATGGCAGGTCGGCTTCCGCTTCCCCATCCCTGATCAGGAATTCCGAAAGGCGGTGTAGGTCCGGTAACAGCATCAGGAGCGTTGGCATTGTGTGCCATCACTATGTTTGGATCAACACGACCCTCCGACATTGTTGATGCGAAGAAAGTCCAGAATTCGTCCCAGCTAACCTCAACCTCACCCATAAAGAAGGGTGAAACTGTCACATTGCGAACAGGTCCTTCATCACTTTTACGATATGGTTCTTTTTCGGGACTTCCCATTTTATAGGTTCCACCTTTTACAGCAACCATATTAAATGCGATTGGACTGTTGGGAATGAATTCCTTATAGTTTTCAAAAGTGGTTACCGCAGCAGGAGCTGTGTATAAAATTTTAGATGAAGCGGCAGTGACCGGCACACCGGTCATTTTGCCATGTTTATAGTTTGCATTGTAGTGACCTACATCGAGATGGCAGTTAATGCATTGCAGATTAAGTTTTTCTGCATTATTCTCGTAATAGAGATGAGCTGTTCCCCCTTCGGCTGAAAGCCCTTTAGAAAATAAATTCTGATGACACTTGATGCATGACTCGTTATAAACAATTTTTACGGCATGTTCGAGAAGTCGTTTGTTTTCCCAGTTAAAGGAGGCACTGTCTTTAAAATAAAAACCATATAAGTCCTTTAAACCTGTTTTTGCTTTTATAAATAGATATCGGTTGTCCTCTTTAGGTGGTAAATGGCACTCGACACAATGAACCCTGACACCACTCGGGTTGTAATAATGTGTTGATTTTTTCCACGAAGCATCGGCCTCCGGGTGAATATGACATGATTGGCAATATTCGTCAGTTGAAGTGACGTGTAGCGCTTTGTTGCTGACAAACAGCAAAATAGCACATGCAAATAGTCCGGTGAAAAAAACAAACCAAGACCATTTGGTAAATTTGAACTTTTTGATCATAAAAGAATAAAAAAATGGTAACCGAAAATTGAAATTAGTTGTTCTATGGCGTCAAATATAACGAAAAAAGAGTTTGAACCGACAATATCGGAAATCTGGATTGATTCTTAATAGTATGGATTATCTTTTCTATACAAGTTTGAGAAAGATTGACAGTTAGAATTATAAATCAAGTTTTTTAAATTATATATGATTAATATTTAACTGAAAATAGAAAAGCTTTCTACATTGGATAACGGCTAAGTAGGCGTCCGGGAAATGCTCAGAATTTTAATAATAAACAGGGCTAATTTACTTTCATTTCCGGCAAGAAAAGAAGAGGTCGAATGCAAATAAAATTTTGTTTTTCAGCATGAAAATTATTACGATTTCTATGAATGTCTGAAAATTAAATTTTAATTTTAGCAGTATTATTCCCTAAAACTATAAAACATGGAAACACTGAACAATCGGTCCAAACAAATGGTTTTTAATCGTGCCAGGCAAATTATTCTTCAGCCTAAAGCTGCCTGGGAAGTGATAAAAAATGAGGAAATATCAGTTTCGAATCTTTTAACAAGTTATGTATTTCCGCTCGCTTTAATCCCTGCAATTGCTTCGTTTATTGGCTTTGGACTTATCGGTTTTAACGCGGGTATTTTTGGCCGGTCTGCTAGCTTCGAATGGGGAATCAACCAGGCTTTGACCATTTTTGTGGGGACGTTTGTTGGAATTCTCATTAGTTCCTGGGTAATAAGTCAGCTTGCTCCGAAATTTGGTATTACCCTGAGCTTTGCTAATGCAGTGAAGCTTGTCGCATATTCTTATACCCCTTCCTTATTGGCTGGTGTATTTTACCTGATTCCTGCATTAACGGCACTTGTAGTGGTTGGGAGCTTTTATAGTCTTTATGTTCTTTATATTGGATTCCAGCCAATTACAAACGTAAGTGAAGAGCATAAAACTAACTATTTTTTACTGAGTCTGGTTTCTATAGTGGCAGTTTTTATTGTACTCTCTATTGTGCTTGGAATCCTATTTACAACCATCGGCTTTGCCGGTTATCGGGCTGTTGGTTTATAATAGTTGCTGGATTCACATTAAATCTTTTGTGCTTTAGAAAGCATGTTTCCGAATAATTAAATTCCTTCGTCGAACCCAATTTGTCAGTATAAATTTTCCGAACCTCTTATCAAGAGTTCATGAGGTTGAGGGTTATTTAGCTGACAAAATAATATTGATGGAGGATTTTTTTTAATTGGGGGAAAACTATCTTTGACAAAAAACCACCATTGAAATCACCTATTTTTCACCGCCATTCTATTTGACAAGTTATGAGCCAGGTTTGAATTTAAAGTATTTTAGCTAACTTCGATTTTATTAAGATAATTTTAAGTTCAGTGAAGTATACGAACATTTTTATAAATTAATGAAGGAACTTTCTTTTTTACTGCCAAAAGGCTTTCGGTTTGTGGGTGTAATATTTACGGGTGTGGGTACATTTCTGGGTATCATGAGGTTTTACTTTGGTGTTAAACCGGATCTGCTTGATCAGAAAGTTTTTGCGGTATATTCGGTATATCTTAAAACCAGGACAATGAAAGTTGAAAGTAATCAGCTGATCGAAGAAATAGTGGGGCTATTGGTTATTCTTGGTCTTTTTATGATTGCTTTTGCACGCGAGAAGAATGAATCTCCGCAAATAAGCTCAATCAGGCTGAAGGCATTTTTTATATCATTCTATATAAACGCTATTTTCCTGATTACTTCTATCATTTTTACATTTGGGCTTGCTTTTATATACATGACAATTCTTAACCTGGTTTTACCATTATCAATCTATATTATCGCTTTCCAGATAATGGCTGGGATTGAGCGTAAAAAAGTCCTTATCTAATTTACGGATCTTTCAACTTCCCATAACTCTCTTCCTTTTTTAATCCTTGGTTGATAAACAGGAGTTTTCGGAACAAATGAAATATCAATAAAGGTGAGCTTGCCGTTTTTGTCGATCTTAAGAAGGAGTGACTGGTATGGATTGAAAGCAAGTTTCACGGGTATTTTTTTACCCTGATATTGAATTTCAACAGCGAAATTATCCGTTTTATTATTAAGCGATTGGCCATAGGTAAGCGGAAAAGTGAGGTGTTGCGATTTTGGATTCGCCAGGAAAATAATTAATCCCGTTTCAGTTGACCGGCACCAGTAATCGAACTTTTCTGTTCCCGAAATCAACGGTCTGGTATTTTCCATTTCATTCCATGTGGATTTGACATTACCTCTTTTTTGGAGTTTTTTAATCAGAAGCTCAAATTCAGGATTGGGTTTATGGAAGCCGGGTTCAGTCGGGATTTGCTTCAGGCAAACCGGAAATCCTTCTCCGGCTAATTCTTCCACCCGTCGAAGGGATTCAATATCCATAAATTTCACGTCAATATAAAGCGACGAAAAGGAGAAGTCTCCAACAGATAAGCGCCCGTTTTTAAAAGTTGCCTTTCTTAAAAATTCTCCATTAATCCACAGTGGACGCCATGCTTTCAATTCATCGGGCAAATAGGTATACCGCTGCTCGTATTCTCCCCATGACCATATGAGTTGCTTCTCAATAGGCAATTCTCCGGCAATCCAACTGTCTTCGGTTGGCATGTAAACAGCTACATCAGAATACGTAACTCCTTTTTTTAGATAGGAAGAAACCGTTGCCATATACTTGTTAAAAGCCGGGATCTCTTGTGTAAGGGAACCGCTTTTGCCAACATGAACCGAGGCATAAAATTTCACGGTGTCCACACCCGCGGGATTAAATGGTTTGCCATGCCATATAATATGATTGACGCCATTGGCGAAGAGTGCATCGGCCAATAGTTTCAAATCGGCAGTCTGCTCCTGCGAATGATGATCGCGCGGCCAGCCGTAAAGACAGGTGAAAGTCTCGGAAGTCACCACTTTTTTACCCGATAACCCGGCGGCAGAAGCCACGATATTGGAGTAGGAGGGTTCGTAAAGCAAGGCTTCACTTTCGGGCACATCAATAGTTGCATAGGATGAAATAATATCGCAAGGTGCACCGGAACATTGTACCCTCGAATAGGCACCCAATTCATGGCTTTTTTGGGTGAATGATCTGTAGAATTCTTCGATCACATAGCCTGAAAGAAGTTTCATATAGTCGTACCTGACCTGCCGGTATGGTTCATTGCGTGAATAGAGGCTATCCGAATAGTTTGCAAGTGAATAACCATATTTCTTCGAAAAATCAGCTTCGAAACCGGGCGTCGTTAAAAATTTGGTTTCTACCTCCCAGGAGTCACAAAACAAACCGGATAACGAACCTTTAATGGCTGGTTTCAAGCCATTCCCTGTTCTTTCTGCATAATTAAAGAATGCTTTTCTGTTCAAATGGTCGATTACATATCCTGTCTTCGGGTAATCCCAGGTCCGGCTGATCTCCTGGCGCCAGGCGGGATCTTTCATATTCATGGATGCTTCGGAGAAAGGGACTTTCATATCACCGAATGGCCAAAGGGACCCGAAAGTAAAATCGCAGCCAAGTCCCATGCTATCGGTACATTGTTTTGTAAATGCAACCATTTCTGACCATTCCGGACTGAGCCACTCCTGCC
>Ga0209511_1002657_pt1 | contig 14427 bp, 9 predicted proteins | sample SSSSmetaG_FD_184141 | JGI IMG/M metagenome (GOLD analysis project Ga0209511, IMG submission 184141) | Glacier valley bacterial and archeal communities from Borup Fiord, Nunavut, Canada, to study Microbial Dark Matter (Phase II) - ​SSSS... | ecosystem: Environmental > Aquatic > Freshwater > Ice >...
GCCATTCAAATTTTCCAGGAAAGAATTTCTGATTATTGATAAAAATGGTTGAACTTCTTTTCACCTCTTTTACTGTTTCTGAAACAGAAATTTTCGGATTTAATCCTAAAAACAAATGGACATGATCAGCAACGCCATTGATTATTATTGATTTATGCCCAAGATTTGTTATGATTCCACTGATATATTCAAAAATACGCGGACGGATTTTCTCAACCAATAAGCGTTCCCTGTGTTTTGGACTAAAAACCAATTGAATGTATAATTGTGTAAAGGTTCCTGGTTTCATAAGTCATGTTTTTAAATAATTTAAAACATCAGAATCAAATTTACTGCAAGATAATGAAATCAGATTAATATTTCTTTAACCGCTACGCGGTATTGTTTTCATCATTAATTCGGGTCTACAATACTGAAACCGCTACGCGGTAAATGCTCACACGTAATTCATTTCTACAATACTGAAACCACTACGCGGTAAATGCTCACACGTAATTCATTTCTACAATACTGAAACCGCTACGCGGTAAATGCTCACACGTAATTCATTTCTACAATACTGAAACCGCTACGCGGTAAATGCTCACACGTAATTCATTTCTACAATACTGAAACCGCTACGCGGTAAATGCTCACACGTAATTCATTTCTACAATACTGAAACCGCTACACGGAAAATGCTCACACGTAATTCATTTCTACAATACTGAAACCGCTACGCGGTAAATGGGTTCAGGACTATTTTCGTTCTACAATACTGAAACAGCTACGCGGTAAATGCTGACACGTAATTCATTTCTACAATATTGAAACCGCTACGCGGTAAATGGGTTCAGACTATTTTCGTTCTACAATACTGAAACCGCTATGCGGTAAATGGGTTCAGGACTATTTTCGTTCTACAATACTGAAACCGCTATGCGGTAATCAACTAGCCCGTAGGGCTTGAAGTATTGTAGAAAAATCACATTCCAATGAACCAATACCGCGTAGCGGTTAAACAATTCAATCTAAACGTATACGATCTCCTATTTATTTCAAAATTTGTTGATTTATCATCCTGATTTTTACCGGTCCGAGCAAACCTGATTCACGAAGATAGTTGTCAGCATCGGGACCATTGAATTTGTTGATATTTGTTTTGGTTAAGCGTTTATCTTCAGGCAACTTGCTGTCGCCTATCAAACGATTGGGCCACATATTCACAACTTCAACTTCCAGTTCGTTGGTTCCGGTCTTGACAAATGGTGTGATGTCAAACTGAAACGGAGCACTCCACATTACCTGCATTTGATGTCCATTAATTTTTACTGAAGCCATCTCCTGCACATTACCCAGATCGAGCATCAGTAATTTGCCCTTGATATCTTTCGCAGTCAGCGGGAACGACTTCAAATAAGTGCCTGTTCCGGAATAGTATTTGATACCTGGCTCATCAAATTTGATCCATGATTTCAATTCATTGATTTCCAATTTTTCAGGTGCACCCCATTTCGGATCAAAGTGCAGGTCCCATTTCCCGGAAAGGATTGTTTCTGCCGGAGATTTTTCTGCATGAACTACTTCCTTTTTACCATCCGACCATGTCAGGTTGTAGTTTCCGGGCTCGTGAATGATTGCCACTTTCTTTTCACCTTGCTTATATACTTCAATGCAAGTTAGTTCCCTTGTTTCAAATTGATTACCGGGGAACCAGTTTTTTTCGTCTTTCTGAATTGCAGTAACATGATTTTGAGCAGGTGCATCTTTAAAAACCACAAATACTGAACCTTCAGGTTCGAGGTGAAGCGGAACGATCGTTTGACCATTCTCTTCGCGGTAGGTCAATAGCTCCTTCATTTCACCGGTTTTTGGATCCCAAAGTTGCGGAACCTTTCCATTGACCCTGAACGAACATTCAACCTGCTCGTACCGGTCGGGCAAATTGGTCAGGTACCTGAACTCGAAATCGTTGATCCCCTTGCGCGCAAACCGATTGGCAACGAAATAGATATCCTCTGTATTTGTAGCGCGATGAATGTAATCAAGTGCGGTCTTTTCCTGGTTGCTTTTGAATCCAAAGTCGGGTTTAACTTTCATTCCGGCTAAAACATCGTTGATATTCTGTCCCCAGATGACGCGTCCTTTGCCAACTTTGTTCTCTGTGATATTTTTGCCATCGATCTTGCCCCAAAGACGGTCGGTGATCGCTTTTAATTCCCGGTCACTCTCCGGAAACCCGGATAAACCGGTCACTTCTTCCGGCCGGGTTGAAATCACCGTCATCCCGGAATTCACAAGCAATTCAACCTTTTTCAGCACATTCAGATCGATCGCTTTTTCGGGCGTAAGCATCAGCACACGGTAACTCATGCCGTCGGGCAAAACAATTTTTCCGCCATCAAAAGAGACCCTGTTCAGGATAACATCTTTCGAACATTTATCCCAGTCGTAGCCAAAATTCAACTCCGGAAAGTCTTCCTTCAGAAATACAAAATTGGGAACATCGTCTCCGTAATAATAAAGTACATCGGCCACAAACAATCCTTGCTGAAGCAGATAGGTGCTGCGATCGAGATAACTGATAAAATCTTTCGATTGCTTCCACCACGTGACATTCGGATTCAGATGCGTACCGGCAAAATATTCATTTCCAGGCAATCCGAATTCTTTGGGTGAGGAGGTAAACGTATGCCAGACAATCCGGTTGACGCCCGAACAAAAAACACGGTCGATATTTCCTTTCAGATCTTTGGGTGATCGCTCCCACTGCGGACCAATACTGGTCGGACCTTCGGCTGCCACAAATCGTTTGCCATTGGTATGGGCGACACTTGCACTTTGTCTGACCGAAAGGCGTTCATCGTCTTTTATGCGGTGCGTATTGGCTACTGCCCAAAATTCACCTTGCGGAAAATCACTGATTCCCATCACTTTCAGCGCATCAACCGGTGCAGAATGTGGTCCACCCGATTCGGGATGAATACCCATTCCGTATTGATGTGCCAGGTTATAAAACAGTTGGTAATGGTTCTCTGCAACACAATCGCCCACCGTTTTGCGGAAATCGTGCAGAAAACGATTGGTCTGATTGCGGTTTTCAACAATTCGACCGGCCAAAGCGGGCATGTATTTTTGGAGATCGTACCCTCTGAATTTCAGGAATTCTTCCGGAAAACGATCGGTCCAACTTACGAGATCCATCTCCCAGCTGTCGGTCTGAAGGAATTTGACACTTTTACCGACCGACTGTGCCGTTTCTATCAGCGGAATAATCACCGTTTTACTGAAAAGCTCGAAAGCTTTCGGGCTTAAATGATCAACCGATAAACCTTCCCAACCATCGCTGTTGGTGGATGTTCGTGCGCCAGTACAGGTATATCCGTAACGAATGATCGTCCAGTTGCCTTTAGGCGCATTCCATTCCAATTTCCCATTTTGAAAATAAGGGGAGAGATCAACAATGTCGTCTTTCCTGACAGCCAGTTCAATGCCCTCTCCGGGATAATCATCTCTGAGATCGTGGAGTGGGTAAACACCCTTCCATCCTATTTTTTCATTAAACGATTTTTTCTTCCAGTTTTGAATGGCCTCATTCTGAACCGCAACTCCTTCCCTTTTAGGAATTGCCTGTACCATTATATCCTTATACAATAGTTTCTTTGCGGGCTGCGGCAACTCCATGCTGATCGTCGTTCCACCATCAATATCAACTTCTGACCAAACTATTTTCTTCATCGCATATTCAGGGGTGATCGACGGGGCGCCTGGATTCCATCCGCTCTGGGCGTTTTCGCTCAATTCAATACCAATACGATCAGCCTCTTTTACAGCATGTTTGTAAAGTTCCATCCATTCAGGACTCATAAAAACCGGTCCGGCAGGAGTTTTTAAGGCCACCTGGTAGTTTGAACTTCCCGCATCAACCAGCGAAGCTCCTCCATAACCTTTATCTTTCATTTCTTCCAGATCGCGTGTGATCGATTCTTTGGTTGCCATACTGTTGAGCCACCACCAATAACAACGCAGACGTGATTCTGAAGGAGGATTATGAAATCCATCCTCCAATTGTGTAAACTCAACTGATAGATCGGTTTGCAGGGAACTGTTTACTGTTTGCCCGGAAACCATCAAACTGCAAAAGAGCGCGATAAAAGTCGCAAGTAGTTTTAACATATTGGTTTTGATTTAATTTCAAAAATAGGAAAACATAAAATGTAAAAGGAGGTTTAGTTTCAATTTGTTTTCCCGAAGAATAACCGAAACCTGTTTCGGACCAATCCACTTTCGACATCGATCGGTTTCAGTGAATTTCTTTAATGACAAGACGTATTTCGGCTTGCAATACCTTATATCTATGTAAAAATAATTTCTGCTGCTGACCCCTTACAAAAAACCCATATTTAGGATAATGCATTCCGCCTTTGCATTCCCTTTCAAAAAAGCTACTTTTGAAGAATCAAAATTATAATCATGACAGGTTTTACAAAAACGAAATATCATCTTCAATCTCTCTGCTGCGGAGAACCTTTCGAGGACAAAAACTGGGAATTGAATTGTCCGAATAACGACGAACCCAGCCTCATCCGTGCAATTTACGACGACAAACAACTGGTTGTAGATGAATCATTATCCGGATTGTACAAATTTGCCTCATGGCTTCCAATTTCCAGGATGCTGAAAGGATCAGGAGCGCCTGTGACCTTTAAAAGTTCAGGACTTGCGAATAAGTTAGGGTTGAAAAACTTATATATTACATTCAACGGTTACTGGCCCGAAAAGGGGGCATTAATGGAAACCGGTACTTTTAAAGAGTGTGAAGCTTATTCTGTTTGTGCCCGACACAATGCAAATACCAAAGGGGTAATGGTTGTGGCATCGGCTGGAAACACGGCTCGCGCTTTCGCAAAAGTCTGTTCTGACAATAAAATACCCGTGTTAATTTGTGTTCCAAAAGATAATCTGAATGCCTTGTGGTTCGCGCAAAAAATCGACCCTTGCGTGAAACTAATTGCAGCAGAATCCGGAGGTGATTACTTTGATGCGATTCACTTATCGAACCTTGCCTGCCATATCGAAGGATTCTATCCGGAAGGGGGCGCTAAAAATGTTGCCCGGCGTGATGGAATGGGAACTACTGTATTATCGGCAGTTACTACCATAGGAAAGATCCCTGATCTCTACTTTCAGGCTATTGGAAGTGGCACAGGTGCCATTGCTGCCTGGGAGGCCAATCTGCGGTTCCTGGATGACGGACGTTTCGGTTCCACAAAAATGAAGCTCTTGCTGTCACAAAACGCCCCTTTTCTCCCGATTAAAGAGGCCTGGGAGGCTGATTCGAGACAAATGCTTCCCATCAACGATCAGGAAGCCCGCAAACAGGTCGAAGAGATTGTCGCAAAGGTTTTATCGAACAGAAAACCACCTTACAGTATTATCGGCGGATTGTATGATGCGATGAAAGATGCAGGAGGAGAAGTTTATGCTGTAACGAATCAGGAAGCAGCAGATGCGGCATTGTTATTCTTAGAAACAGAAGGAAACGACATAGAACCGGCTGCTGCAGTTGCAGTTGCATCGCTCATTCAGTCTGTAAAAGAGGGTGGAATCGATAAAAATGCAACGATCATGCTAAATATTACGGGTGGAGGCATCGAGAAATTCAAACGCGAAAATCAAATAACCTATTTAGATCCATTGCTTGTATTTCCACTTAACCCCGATCCGCAAACAGTATTCGATAAAATTAAACAGCTATTTTGAGATCGCAGTTGAATCAGTTTTGATAAACATCACCATGAACCGACGAAAGTTGTTCGGTTTTTATGCGCTCCATAGGACGATAAACATAAATCAATCCATATTCCGTGGCTTTTTCTCTTTTGAGATCATCCGGTAAAGCGGCAAAAGTTTCTTCAACTTCATTCCAGATGTCAAGAATGATTTCATCAGCTTCTTTTCGTAATTCAGCAACCTTTGTAGTCCACCGGGCGGTGTTATTCTGCAATGTTTTCTGAAAGTGGTACATATCTACAAACTGATCGAATTTCACTTTAACAAGAGCGATAGAAGGGTTATAAAGCGGATTTCCGCCATGACTGATGCGTTTGTGTTCGCCTTCAATTATTTTCTTTCCCCATTCCAGTACTTCAGAATCGAGAATCAGCGAAGGTGATTTTTTTTCACTAAACCCATAAAACTCTCTGATATTGGGTTTCATGTCACCGCGCTGAATTGAGAAATTCAACACCTGAATAAAGTGGGATAAGTATAATCGGGCTTTTCTTACCGTTTCAAGATAAGCGCTGCTACTCTTTTCCTGCTGCGCTCTGGCTAATTTATGATGGATAATAGTTCCTTCGAAACTTGTATAAAAGGACCTGAGGTGATTCAATGACTTTGCTGAAAAGGCGAGCTCTTCAGTTTCCTTCTTTTGCCCCATAGTAACGGCAGTTTGAAGGGCTCTTAATCTTGCCTGATCTGTATTAGGAAGTCTTCTATATGGCATACTCTCAAGTTTAACACTATTTATCCGTCTGCTGCGAATTTATACATAAACTTGTTTTTTATGTCCTTCGCAAACATAAAACCCGAAGGAGTTATCAACCACAATAAGTTAATAACAAAAAAGCGAGGTCAACCGACCCCGCTTCTTAAATATTAACTTATTGATATTAAATTAATCAGAAAGTTTTGCTACAAGATATTCCCGGTTCAACCTGGCAATATGAGCGATCGAAATACTCTTTGGACAAGCTAATTCGCAGGCACCAGTATTGGTACAGCCTCCAAAACCGAGTTCATCCATCTTGGCAACCATGGCTTTGGCGCGTCGTTTTGCTTCTACCTGACCCTGAGGCAACTTGGCAAACTGCGATACTTTAGCTGCCAGGAACAACATTGCAGACGAGTTTTTGCACGTTGCAGCGCAAGCACCACATCCGATACATGCCGCAGCATCCATTGCCTCTTCTGCATCATCCTGCAAAATAGGAATCGCATTTCCATCGGGTACGCCACCTGTATTTATTGAAATAAAACCGCCGGCCTGCTGAATCTTTTCAAATGCAGTACGGTCAACGATCAGATCCTTGATGACAGGGAAGGCACCAACACGCCATGGTTCAATGGTGATCGTCTGACCATCGTTAAATCTGCGCATATGCAATTGACAGGTGGTCACCATTGTATCCGGGCCATGTGCATGACCGTTGATATAAAGGGAGCACATACCACAAATCCCTTCACGGCAGTCGTGATCGAACGCAATCGGATCTTTTCCTCCAAGAATGAGCTGGTCATTCAGGATGTCGACCATTTCGAGGAAAGAAGTTCCCTGCGAAATATTTTCAACGGTGTAGGTCTCGAAACGACCCTTGGCCTTTGGGCTGTTTTGCCTCCAGACCTTAACATATATTTTTTTGAGAATTATATCAGCCATTTTTATCGATATTAAATATGAGCTATTAAAATAGGACTCTTTTATTTATAACTTCTCTGGGTTAATGCGATCGTTTCAAAAACCAAATCTTCTTTATGAAGAACAGGCTCTGAATCAACACCTTTAAATTCCCATGCCGCAACATAGGCGAAGTTTTCATCATCACGCTTAGCTTCACCTTCGTCGGTTGCTGATTCTTCACGGAAGTGACCACCACACGATTCATTGCGATTGAGTGCATCGCGCGCCAATAACTCTCCAAGCTCAAGAAAATCTGCGACCCTACCCGCTTTTTCAAGCTCTGGATTCACATTTTTCATTTCGCCCGGGACAAGAAGATCTTTATAGAACTCAACACGTAACTCCTGGATCTCTTTAATTGCATTCGTCAATCCGGCGGCATTACGAGCCATACCTACATTATCCCACATGATCTGACCTAATTTCTTATGGAAATGGTCAACAGGTGTTTTTCCATTGATATTGAACAGTTTTTCCAATTTACCAGTTGCCTGTTTTTCAGCTTCGATAAATTCCGGAAGGTTGGTGTCTATCTTTGGTACCATAATTTCGCCGGCCAGGTAATCGCCAATTGTATAAGGCAATACAAAATAACCATCTGCCAATCCCTGCATCAGCGCAGAGGCACCAAGCCGGTTTGCACCATGATCAGAGAAATTAGCTTCACCAAGGGCATAAAGTCCGGGAATCGTCGTCATCAGATTATAATCAACCCAGGTTCCACCCATTGTATAATGGATAGCAGGATAGATCTGCATTGGATTTGAATAAGGATCGGTATCCGTAATTTTCTCATACATTTGGAAAAGATTACCATACCTTTTTTCGATGGTCGCACGACCTAAACGCTCAATTGAGTATTTGAAATCGAGATAGACCGCTTTCCCTTCGGAATTTACGCCGAATCCTGCATCACATCTTTCCTTGGCCGCACGCGAAGCTACGTCGCGAGGTACAAGATTTCCGTATGAAGGATAGCGTCTTTCGAGGTAGAAGTCACGATCAGCGTCAACAATATCGTTTGGATTCAATTGCCCTTTACGTACTTTTTCAGCATCTTCTTTCTTCCTTGGTGTCCATACACGTCCATCATTTCTCAATGATTCTGACATCAGCGTCAGTTTCGATTGCTGTGATCCGTGAACCGGAATACAGGTTGGATGGATCTGAACAAAACATGGATTGGCAAAAAATGCACCTTTCTTATAACAAACCCATGAAGCAGAAGCGTTACATCCCATTGCATTGGTGGAGAGGAAGAATACATTACTGTATCCGCCCGAAGCAATCACAACAGCATGTGCTCCGAATCGTTTAATTTCCCCGGTAACCATATCGCGGGCAATAATTCCGCGGGCTTTTCCATCGATGGTAACAAGGTCGATCATTTCGTGACGGGTGTACATTTTCACGCCACCCTCAGCGATTTGACGGTTAAGTGCCGAATAAGCCCCTAATAAAAGTTGCTGACCAGTCTGTCCGCGTGCATAAAAAGTACGGCTTACAAGTACGCCGCCGAATGAACGGTTCGAAAGCAAACCGCCATACTCGCGTGCAAACGGTACACCTTGTGCAACACATTGATCAATAATATTTGGTGATACCTCAGCGAGGCGATGAACGTTTGCTTCGCGCGAACGGTAGTCACCACCTTTGACAGTATCGTAGAATAATCTGTAAACAGAATCGTTGTCGTTCTGATAATTTTTGGCAGCATTGATTCCACCCTGAGCAGCAATTGAATGTGCACGTCGTGGACTGTCCTGATAACAGAAAACCTTTACATTATAACCTAACTCTGAAAGCGAGGCAGCAGCAGATGCTCCGGCCAACCCGGTTCCGATTACAATTATTTCGAGTTTCCGTTTGTTATTCGGACTAACAACTTTAATTTTTGCCTTATGATTTGACCATTTCAATGCGATTGGTCCTTCCGGTATCTTTGAATTTAAGATGCTCATATTGTTGTATCTTTTTATTTCAATTAGAATTTAATAAGAAAATAGAGCGGGATAGATGAAAATCCGATAGCAAATACAAAACCAATAAGGTTTGCAAGAAACTTCAACCGTTTCATCCATTTGATATTGCTCAATCCAATTGTCTGGAATGCGCTCCAGAATCCGTGAGTAATATGCAAACCAACGAAAATCCCGCTAAAAATATAAATAACATCATAAAGGGGATAGTTGATAAATAGATTGGAAACCAATGCATAAGCATTTTCCATTTCGGTGCCTGCTCCGGTAGCCTGTTCTAAAAGCGGATCGCCGGTAATTTTCATTTTAACCCAAAAGTTAAAAATATGAAGTACCAGGAAGATAAGAATCATACCTCCAAGTATAAACATGTTTTTGGAAGGCTCCCACCATTTTAACTGCTGGTCTCCTGAAGCATAACCAATAGGGCGAGCTCTCATGTTCTCGAGGGTAATCCATCCCGACCAAATGATGTGAATTATAAAACCCAGTGCAAGCAATGGCTCCATAATTTTGATAATCGGGTTTGTTGCCATAAAATGGGCAGCTTGATTAAAAAGAATGCCTGAATCGTCGAAAATCAAAAAAAGATTCAGCGTCAGGTGAATAAATAAAAATGAGATAAGGAAAAGTCCTGTGAGGCTCATAAATACTTTCCGGCCTATCGAGGCACTCAGGAAATTGCTCATAAGTACTTGATTTTAATTAATATTTGAATGAAACACTTCATTTATAAAATACTTCGCAAAAGTAGCCTACACCTTTATGCTTTACAACATGAATCTGATCAAAACCCTAATTTAAAATGGTTCTAAACTACAGCACACTATAAATACTAAATAACACTATACTATTATATATCTGTTAATTATTCAATTCGAAACATTTGTCAACATGTTCCGATTGGGACATGCACAATACAACAGAAATAAACAATCAAAAGTTTTGAACCAGCAATCTGTAATTATTAATTCTCGAAGATGGTCTCACAGTAAAAACGAGTGCGGTTGGCCCAAAGCAAGCAACATGCGCCTCACAAACATGCCGGATATGAAATATTTGGTGATTCGGAAATATGTTGGTAAATAATTCGTTATTAATTGACGTCTAAAAATGCAACCAATTTTATAACTACCAAATCTTCTTCCTCCAAAAATCCAAGATGTCCGGAGTGATGAAGCATCAGCACTTCGGCAGTTGGAATCTGATTTGCATCATCCAACTGTTCGTCAGCATTGTAAATATTATCGTATTTACCAATAACAATCAAAATAGGATATTGAGCATTTTTCAAAACAGTTAATGAGTTGCCCCGATGAATAATCGCATAAATTGACCGAAGTGCCCCTTCTACTGTAACCTGATCGCTGGTTCGATTGAGAAGTGCCAAAGCATTTCCCATAGAATCCAGGTTTTCAGTCGCAAAATTGGATGGAATAGTTACCTGCAGAAGTAATTCCCTTTTTCCTTTCTGCAACAAACGAGCCTCCTGCTCCCGAAGTTTAATGCTTCTAATATCTCCGGCTTTTGTTGGTGAATTCATCAACACAAGTGAATTGATCCTTTCCGGATATTTAATGGCATATGCCATAGCTATATAACCACCCATCGAATGCCCAATAATGGAGACTTTCTCACGCACATCAAGCCGGTTTAGCAGCTCATTTAAAACAGTTGCAAAATTTTCAAATGTATAATCCAATGGCGGAATTCCTGAGTTTCCATGTCCGGGAAGATCAATCCGGATAACCTTCATTCCGGAAGAAAGCACTGAAGCAAGATGATCAAATAAGATATGACTTCCCCAATAACTATGCAACAGTAAAAGTGGCTTCCCCTCGCCTTCTACTTTTGTATATATCCGGTATCCATCCACTTCAAATACTTGTTCCATAACGAATAAGCAAATCAACCTCTGTTTTTCAATCTTTTTGATTGACCGCAAAGTTATAGATATAAAAACCTTTTACACTTTTATTTGTTTATTTGTATATTAAAAAGTTTAAACAATCACAATGAAGAATCGGATTTTTGTCTCTTTAATGTTCCTTTTTTGCACCTCTTTTTCTGCTTTTAGTGTAGGTTTTGTAAAAGGGAGGGTATTTAATTTAAAAAACAATGAGCCTGTACCATTTGCAACTGTTGCCCTCTTTGAAACGACAAAGGGTGTCATCGCCGATGTTGAAGGCAATTTTAATCTCGAAAATATCGATCCTGGTTTTTACAAGTTAAAAATCACTGCTATAGGTTACAAAACTTATTTTTCAGAATCATTCAAAATAACCAAAGCTACCGGAGCCACAGTTTTGGTTCCACTCGAAGAAGACGTCATCAACATCGAAGAGATTGTCGTCAGGCCAACTTTCTTTCAGAAAAGGGAGGAGAGCCCTGTTTCATTGCGGACGATAGGAATTGACGAAATTGAGAAAAACCCTGGTGGTAACCGCGATATTTCGAAAGTGATCCAATCTTATCCGGGTGTGGCTTCAACGCCGGCCTTCCGTAATGATATTATTGTTCGCGGCGGTGGACCGAGCGAAAATAAATTTTATATCGACGGCGTCGAGATTCCGAATCTGAACCATTTTGCGACGCAGGGCGCATCAGGTGGACCGGTTGGAATCATCAATGTCGATTTTATCCGCGAAGTGAATTTCTATTCCGGAGCATTTCCTGCATCACGGGGTAATGCGATGAGTTCGGTGCTGGAATTTAATCAGCGCGAAGCAAACGAGAAAGTGAAGTTCAGAGGCACATTTGGAGCTTCCGATCTTGCACTTGCCATCGAAGGTCCGCTTTCAAAGAAAACGTCATTTATGGCTTCTGTACGCCGGTCGTATCTGCAACTTTTGTTCAAAGCAATTGGATTACCGTTTCTTCCAACTTACAACGACTTTCAGTTCAAAGTCAAAACCAAAATCAACACAAAAACTGAGTTGTCAATAATCGGTCTGGGAGCGATCGATCAATTCAGGTTAAATACAAAAGCAAATGAGACGGAAGAGCAACGCTATATTCTTGGATTCTTACCTGTCAACAATCAATGGAATTATACGTTAGGTGCAGTTCTAAAACATTATAATCCGAAGGGCTTCGACACCTATGTCCTGAGTCAAAACAAGCTGAACAATACAGCAATCAAATATCAGGATAATATTGAACAACCTCAATTCCTTAATCTCGATTACAAGTCGACTGAAATGGAGACCAAATTCAGGTACGAGCACAACTACCGGTCGGCTACCGATTTTAAATTGAATTACGGGATTGATCTTCAATACGCCAGTTACTTTAACAGTACCTATCGAAAAGGTTTTGTCGGAAATAATCCATTTACGATTGATTACAAATCGTCGCTCGAATTTGCCAAATATGCCTTTTTCGGACAGGTCACTCACAACTTTTTTGCCAAACGACTCGATCTTTCACTCGGATTACGAGCCGATGGGAGCAGTTATTCGGACGCAATGTCTAACCCGTTGAACCAATTGTCACCTCGTTTTTCGGCCAGCTTAAAATTAACACCCGGGACTTCGCTCAATTTTAATGTCGGGCGATTTGCACAGCTTCCTTCTTACACCACATTGGGTTACCGCAATTTCAGTGGCGAACTTGTCAATAAAATAAACAACCTCGACTATATACATGTCAATCACCTAGTAGCCGGAATCGAATTTCGGCCTTCTGATAATTCGCAGGTTACAGTTGAGGGCTTTTACAAAAGATACACCGATTATCCGTTTTCTGTAAGAGACTCCGTTTCAATTGCAAGTAAAGGAGCCGATTACGGCGTGTACGGGGACGAAGAGGTTTTGTCGATCAGTAAAGGCAATGCCTACGGACTTGAGATTCTTGGACGGGTGAAGGAGTATAAAGGAATCAATGCAGTCATCACTTATACCTTTGTGAGAAGCGAGTTTACAGATAAAAAAGGTGAATATATCCCCTCCTCGTGGGATAATCGACACCTGCTAACAATCACTGCTACACGCACATTCAAAAGGAACTGGGACGTGGGCCTTAAATGGCGATACATAGGTGGTGCACCTTACACACCCTGGGATATGGAAAAATCAGCCATCAAAACGGCCTGGGATGCACAGGGAATTGGCTACCTCGACTACAGCAAATTCAACAAGGAACGATTGGGCGCCTTTCATCAGCTCGATATAAGAGTAGATAAATCATGGTATTACAACAAATGGTCACTGATGCTTTATTTTGATATTCAGAATGCTTACAACTTCAAAGCCGATCAGCAGGATTACCTTGTCAGGGTAGAAGATGGTAACGGAAAACCAATATCAGATCCGAACGACCCGAATAAATACGTTTTAAAACCATTAAAAAACACTTCGGGAACGGTTCTTCCAACGCTGGGGATCATGATTGAATTTTAGAAACGGCGGCTGGCTAATGGTTACTTCCAATTGGCGATAGAGAGGTTGTTTTCTATTGCTAATATGTCTTCTACTGAGGTTGAAAAACAGGATAAGGCTTTTAAACCTTATCTTGTTTTTCAACCTACTATATAACTAAATTCAGAAGTTAACTTATTTGAAGTTCGATTCCAAAATCCAGAGGACAATGAAGTCGATTTTTCAATAAATATTGGCCTTCATAAAATAAGAATATTGAGGTGTAAAAACTCCGAAGGAGTTGAATGACAATGACCCCCAGTGGAGTTTGCGTAACTGGGGGAAATGTACATAACGCGGAAACAACCCGGTACGGGTTGAATTATATACACATCAAATATTTTTCATCAAAGTCACGCTCTAATTGAATAAGGTTTAATTCAACCCGTTTCGGGTTGCGGTTCAGTAGTCGTGCGAAAACCCCCAATAAAAATTGAGGGCACTGAAAAAGTATCCCTCATTAAAATAGTCCACTGAAAATTAGCTGGCAGATGAAGACCTATTTTTCATCTGCCAGTTTTTTTCTATTAGTGCGAAGTGCAAATTTTTATATCAAAAGTGTTTTTGGGTGCTTAATATGGTGTGTTTT
>Ga0209511_1002658_pt1 | contig 14425 bp, 12 predicted proteins | sample SSSSmetaG_FD_184141 | JGI IMG/M metagenome (GOLD analysis project Ga0209511, IMG submission 184141) | Glacier valley bacterial and archeal communities from Borup Fiord, Nunavut, Canada, to study Microbial Dark Matter (Phase II) - ​SSSS... | ecosystem: Environmental > Aquatic > Freshwater > Ice >...
ACGGGTAAGTTTCCCTGTATAAACGTATTTTTTTTTAAATAATTTTTTGAGGATGGATCCCTTTCATACTGCACCATTAGTTTACCGGGGATGGTAATATTATAATTATTACTATCGCTGCTGTCTGCCTCAATAATTTGTGTAGCCGTAACACCCACAGCCATTGCCATTTCTTCCTGTTCGTTGGGCTTAACGTTGGTTGGTTTACTACTGCCGTCCGTTGAAAAATGAAGCGGTTTTATAAGGTAAACCTGGTAGCCTTGTTTTTTAAGATCGTTGGCAATTAGCGAGCGGTAAAAATGCACTGTGCTGCCATAATAACAACGTTTACGATTTTTAATCCAACTATTTTTATCGCCCATTTCTTCAAAACGGGTGTACCCATAATAAAAGGTTCTGCCATTATTTTCATCATAAAAAAATTCACCCAATTCAAAACTAATTTTGTAACCCAACATTTTATTAATGATCACCAAAGGTGTATCACTGTAAGCTTTAATTGAATTTTTTGCACCGCCACTGGTAAAATAAATATCCCTTTTATTTTTGATACTGCTACGGCTGGCCTCTTCTGTAATGCCTAAAAATTCTCTTTCAAAAATAGCCAGGTATTTTTTTCTTACTGCATCTGTCAGTATCAACACTTCTTTCAGCTGCTGTTCTTTTGGTGCCAGTTTAAATACAATATTTTTATCCTGTATACCTGCTTCGCCCGGTTTAAAAACGATCAACTGAAATCCAACGCCGGAAATAATCAGTTCAGCATTGGCCATATCCGGTACCGGTATAGAAAATTTTCCGGCTGCATTGGCACTGGTACCAATAGAAGTGTTGTTAAAATAAACACTAGCCCCTTCAACAGGTAAACCGGTAGCTTCGCTTATTACGGTACCTCGTATGGTTTTTTGTGCAATGGAAGTAAACGGTAAAAGCAACAGTAAAATAAAAAAATAGTTGTTCGCCTTTCGTATTAAAAATATCATATGGTTTACTTATTTGCTGCACACTTTACCCGTACTTGTGCAGTTGCTGTTTCGTTTTGCAAGGATACAACTTTTACATCTTTCCCTTGCAACAATTACCGGTAAAGTTCATTCAATTAACAGGTTCCAATCTTTGCCATAAATATCATTTTTAATTTACTTAGCATCTGCTTAAACTTCTAAAGCTTAACCGGTAAAAATGAAATGTGCTATTATTCCGGCTGGTAATCGTACGGCAATCTATTCGCTAATCGTTCATACAACCAATAGCCGGTGTAGCTTATGGCCGATGCATCACTTAAGGCGCCGGTATTGTTAATATCCACAGGCGATGATTTAATGGTGAGGTAACTTTCAACACCTTTATTAAGTGCCCCCTGTACAAATACATTTTGAGAAAGATATGCCTTACCATATGGATCGTGGTAGTATTGCACCAGTAACTTTCCCTTAAACCGGATTGAAAAATTATTGTTGCTGTCTATATATAATAACTGTTGTGCCGTTACCGGAACAAAAGCATCCAGGTCGTCTTCCTGCAACGGCACAGCAGTTTTGGTATTCCCTTTTGCCGTATCTGCTTTCAGTAAAAAAGTTCCAAATCCCTGTGGTGGTAACTGGTGCGCAAGCAGGCTGCGATAAAAGTGCAGGGAGCTGCCATAGTAACAATGCTGTCTGTTCTTTCCATATTTTTTGGTGTCGCCCGTTTCTTCATACCTGCAATAACCAACAAAATCACTTTGGGCGGTAGCATCGTTATACGAAAATTCAACCAGGTCAAAACTGATTTTGTATCCCAACATGGCATTGTCAATTACAAGCGGTTTATCCGCATACGCAAAAAAAATATTGCTGCCCGGAGCGGATAAAAAATAAATACTAGTATCGTTCAATATGTTGCATTTAGCAGCTTCAGCCGATATGCCCAACACTGTGCTGTAAAAAATTTCAAGCCATCTTTTTTTAATGGCGCCATTAAGCGGTATTGTATTTTGTGGTGCAGATTCTTTTGCCTGTAATTTAAATACAAACTTCTCCTGCCCTTTCAGCTGTACTGCTGATGGTTTAAACACCAGCAACTCATACCCACTGCCGGATATCACCAGTTCGGAAGTAATATTATAAAGGCTTGTAAAACTAAATACTCCCTGCTGATTTGTTTTGGTGGCAATAGTGGTATTGTTAAAGTAAATGCTTGCATTGTCTACTGGTGCATTTGTAACTGCATCAACCACTCTTCCGTTAATACTTATTTGTGTATATGCAGGAACGTAAAAAAACAACAGTAACAGTAAGCAGCTATGCAGCCACTTTATTTGCAGTGCTCTCATAGCTTAATTATCTGTTGAGCTTGTTAAATGATGTTTTCCTTTTAGCATGTATTGCCTGCTTTGTTCTATAGCGTCCATTACCTGCGCTAAAATATTTTCGCAGGTATCGTTGTAATCAATTACCAATGGATCTTTAAAAGTAACCGAAAGCCTTATACCCTTTTTTTTAAATTTCAATCCCTTTTTATTGAAGGCTCTCCAGTAACCACTAATCACTACCGGTATAACTATTGGGCGATGGTGCTGAATAATAAAAGCGGTGCCTTTGCGACCGGGAGCAAAAGGTTTGGTGGTACCCTGCGGAAAGGTAATTACCCAATTATCTTTTAAGGCTCTTTCAATTTTCCTCGTGTCGCTGGGGTCTAAATTTTTTCTCACTTCGGTACCGTTTTGCACCCATGTACGCTTAACCGTTATGGCTCCACCCAGGCTCAATATTTTACTTATCCAATTGCTTTTCATGGTTTCTTCGGCAGCCACATAATTTATTTTGGTAAAAGGCCACAGCAGGTAAAAAGGTATGCCCAGCTTGTGTTTCTTTCGCCAGCTAACGGCACAAAAAATATGGATAAATGTTATTACCTCTGCAAAGTAAGTCTGGTGATTGCTTACAAACAACACATTTTGCTTTGGCAGTTTATGCAGATTTTGCATGCCGTTTACCTGTAGTTTATTAAAGATGTTTATGCCCGGGTAGGTGATAGCTCCAACAATAGCATACACAATCCCCTTAACAAACCTGCTCTCTTTAAATTTTGTAAAAAAATTCGACATGTAAATATTTTAAACCGGCACTCGCTGCTGCAATATACGTATTAATCATTTTTCAATTTAGCCGGTCTTATTTATTAGCCGGTGTTTTTCAACAATCAATAAGTTAATATCTTTACCGGTATGCAATTGAATACAGTAATTTTTGATATGGATGGACTGCTGATAGATTCAGAGCCTTTGTGGGGCGAAGCTGCCCATGAAATTTTTGGCCGTTATAATTTTCAGTTAACCGAAGCGCAGTATGCCACAACTACGGGTATGCGCACAAAAGAGTTTGTTGAGTGGTGGTTTAACCATTATAAAATTGATGCCCGCCACAATGAAGAAGCAGAAAATGCCATACTGCAAAATGTGGTAGAAAAAGTTGCTGCCAAAGGGAAAGCACTGCCCGGTGTGGAGCATATTTTTAATTTTTTTATACAACGTAATTTTAAGATTGGTCTCGCCACTTCTTCGGGTAAACCGCTGATTGATGTGGTGGTTGATAAGCTGGGCATTCGTAATTTTTTGCAGTCCATCGAATCTGCATCCGACCTGCCTTATGGCAAGCCGCACCCACAGGTATATTTAAATTGTGCTGTGGCCCTCAATAGCCACCCTACCCAATGCATTTGTTTCGAAGACTCTTTCAACGGCCTCATTGCAGCCAAAGCTGCCCGTATGAAATGTGTGGTGGTACCTGCGCCACACGACAGCAAAAATGAAAAATTCAATGCGGCAGATTTAAAAATTTCTTCGCTCATTAATTTTAATTCTCTGCTGATGCAGACTTTGTAAAAAATTTTTTGTCCGGGCTAAGAAGCAATGTGGGGCATCGTTGCACCGCCCTCTTATGCAGTATACCTTTGGGTAACTTTTATGGAAGCGGATAATGATGAAAGTGAGCAATTATATATAATTAAGACTTCTTTTGCAGGTAAATAAAATACTACATTCCAGTTCCAAAGTTTTTTATTTTAAGTTGCCTACAATTTTAAAGTAATATTCTAAGTGATGACAAAAAAAGAAATTTTGCAAGCCGTTGGACTTTGAAGGATTTGGGGGAATGACGGTAAATGAACGGCTTTTTATAAGCGGACTTATGGATGAATTTGATAAATAAAAAATTCACGACAAAGATAAAGCTGCATATATTTTAGCATTGTTGCAAGTTGACAAACTGTCTATCGACAAAATTTTGTACTAAAGGAACAATCAAACAAATCTTCACCAAGATATTTAAGAATATACAGAGGTTAGAGTTAAAATATTTTTTTGAGGATAAAAAATTTGAATTATCGTTTAAGTTAAAGAAGCTTAACTCCACTACTTTGATTTCTATCCATTGCAACTAAAATTACACCCGCTACAATAGCAAGCCCTCCTGCGTAAAGTGGCCACTCAACCCGTTTATTTTCCTTTTTATTAATTTCAATCGGGCCAATGTCTACCACTTTTTTGTCGGTAGTAAAATTAATACCTCTAAACACAAACATCAATATCCCTGCTGCAATTACTACTATGCCAATTATTTTCATACAACTATTTTGCTTTCCTAAAATCAATTATAATGCCATTAAATAAAGTGCAATAATTATTAAAATTGACTATTATACTAATCAGTTGGGGAAATTTTTCATCATATCTTAAAATGCCATCTGCTGAAATAATTATTCGATCATTCAAAAAACCGAGACTTATAGGTAAGGCAGTATTTTGCCCATCACCATTAGTTTTAAAAACAGCAGTATTTTTTAAGTGACAAACTATAGCAGTTTACACGCACAAATGGTAGCCTAAACATTAAACAAACAAACTCTAATTACATTTTGATAGCTTTAAAACAAGGAAAAAGAATTGCGCAAAATTAGCTATGTCTAAATAATTTTTAAATAAGATTTATTCTTCAAATCCATCCCTCATAATTTGTTCCAATGATTGTTATACCTTAGGTCAATTTTTTAGATTTAAAGCAGCAACCAACAGGTCACAATAAATTACCTCAACACACTTAATACGTGAATAACAAAACAGTATATTTTCCCGGGCTCAACGGATTAAGGGCTATTGCTGCATTAGCTGTCGTGATTTCCCACACTACCATTTCATTGCAGGAATTTAATTTAAACCCTAATATATTCGGAACTTTTAAGGACGGTAAACCAATAGGGTTATTTCTTGCAGGATATGGGGTTAGCATTTTTTTTGTGCTAAGTGGATTTTTAATAACTTATTTACTACAGGCTGAAAAAGAAATGCACCCCATAAACATAAAGAAATTCTATTTAAGGAGAATTCTTAGAATTTGGCCCTTGTATTACTTGTATCTGATTTTAGCAGTACTAACAATTATTTCCTTCAAACTTAATCTTAATATTGCTTCGCTTTTCCTGTATATATTTTATGCCGCCAATATACCAGCAATATTGGGAACTTACCTTCCCTTTTTAAATCACTACTGGTCCCTGGGTGTTGAAGAGCAATTTTATTTATTTTGGCCCTGGATGAATAAAAAAATAAATAAGCTGGAGAGTCTATTGTTTGTACTTATTTTTATACTGATAGCAATAAAATTAGCGGTACATTTTTTTTACCAGGATTCAATATTGGACCTGGCACTGATAACCACAAGATTTCATTGCATGCTGATAGGAGGTTTGGGTGCTATTTTATATAAGAAGGGAAATTTTCTTTTTTTTAAGGTCGCAAATAATAAGTTGACACAATTGATTTGTTGGGTAGTTATTTTTTTTGCAGCTATAAACAAATTTCATTTAGCTTCAATTATAGATAATGAAATCATTTCCTTTGTAGGCTTATTTTTGATAATCGGGCAAATAAATATTACAAACAGGATTATTAACCTGGAAAGAAACTTTTTAAACTTTTTAGGTAAAATTTCTTACGGAATTTATGTAATTCATCCTCTTGTTATATTTTTTTTATCAAAATCACTTAGCCAAATTGACCTGTATTTGCCTTTGAAATATGTGCTTGTCTACTCAATTATTGTCTTTACCACCATATTTCTTTCCTATCTCTCTTACAATTACTTCGAGTGTTATTTTTTAAATTTTAAAAAGCGATTTGTGGTTGTAGATAGTTCTAATACAAAAAACAGCAATGATTAATCTCTCTAATTTCAAGAGTGATATCAAGTGTCTTAAGGTATTTAAAAATTGTCGAGTGGCAATAATTCCAAGTTGGGCCATAACATTTTTACTGAACAACCTAACCTTTACATAAAATCTCTATTTGGGTTCCTGAATCAATAAAGCATTTAATTTTATAATTTTTAAAAGCGGCTAATTTTTAAATACACAGGGCTCTCAAAAAAATATTTTTTTCTATTTCATTTATTCTATTAATTTCATTATTCCTGATAACGGTATTGACGTTACAACCCATAGCAAATGCAACAAAAGCAATATGGCATTTTTCCGCTGCCAGCAATTGTAGGGCCATTAGAGGGTATAGCAGATATCTATGATCTGTTGTTGTTTAGCATTGAGAACATCAGCACTTCTATTTACAATTAGTCATCGTCATTAGATATAAACAAAAATCTAAGGCTGGGTTTTATTATTAGGTAGTGGACTATACGCTAATTTTTCGCCCCTTATTTTTTGCAGGTGTTTTAATATTCTTTTTTGAGGAATATTTTCACGATCATCACTTAGCAAAATTGACCATGGTTTTAAGGTATCTATTTGTGAAAATATTACATTTAAAATAGCGATAGTAGGTAAGGCCAGAAAGATTCCCGGCAGGCCAATAAGCGAACCGCCAATTACAACTCCAACAATGGTCATCAATGCATTTATCTTAACTTTTGAACCTACAATCTTGGTCATCAAAAAATTGGCGTCTAAAAAATGAATGATCTCCATGCTGATTATTATCCAAATAATTGAATTCATACTGGATGAGTTACCCAATGTTACCAATACTGTAAAACCCAACCCAGTAAACAAACCTACATATGGAATGATATTGAGTACTGCTGCAAATGCGCCCAGGAAAATAGCATACTTAACACCAATTACCATTAAAACAATAGAGTTACAGGTTGCTACAATGGCCATTTCTATTAGCAAACCGGTCATATATTTCTGAATAATTTGTTTTGATTCAAGCAATACATGTTGCACACTCTCTTTATGCCGGGTACTAAAAACTGCAAACAAAAATCTTTTGATCAAATGCCGGTAACAAAGTATCAGGAACGAATAGATGGCCACCAGTATAATAAGGACCGCAGTTTCTGATACGGTAAGAAAAGTTTGCCCGATATATTGCCCGCCGGAATGCTTTACCCCTTCTCTGGCCTTATCTATTAACACCTTTTGTTGTGCAGAACTGATATGCAATTTTTGCTCTGCTAAATTTTGCAACGTAGTAATATGTTCAGCTAAATGTTCCCTGATAGAAGAGACATCATTAAAAAAGCCTGCCATTTGTGAAGAAAGAAAATATACAATTCCTACAATTAAACCAAGGGCAAATATTACAGCAATAAAATTAGCAACGGTTGAGGGAAAATAACATTTTTCCAGAAAGTTTGTAATGGGCAGCAACAAAATTGATAGCAGGATAGAAAAATAAATAGGTACCAATACTCCATGACCAAGGTAAATAAAAATCCCAATCAGTAAGATCATTAAAAGCTGGTAACTCAATTTTTGAGGATAGGATACCCATTTTATATTGTTCGTCATAATATATTTAAAAAGGGATTTAAAGTATTGGTTTGATTACTATTATTTATAAAGTAGCAAAGCCTAAGTAAAATGGTAAAATATGTGCCAAAAATTTCAGTCGCCAATAATCTATTTGCCTAAATATTATGGGGATTTTTTTACACACAATTAAAATTTTGTGCCGGTAATCAATTTAAGTTCCTTATTAAAATAATTCCCCTGCAAATTCCCGCCGTTTACCGCCAATTCGCATGCACTCGCCTAAAGCCATTTTCATTCATCCACTTGCCGCTTTACATTTGTGCTGTAAAAATTAACAGCAATGGAAAAAATTAAATACAGATGCCCAAAATAAATGGTTTCGAAATGCTGGAGTTAATTGACAATCCGCCGCAGGTAATTTTCACCACCGCTTTTGATGAAAATGCCATTAAAGCTTTTGATGCCCATGCTGCTGACTACCTGTTAAAACCTTTTAGCAAAGAGCGGTTCGACAAGGCCATGCAGAAACTGCAACAGCAACGCACAAACGCAGCACAGGCCGTATTAGAAACAGCCCTGCAAACAACCACAACCAACAACCGCATTGCAGTAAAAAACAATGGTAAAATAAAGATCATTCCCATTGCGCAGTTGCAGTACCTGGAAGCTGCTGATGACTATGTAAAGATCATCACCGCCGAAGGCAGTTTTTTAAAAAAGAAAAAAATGAAGCATTTTGAAGACAGTTTACCACCGCAGGAATTCATCCGCATCCACCGTTCTTATATCATCAACTCACACTTATTACGCGTATTGATCTGCATGAAAAAGACAGTCATCTTGCCTTGCTAACCACCGGTGCCCGTTTGCCTGTAAGTAAGGCTGGGTATGTTAAATTGAAGGAGGTGCTGGGAATATAGGATTTATATTTTTTTTAGCCAGCAGTTGTTTTTTAATTAAGCATCGTTGCGTCGCACACATTTACAGCATACCTTTGTGGGGCCCTATCGCAGGCTAAAAGTCGATAAGTCTATTGCTTTCAAATGCATTTATAATTTCTTACTTGTGTAATCCATTTGTGGCGTAGAACTCCAGACTTGTTTAATGCATTCCTTCCCAATATAATTGTTAAAGCGTAGTTCTTAAATACAAAAAACGGATATCATCAACTCTATTTGATCTCACTTCACAATGCAATCATTTTTTCGTAACTTTAAATAGTCATTCTAAATTTAAACCCCTTTCTTTCCAAGGCTAGCAAAACCTGATTACATAAAATAGCTATTGTTATCCAGAATGTAAAAAAGTATTTATCACAAAAATAAATTCTCTGTTATGCCTGAAATATATCATCTCAAAATAAAAAAAGAATACGCCGCTGCTTTAATTGATGACCTTATAAAAGTAGATGCTGTTGAAAATATTGAAGCGGAAGATACAGAACTACTCCAATGGCAAAAAGATGCGCTGGATAAAGAACTACAGGCAATTGCTGAAAACCCTGATTATACTATTTCGTGGGACAGTGTAAAAGACCGCTTTAAACAGACTTAATGATTTACACAATTAATATTACCGCCGCCGCTATTGATGCTATACAGAACGGATTAAGTTAGTACAATAGCCGGGCGGAGAACCTCGGTTTCGCATTTACAAACGAAGCAGATAGTTCCTTAAAAGCAATTGCTTAAATGCCGACAGCTTATGGATACCGGTATAAAAATATAAGGGCAAAATTAATTAGCAGGTTTCCATATCTCATCTTTTTTGGAATTATCGAGAGCAACACTTCTGTTGACGTACTCAGAATATTTAACACCTACCAGGATCCTTCCCTGATAAAAAATAAAGTATAACCAGTACTTGTAGTAATGACTACCTATAAACAAGCCAACAAAAAAACACTTATAAAAGTCACTGATTTATAATAACGAAAAACAAGCGCCCATTTAAGAAAAAACTCGAAAGAATTCTGTTTACATTTGAAAAGAATTCAAGGCTGTTACTTCAAGCTCCTTTTATTATTTACAAAATATAAAAGGCAGGTATCGATTGATTCCGGAATTATATATATTTTAGCAATGTATTATAAAAGTCCTTAAGAAATATTAAAAATAAGTAAGCAAAAGAATAAACTGAATGAAAAAAATACCCCTGTTGATTATCTTATTTGTAATACACTTAATCGCTTACGCCCAGTACGAAACTAAACCTGTTAACCTTAAAAATTATGTTGAAGTTACTTTGTCTAATGAGTCTGCCCCCCAATCATTAGCGGAACAGTTTTCTTTAATTGATGTAATAGATGCAAGGGATGATAGCAGTACCATGGGATTTTATTACCGGGAAAAAGGGCATTATTATGAAAGTTACAACGAAAAGGATTGGAATAAATATTATAGAATAATGCCATCGGCTCAATTTGGTATTAATAGATGGACGGCAAACTATTTACATATTACAAAACATGATTCAACAAGGAATACCTTACTGATTGTTATAAAAAAATTCCGAATTTCATCTGAAGCAACTCTTTCCCTCTTTTTAAGTAATAAAAAAGGTCAGCCTTCTGAAGGTTTTGATGCTGGTGTTATAACTAGGATGGAATTTTACTTAAAAATGGATGCTGTTTTCTATCCTTTATACAGGTTTGATTCTATAGTAACATTTACAGAAAAATTGCCTCAGTTTGCAGGGGCCTTTATTACTGAAACATTAAAGCATTCTTTTGACAAACTGTTTAGTTTAAACTGGGCCAATGTACTCCGAAAAAAAACTACATTATCTTTTGAAGAAATAGTATTGAACAATAAACAAAATACAACATTACCTGTGCTGACAGATACAATTTTTAAACGAGGGGTATATAGAAATTTCAAAGAATTTAAAATGAATGCGCCCTCATTAACGGAGTATGAATTAAGAAGGGGAAAATTTGGTGATATTTTATATGTTAAGGAAAAGGGCATAGAATATCCTGAAAGGAATGCATGGGGATTTTGCAATGGCACTGATCTTTTTATAAATTCAACTGATAAATATTCTAAACTTATAAAACAACAGCACTCTTTTTATTTTGCAGGTATCAAAGGAATAACAAAAAAAACAAAACGCACTACCCCGACTGTTCATGTATTGGCAGCAACTCCATTATTCTTCTACCCAGATTTTGGTCATAAATATATTTCTCACGAAAAAATACTAAAATACTACATGGTTGATATGGAAACAGGGGAAGTATATTAGAATTATCTTATAAAAGTCACTACTCCTTAAATTGAATAAAGATAAAAACAATTTAGTAAGTTAAACAAGCAACCACATTATAAAATGAAAGTCCTTCAAATATTTATCTTATTATTTTGCTCAACTATTGCTGTTTGCCAAACTTCCCTACCTGTTACAACACATGCCCAAAAACCAATTCAGTCAACTGATAGTGTTTTGTCTACGTTACAAATGGAACAAATTATTAACAGTAACTATGCAAGGACGCTGGACACTTTATACTTTCATGTAGAAGGCTGTACTGTAATGAACGCCTACACCGGCAATGCAGGTTTTATTTTAGTGTTAGACAATAAATCCTGGGCAGCAGCATACAGGGTTGACAATATGGTTTTGTATGATTTTGGTAATGGTAGAATTCCGCAAGCTATCATAAAAAAAATCAACTTATATAAATTAGGGAATGCCTCTGAACCAATCGGCAACAATCAAATATCTGCCACGGAAAAGTGTAATATTCCGGCAGAATTAAAGAAAACTTATGGCAGAAAAATAACAGGACTTTCAATTGGCTACAATACTTTCAACTTTTCTTTTGAAAAAAATATGGAACTGGAATTTCTTTTGATAAATGATAAAAAGAATAAACCAGCCATCAGAGTTTTTTGGGAGCAATGGTAACATATAATCAGGATTAAAAACTTCCTGTTTCCTTAAACTCAATTATTACAGGAACGAATTATTCAGCAGATGTAAAAACTAAAAGAATAAAAACTGACATAATACGCAGGTAGCATTTCGCTAAAACATAACAGCGCATATTGTGCCAGTTAAAACAACTGAATTCAATTAGTAAGCCCAGTAGGTTTTACATCTGCAGCTTCTGCCATCTTGTTCCTGCCTAAGCCCTCGCCGCCTCGTCATCAAAAACAACTATTGTTTATAGATCCAGCATTTTTCCAGTTAAGGGCCAAGCTTGCTAATGCCAGTGCATTGTCACTTTCCTTTCATCAACAATGTTTGATACAAAGGAGAAGCTTGTTACCATAAAAGATAATTATTATGCTATTACACTAGCTCAAATCAATTACCGGTTACTATAACCTGAACATCAATTTACAGGTAAGTATACCAATCACGTTTTTTTAACTTTTGTATGCTTAATTTTATTGCATGATACAGACAGTGAAAAAAGTAATGTTTCTTTTATTGATATTGATTAATACACATGCCATTGCACAAAAAAATAACGAAGATTTTAAAGTAGTGGATGATTATGTAAAATCATTGGGCACCTTAGATACATTGAACATGGGTACCATCAGCTATATCGTTACCAAAAAATTTCCTGACAATAAAGATAAGGTAAGGGCCATTTTTGACTGGATAGCTTACAACATCAGTTTTGATTGCAAGGGAGCAAGGGTGAATGGCAATGAAAAAAATAATTCAGAGGATGTATTAAAGAAAAGAAAAGCCACTTCATCTGGCTACGCCGCATTGTTTCAGGATATGTGCAGTGTTGTTAAAATCAGGTGTCTTACGGTGGATGGATATTTTAAAAATAATGTAGAACAGATTAATCAAAAGCCAGATGATTTTAACCATACCTGGGATGTTGTTCAGTTAGGCGAAAGTCCGGAAACCTGGTTTTATGTTGACCCTACACTGGGCAGTGGTTTTACGGATGATAAAGTAACCGTCTTCACAAAAGCCTATAATGATGCTTATTTTTTTGCTGACAGAACTATTTTTAATTACCAGCATTTACCTGATAACCATGCATGGCTACTGGGACCTGGAACTAAAAGTACGGGTAACTTTTTTTCCCTCCCATTGGTAAAAAATTCAGCCTACGAATTTGGCATCAGCAATTTTTCGCCTGCTGATGGCTTTATAAAAACTAATATTAAAAAGGCTGTATCTTTTAGCTTTAAAGCATCCGGCAGTTCAGCAATAGATATTGTGGCACTTGCTATTGGAGAAGATAAAAAGAAGAAAATAAAAACAGTAGACTATACATTTAGCGGAGGTGTTATAAGATTTAGTTACAAATTTGAAGAAGAAAATAGCTACCCCGTTACAGTGCTGATAAACAACAAACCTGTATTAGGCTACCTGGTAGAAGCCAACGAATAAATTGTACTCACTAACAACTAACATAACAAATGACAAAAACTTTACGGCCATTTTTTTTGTTTGCTGCAATCCTTTCATTTCAATTTTCTTTTTCTCAACAACCACCTATTGCTAACTGGAATAAGCAATTTGAAAGTTTAACCAAAACCGATTGGTTGATAAAATCCACTGATGCAACTGCAAGGTTTTTTAGCAGTGCAGATAAAAAGGATATTATTTTGTATAACGGTCTTGTAAAACGAACCTTTAGTTTATATCCTAACGTGGTTTGTACCGATTATAAAAATATGTTTACCGGCCAGCAATTGTTACGGGCTGTAATGCCCGAGGCAATTGTAAACATTAATGGCAAAGAATACAATGTGGGTGGTTTGTATGGACAAAAAGAAAAAGCGTACCTGTTGCCTGAATGGCTGGAAACTTTTACAAAAGGAGCAACTGATTTTCAGTTTGCTACTTATACCATCAGTGAATTAAAGCCTTTTATAAACTGGAAAGTTGCTGACTGGTGGGCATCTAATAAAAAACAACCTGCCGGAAAAGTGTTGAGTTTTTTATACATAAATAAACTGCCGGAATTAAAAGATGTTTTGATACACGTTCACTATGCATTGTACGACAACCTGCCATTGATTACCAAATGGGTAACCATTGAAAATAAAGGGGCTACCCCTGTAAAAATTGGAAGATTAAAAAATGAATTATTGGCCCTTGTAGAGGAAGAAAGTGCGGTGGTTGGCAGTGCTGACAAAATGAAAAAGCAACAGGGTATTTACATAGAAACTAATTATGCTTTCAATAACGCCATGCGTTACGAAATCAGCGACCAAACCCTGCATTGGAAAATTGACTCCACCTATACCTCTCAGGTTAACTACGATTACAACACCCCTTGTATATTGGAAGTATATCCCGATAAAGTTTCGGGCATTCAATTACAGCAGGGTGCAACCTTTACATCCGTGCGAAGTTTTGAACTGCTGATGGATAGTTACGACAGGGAAAGAAGAGGATTGGCTATCAGGAAAATGTACACCAACATTGCACCGTGGACAACGGCCAACCCAATCTTCATGCATCTTGTTAGCAAGAATGATGCTGAAGTAAAAAATGCAATTGATCAATGTGCTGCCACCGGCTATGAAGCTGTGATACTAAGTTTTGGCAGCCATTTAAACATGGAAGATTCCTCTGCCTCCAATATTACAAACTGGAAAGTACTGACTGATTATGCACATAAAAAAAATATTAAAATCGGCGGCTATTCTTTATTTAGTTCACGCCATATCAGTGATGAGGATGATGTGAT
>Ga0209511_1002660_pt1 | contig 14415 bp, 13 predicted proteins | sample SSSSmetaG_FD_184141 | JGI IMG/M metagenome (GOLD analysis project Ga0209511, IMG submission 184141) | Glacier valley bacterial and archeal communities from Borup Fiord, Nunavut, Canada, to study Microbial Dark Matter (Phase II) - ​SSSS... | ecosystem: Environmental > Aquatic > Freshwater > Ice >...
ATAGCATTAAATCTTTTGAAAAAAGACGACGCAAAAGTTGGAATCAAAAGTCGACGGAAAATGGCTGGTTGGAGTAACGATTACCTCTTGAAACTGATTCGCAATTAATTTAGATGCGTTTGCCCTGTAGGTATCCCCTGGTTTTAATTTTTTATTCATACTTTTGTATTGTTAGTGGAATTTTTAATTTTTGAACACTGCGAAGTTTTGACAGGAAGGCGGGCCAACGCTTTCCTGTTACTTTTTTAATACCGGTTTATCCCATAGGCATCTGCGTTTAATTGGTGAATTATTTGGTTATCTGATACTCAATACTATTTTTTGTTTCGAGAAACTACCGTCTGCCTGTTTCTCTCTTTCTTCAATTTTAACCTTTAAGGGTGATGTGATTTTTAACAGCCGAAGTACCTCCTCCAGGTTCTCGTTTTCGAAGGTTGCCCTGTACCTAAAACTGGTATCTTTTACATTGTACGTCGTGACTTCAACATTGTACCACCTGCTCAGCTGCTTCGCCAGTTCATCGAGCGACGCATTCCGAAGGACCAGTTTTCCCTCTTTCCACGCTGAAATATTCTGTGCAGTAACGATTGTTTTTGTAAACTTCTGATTGGTAGTATTGTAATTAATCTGTTCGTTGGGTTTCATTTCAATCGGGGCAGGGATTTTATCATTTTTAAGTAAAACGCTTCCCCTTTCAAGCGTAACATCTATCTGATCTTCATTGTCGTAAGCGGCTACATCAAAGGCGGTCCCTTTAACTTCAATATCCAGGGATTTGGTTTTTACCACAAATGTATTGTCATCCTGGTGGTTCACATCAAAGAATGCCTGCCCCGATAATTGCACTTCCCTTTTCTGATTGAAATTCAGTGCATACTTTATGGTTGATCCGCTGTTTAGCCAGCCAAACGAACCGTCGGGAAGACTGAATTTAATTCGGGAACCTAGCGGGGCGCTCATTTCTGCCCATCCTTCGGTGGTCGCTACCTGGTTTTTTTGATGAGTCACTATCCCCGTATAAACCAGGAGCGGAATCAGCAGGATCGCAGCAATCCGTGCATACCATGTAATCAGCCTTATGACAGGTGGTTTAACCTCCTTTTGTTGCGATGCGTTGATCTGATAGTTGAGTTTATATAAAATATGATTGAGTTGATGGTTATCAGCATCTTCGGTGAAAGATTCGTTCCATTGTTTTTTTAATATTGCGTTTAATGCTTCAACATTTGATGCTTCAGTAAAGGCATTCCCCAGGTATTTCTCCTCATCGGATGAATACTCTCCTTTAAAGTAGTTTTCAATTCGTTGTTTGTCAATTTCAGACATGCTTCTTAACTAAGATTGTTTTCGTATTTGATAATGGTAATATCCGTGAACTTCCGATTACCCCTATCGGAATCGATTCTTTTTTTGTTCTATGACGAATAATACAGGTAAATTTTGAAAAATGCATTCAAATGGTTTATTTAATATGCAGTTGGCTTTTGGCAACTTGCTGCTGGCATGATCGTGCCAACTATTTGACAATGATTCTTTAAGTATTAAAATAAGCACTGATTTTTTTCAATAAGCGAGTCTGCCAGTCGCCAGTTGGTAATAGCCAGCCGCAATCATTATAAAATCCAATTACCTGCCACATGTGACATAAAGCCGTATCTTCTTTATATTTATAGGTTTAGGTTAGGAATAGAATAGTATGAAAAAGAGAATTCCGGCAAAATCTTCTTTGCCCAGGTGCTCCCTGATAAATTTTAAAGCTTCGCCCAATTGGTTTTCGACGGTCTTTGGACTTGTGCCAAATTCGTCCGCAATCTCTTTTACCGTCAATCCTTCGAAGCGGCTTTTTATAAATACCTCCTTCCGTCGTGCGGGTAATTGGTCAACCAGATGGTCAATTGCTTTTTTTGTTGATTGAAAATCTATATTCTGGATGGTTGAAAGATCAGCATCTTCAATGACCTGCTGCTCAAAATATTTGGCGGTTAATGCTTTTTTTACAAAGTGCTTTCGGATAATATTAAAAGCAATTGTGAAGATATAAGATTTGAACGAGAGGTTTTCCTTGAGTTCGGATCTTTTCTCCCAGATTTTCATGAATACATCCTGAACCAGCTCCTCTGCATCGGGTTCCGACTTCAGATAACCAAGCGCAAAACGGAATATCCTGTTTCCATAAATTTGAAACAGGTCATTAAATGCTTTGATTTCCCCCTTCGATAAGGCTTTAACCAATTCTGATTCTAATGGTATTGAATTATTCAAAGGCGGTTGTAGCTTGTGATGATTAATAATGCAAATATATCTTTTTTTGTAGTTCAGAGTTGATTTGTCAATTTTTATCGTTTTGCACATTAGGAGAAATAAGTAGTATTTATTACTTTTGATTTTTATAAGTATAAATTACTTTTAATACCAGCTAATATGAGAAAAATGAATTGCATTGGGATCCTTATGATGGTACCTTTCATCCTTCTATCCTTTTTGGGAAACTCCCAGAATAAAATCGTTGTTCATGCCGATCAGCCCGGATCGACAATCGACAAAGCCATTTATGGCCAGTTTGCCGAGCATCTCGGTCATTGTATTTACGGAGGAATCTATGTAGACGAAAAATCGGATATTCCCAATACCAATGGATTCCGCCTGGATGTTGTCGGCGCTTTAAAAGAATTAAAAGTACCACTAGTTAGGTGGCCGGGTGGTTGTTTTGCGGATACCTACCATTGGAAAGATGGGATCGGACCTAAGGCAGACCGCTCATCGATCATCAATGTACATTGGGGTGGCGTTACGGAAGACAATAGTTTTGGAACACACGAGTTCCTGAATTTCTGCGAATTAATTGGTGCTGATCCCTATATTTGTTTGAATGTTGGTAGCGGAACAGTGCAGGAATCAGCAGACTGGATCGAATATGTAACTTCTGCCAATGAAAGTCCCATGACCAAATTACGCAAGAAGAACGGTCGCGAAAAACCATGGAATGTAAAATACTGGTCTGCCGGAAATGAAACCTGGGGATGTGGCGGTAATATGCGTCCCGAATATTACGCCGATCTTTATCGTCAGTATGCCTCTTATATGCGCGCTCCCGGAATGTATAAAATTGCAAGTGGTGCCAACTCAGATGATTATAACTGGATGGAAGTCATGATGCGCGAAGCCAAAGGGATGATGAACGGGATTTCGCTTCATTATTATACAGTTCCGCAAGATTGGAACAAGAAAGGATCCGCCACTCAATTTGATGATGCCATGTGGTTTACAACATTGCAAAAGACTTTGAAAATGGAGGAACTGGTCACAAAGCATTCTGCAATCATGGATAAATACGATCCAACCAAAAAGGTAGGTTTACTTGTTGACGAATGGGGTACATGGTTTGATGTAGAGCCAGGTACCAATCCTGGTTTCCTTTTCCAGCAGAATACGATGCGCGATGCGATGTTAGCCGGTATCAATCTGAATATCTTTAATAATCATGCAGACCGTGTCCGGATGAGCAATATAGCTCAGATGATCAATGTTTTGCAAGCGATGATCTTAACCAAAGACAAGGAAATGGTGCTGACGCCAACCTATTATGTATTCAAAATGTACAATGTACACCAGGATGCGAAGATGCTGCCAATCGACATTAAATGTGGTAAATATACATTAGGTGCCAATTCAATTGATGCGATTAGTGCATCTGCTTCGGTAAAGGATAGCGTTGTAAGTATTACACTTTGCAACCTTGATCCGCTCAAAGCACAGGATATTAGTTTTGATATTCAGGGTCTTAAATTAGCAACTGTTTCCGGTAAAATAATTACTGCAAATAAAATCAATGCATACAATGATTTCGGTAAAAAGGAGGAAGTTTCTATGACCGAGTTTAAAAACGCAAAACTAAACAAAGGACAGATTGAGGCTTCGATTCCTGCTAAATCGGTTGTGTTGATACAATTGAAATAGAGGGAGAGACTTAGAGAAGGGGAGATTGGGCGAAAGGGCGATTGGGAGAATGGGCGAAGCGATTCTCAATCCGGTAATTTTTCCATTGACTTCGGCGAACTTCGTTTCGACAATTAATTTACTTCTCAAAGACCCTTATTCACAAAACGAACCAAGTCAGAACAACCATTAACGACACTGAAGGTATCGAATTTAAATAACCCCGGGTGAGCGATCGAAGAGAGCGTAACCCGGGGGGTCTAAAAAGCAAAGAAGCAAATGGCGCATCTGCAAAAGTTAATAAAAAAGGAAATTGCTATATGCGCCGCACATTGAAACGATCGCACAGATAAATACGACATTACCAATCAATTTAATAATTGATAACCAGATTTTAAGGACAATCCAAATAAATTAATCCATGAAAAAACTTCTATTTCTATTTGCTTTCGTATTAATTGCCACCGGGTTATTTGCCCAAAACATTGAAAACGGCACCAACCATTTTGATTTGGACTGGCGTTTCCACCTGGGTGGTGCTTTAAGCGCTGAAAAGCCAACTTTCGACGACTCCAAATGGCGTTCAATCGATCTTCCACATGATTGGAGTATCGAAAACCTGCCTGGGACAAATTCTCCGTTTAGCCGCGACGCGCTTAGTCAGGTGAATGGCGGATTTACGACCGGAGGGACTGGCTGGTATCGTAAATCATTCGTTTTACCTGATGCTCATAACGCAAAACGAATTGTGATTCAGTTTGATGGTATTTACATGAACCCCGAAATATGGATCAATGGCGTATCGTTGGGAAATCACCCTTATGGTTATACCTCATTTTGGTACGATATTACCGACCATGTGAAATTTGGGAAACCCAATGTTTTGGCTGTAAAAGTCAGGAATGAAGGTGAAAATAGCCGCTGGTATTCGGGGTCGGGTATTTACCGGCATGTTTGGCTAAAAGTCCTTGAACCTGTTCATGTTGTGCAATGGGGAACAACCATTGCCACACCTGAAATAAGTGAAGGTTCAGCCAAGGTTAAAATCAAAACTAATGTCAACAATCAATCTGGCAACGCTTTAAATGTTAAGGTGATTATCCGAATTTTGAATGCAAAAGGGGAGGAGTCAGGTAAAACAGAATCGGAGCAAATGATTGAAAAGGCTGGACTTTCTGAATTTGTTCAGGATGTTGCCGTTTCGAAGCCTGAACTTTGGTCTGTTGATTCACCGACATTGTATACGGCCATCAATGAAGTATATGCTGCTGATCAATTGGTTGACCGCGTTGAAACGAAATTTGGTATCCGATCCATTCAATTTGATGTTGAAAAAGGTTTCCAATTGAATGGAAAATCATTAAAACTTAAGGGTGGTTGTTTTCATCATGATAATGGTCCTCTGGGTTCCAAATCGTACGACAGGGCAGAGGAACGCCGTGTTGAACTATTGAAAGCCAGTGGATTTAATGCAATTCGGACTTCACATAATCCTCCTGCACCAGCCTTTCTCGATGCCTGCGACCGTTTGGGGATGCTGGTCATCGACGAAGCCTTTGATATGTGGTCGGATGGCAAAAATACAAGTGACTACCACCTATGGTTCGATAAATGGTGGCAAAAAGATATCGAAAGTATGATCAAACGGGATATCAATCATCCTTCCATCATTTTGTGGAGTATCGGAAACGAAATTCCCGGAATGGATTCACCTGAAGTTGTTAAGACAGCCCAACAATTGGCTGATTTTGTTCGGAAAAGTGATCCTTCAAGGAAAGTTATTGCTGCAGTGAACGGGCTGAATCCTGCCAAAGATCCTTTTTTCGCAACGCTTGATATTGCCGGATATAATTATGGTTCAGGTGGCGATCATCAAAAGAATAACATATTTGAAATCGATCATAACCGGGTTCCTTTGAGGATAATGGTACAAACCGAATCATATCCTTTGGAAGCGTTTAAAAGCTGGATGGACGTGACTGATCATACATGGCTATTCGGTGATTTTGTTTGGACTGCCTTTGATTATATTGGCGAAGCAAGTATTGGGTGGCGTGGTTACTTTCAGGAGCAAAGTTTTTATCCCTGGAACCTGGCCTTTTGTGGCGACCTTGATATTTGCGGATGGAAACGGCCGCAATCTTTTTACCGCGACGCACTTTGGATGACGAATCAACTTTCACTGTTTGTAAAACCATCTAAACCATCCTTTGAAGAAAATCCCGACCGCCAGTCGTGGAGTAAATGGCACTGGCTCGATGCAGTTGCCGATTGGAACTGGAAGGGACATGAAAATAAACCGTTGGAAGTGAGTGTTTACTCTTCGTGCGAGGAGGTAGAACTATTTCTGAATAACAAATCATTAGGCAGGAAGAAAACCAATCGATCAACTGAATTCAAAGCCATCTGGGAAGTTCCTTATCAGGCCGGAGAATTAAAAACGATAGGATATGCAGGTAAGAAACAAGTCAATACAGCCTTTCTTCGAACTGCAAGTGAGCCTTCACAAATTAAACTGAATGCTGACAGAATTGAAATTAAAGCCGACGGACAGGATTTAAGCTATATCACGGTGGAGCTTTTGGACGAAAAAGGGAATCGCAATCCGAAGTCTGAAAACCTTGTTAAGTTTGAAATTGAAGGTCCGGGTACTATCGTTGGAGTTGGAAATGCGAATCCGGTCAGTACCGAAAGTTACCAGGCATCAGAACGAAAAGCTTGGCAAGGTCGTTGTCTCGTGATTATAAAATCGGAACACCAACAAGGTAAAATAACTTTGAAAGCAACATCCGGAAGTTTGAAACAGGCTGGTATTGTGATTGATTCAAAATAAGATGAGATTTGGCAACTGGCAATTAGCTTCTGGCTTAATGCGATCTTGAGTTTGCCAGCAGTAAGTTGCTAACTGCCAGTTGCTTTCTATCATTCAATGAAGAACCAATAATTAAAGCCGAAAGTGAAAACATCCAAAGAAATCCTCACCCTTTTACTCTTTTCCGCATTTCTTTTATTTGGATGCTCAAAAGCGTATTCCGATCCTCCAACGAATTCAGACAACGGATTTGTAAAAGGGGCAGATATCAGTTGGCTGCCGCAAATGGAGGCTACAGGTTACAAGTTTTACAGTGATAAAGGTGTTGAGCAGGACTGTTTTAAGATTCTAAAAGATCATGGAATCAATACAATCCGGCTTCGGACATGGGTGAATCCTTCGGACGATAAGGCAAGCGGTCATTGCAGCAAAGATGAAACAGTAGCAATGGCGGTTCGCGCGAAAAAATGGGGAATGCGGGTTATGATCAATTTCCATTACAGCGATACCTGGGCCGATCCCGCAAAGCAAGCTAAACCTGCTGCATGGGTTGGGCATGACTTCACTCAATTACTAACCGATGTATACGATTATACTGCCGATGTGATGTCAGCCTTAAAGAATGCAGGTATATCTCCGGAATGGGTTCAGATTGGAAATGAAATACCCGGTGGCATGATTTATCCCGAAGGAAGCAGTAAAGATTTTCCAAAGTTGGTTCAACTGATTAACAAAGGTTACGATGCCACTAAAGACGTCAGTCCTTCTTCGAAAGTAATACTCCATGTCGATCAGGGGAATAACAACGGCAGGTTCAGATGGTGGTTTGACAATGCCAAAGCGAATGGAGCAAAATACGATGTGATTGGACTATCGTACTATCCTTACTGGCTCGATGGAAAACCCGATTTTACCCTCTCGATTGATGACCTTGGTAATAATCTGATTGATATGGCATCAAGGTATGGTAAGGAAGTAATGGTTGTCGAAGTTGGGGGTGAAGATACCAAACCACAAAATACATACGATATGCTGGTTGCCGTTCAAAAGAAGGTAAAAGCTGTTCCTGAAAGCAAAGGACTTGGTGTTATTTATTGGGAACCGCAGGGAGCCAAAAGCTGGAGTGGCTATTCCTTAAGTGCGTGGGGAGCTGACGGAAGACCAACCATTGCACTGGACGTATTTTTTACTAACTAGCTGATTTTAAAAATATAAAAAATGAAAAATATTCTTATTGTTCTGATTTTGTTTGTTTCCGGTATCTCCTTTGGATCCGATTTTAATTCTAAATCCAGTAAGCAGGTTCAGCCGCAAACAATTAAAATTCCAAAGATCAGTTATTCCTTGCCGGGAAAGGAACTGATGTTATTATCGGAGAAAATCCTGTATAAGAAAACATCCCAGGAGGATATGTATTTCTATCTGCTTCGTCCGGAAGGAAAAACAAAAAAAGCGCTTCCGGCAATAATCTATTTTACAGGTGGCGGATGGGTAAACGGAAGCGTTGATTCCCAGATAGCAAATTCCGCATGGTTTCGCGATCATGGAATAATAGGAATTACAGCCGATTACCGTGTCAAATCGAGGCATGGGACTACTCCGGTGGAGTGTATTCGTGATGCAAAATCGGCAGTTCGGTATGTTCGGACACATGCGAAAGAGCTGGGAATCAATCCTGAAAAAATTATTGTGGCGGGTGGATCTGCTGGCGGACATATTGCTGCATGCACTTCAATTTCAGTTGGCGATGAGCCGGGTGAAGATCTGACAATAAGCTCTAAGGGCGATGCTATGGTCTTGCATAACCCGGTATTGGGTGAAGGTTTTGGAGAGGAGTTTTTTAAAGCGCATCCTGAATTTTCTCCAATTCTGCAAATCAATAAAGGATGGCCACCAACTATTATTTCGTGCGGAACTGCGGATAAAACGACTCCTTTTGCTGTTGCACAGAAGTTTACCCGATTGATGATTGAAGCCGGAAATGTCTGTGAACTGATTCCGGTAAAAGATGCCGACCATTCGTGTGATTGGCCGGTAAGTAATCCAAACTTCCTTCCAACCTTAAAACGAATGACTCAGTTTTTGGTGGAGCAAAAGATCATATTGAAATAATTTTAGAATTACGGTCATTCAATTGCTAAAAAGCGTTTATTTTGCATAAAAATTGACTTAATGGATCGTGCTTATCTCGAAATCATATTTCTGTGCGGATTTGTATTGCAGGTTGTTCTTCGTTCGTATTATGTGCAATACTATGTGACCGAGAAACACCCGCGATATTTCAACAAAAAGGAGCGTTTGTTTCTGTTGTTTATATTCGTTGGATTTCAGCTACTTCCTATACTTTATGTTTTTTCAGACTGGTTTGCATTCTTCGATTATAACCTGCCTAAATGGCTGGGTTTTCCTGCAACAATGCTCTATGGATTTGGGATATGGCTCTTTTTCAGGGCTCATGCTGATTTAGGAAAGTTCTGGTCTCCTGGTTTGGAAATCAAACTGGATCACCAGTTAATCACTACAGGCGTTTTTCATTGGGTGCGTCATCCCATGTATGCTGCTTTTGTAGCAATTGCCATTGCACAGGTGTTTATGTTGCAAAACTGGATTGTAGGCCCGGCATTTCTAATACTTGCGATTCCATTTTATCTGAACAGGGTCAAACGCGAAGAGCGACAGCTGATCCGGCATTTCGGAGATGCGTACCGCGTTTATATGGAAGTGACCAATGCTCTGTTTCCCAGAAAAGAGCAAATCGATTTTTCGCTGATATTTGGCAAGTCAAAGTTTTCGGCAAAAAATAAAGGATAGACTTTCGCCCATCCTTTATATTTTCAAACTAAACCAAAAAGACTAACTAAAAATTCAAACTTTAAATTAAAAAGCATTACAAAAATATGCTGTAAAACATTGAAATATATTAAGCGAACGTTAAATCTTTATTTTGGTTCTGTACTTGTTGGGTTATCTTTTGATATCGAATCACGCATGGCTGTATCGGCCATTATATTCTTGTATTTCATATAATCCATAATTCCCAGGTTGCCAGCCCTAAAGGCTTCCGCAATGGCCAATGGAATCTGTGCTTCTGCTTCGATCACCTTTGCCGTCATTTCCTGTGCTTTAGCTTTCATCTCCTGTTCAAGCGCTACTGCCATGGCACGTCGTTCTTCTGCACGTGCCTGTGCAATATTTTTATCGGCTTGTGCCTGATCCATTTGTAGATAAGCACCAATATTCTTTCCGATATCGATATCTGCAATATCGATCGAAAGTATTTCGAAAGCTGTTCCGGCATCGAGCCCTTTTTGCAGCACAACTTTTGAAATGGAATCAGGATTTTCGAGTACCAGTTTGTGTGAATGCGAAGATCCGATAGAGGAGACAATCCCTTCGCCAACACGCGCAAGAACTGTTTCTTCGCCAGCGCCACCCACCAATTGTTTGATATTTGCCCTGACAGTTACACGTGCCTTGCAAATCAACTGAATCCCGTCTTTGGCTACAGCCGAAACAGGTGGTGTATCAATTACTTTTGGGTTAACGGACATCCGTACAGCCTGAAGGACGTCGCGTCCCGCAAGGTCGATAGCGGTGGCCATTTTGAAAGTCAGCGGGATATTTGCTTTTTCAGCCGAAACGAGTGCATGAACGACATTTTCGACATGACCGCCTGCAAGAAAGTGCGCTTCGAGTTCATCGCGCTTAATTCCTTCGAGACCTGCTTTATGCGCTTCGATCATTGCCCTGGCAATTACGCCCGGAGGTACTTTTCTGAAGCGCATCAGAAAGAGCTGTGTCAGCGATATTTGAACACCAGAAACGAGTGCAGAGAACCAAAGTCCGATTGGGATAAAATAGAGAAACAAAATCAGACCGACCACAATTGCAATCGCAATACCAACAGTACTTGTAGGATCCATAACCATAATTAATTTTGTATTTGTTTGACAATTAGTTTATTATCTTGCAGTGAGACGACTTCAATTGTTGCCCCGTCATCAATAAAATCTCCCGTTGATTTACCTTCAACGATGTGATTGTTAATCTCAACTTTTCCAATCGGAGCCAACCGGCTAATTGTTTTTCCCTTGTCTCCAATTTTAAAACGTTCTTTTTCAAGAACATCAACTATGCCTGTAATCATTGAATCGAGTTGCATTTTTTTTCCTGCTTTGCTTTTCAGAAACTTTAAAAACAGGATTGGAATCAACGTAATCAGGAATATAACTGTTATAATTCCTGCCAGATTTCCATAATGCACAAAGGCCAGATAGACACTGTATCCTAACAAAGCTATGCCTCCAACACCAAAAACTGTGAATCCCGGAATAACAGCAAACTCAAGTAAAAGGAGAATAATTCCCAAAGCGATGAGTAATAGAATGATAAGTATCGTCATTTTTAAACTATAAATTATTTAATTACTGCCTTTAAATCGCGTTGTGCCAGTGAGCGGCGTAACGGCAGCAAATACGATTTTGATCCCTTTTTTACATCACATTTGCCTTTATAATGAATCAGATAAGTACATTGTGTTGCCTGTACCAAATCAAGTTCACAAATCTCAATCAGGCATTCGATTACGTAATCAAAAGTATGATAGTCATCGTTGTGAAGCTCCAAAGTACAAACATGATCTTTGTCCAAATCTGTCGGCTTTATCTGATCTTTTTGCTTCTCAATGGTCATACAAATATTGATTTATACAGTTCTATTTAGAAGGTTTTCCTTTCACTACACTGTTCACCGGAACCCTCACCCCATTTTTAAATGCTGCCAAAAATGCCCCCTTTGCCCCTTCCAATATCAACTGGTCTTTAAGTAAAGAAGCATCATTGTAATCGGTGAAATTTCCGACTGTATAGACAACGTATTTTTTAGCATTTGTGTATTTGTCGATCGTTCTGAATTTTGATAACTTCTCAAATCTTGATTTGAAAGCAGGTGTCAATTTACCATTTGGAAAAGCGCCAATCTGAACTTTAAAAACAATGTCGTCTTTTGGTTCTTGCAGGTTTTCCGCAAGAACAGACTTTTTATTCTGCTCCAGACTATCTGCTGCAAGTGCTGTAGCATTAGCTTCTGCTTCTATAATATCGACTTTTGGCTTTTCATTCAGTAATTTTTCAGCTCTTACTTTCTCCCTTTCAGTGATTTCGGTAATAAATCCGGCCATTGCATCGGCTCCGGCTTTCTCCCAATAGCCTGCCTCTTTAACCCTTGCCTGTTCAAAGTAGGTCTCCCTGTCGCGCAGCAACTGGTACGACTGCTGCTCAGCATCAACAATTCGTTGTACGAGGGCGATTCTTGTCGCTACATTATGAGTTTCTTCATGAGCTTTCCTCAAAATATCGGTATTTTTGACAATCGAATCGTTTTTGCCTGTAGCTATCCAGGCTTTCGTGAATAGAATTTTTGCCGCTTCACTTCTGAAATCTGAAATGCCGTGATAAGTCAGCTGGCTATTAATCTGAAAATTGAACCACTCAACGCGAAGAGAATCCGGAATTGGGAAATTCTTCTCATCTGGCAGCGACCCCGGAACTTTGATGGTGTCGACAAATATATTTTTCGGGTCCCCTTTATCAATTGTAAATGGGTTGATACGCTTCATGCACATATCTAGGTATTTATCGTACTCAAGCTCACGACGTTCCCTGTTGCTCCCATCGTACCTTTTGTAGAAGTCGATCGCTTCTGACCAGTTTCCAAGCGCGTGAAAATAATTGGCAAGATAAAAATTAGCATTCGAAGGTGTTTTATCTACCACGGCGTTGAGTAAAGCCTCTTTGGTGGCCGTATCGTACCGATTGTTCTTCAGCAGGGAAACTCCGTAATAGTAGTTATACATCGCATTGTTGGACGATTTGTTAATGAGCTGTGTGAAAATCGGCAGTGCTTTTTCGTAGTTTTTCTCTTTGAAATACTCAATGGCAAGTGATTCATTCCCAATTATTTCCTGAGATAATAGCAGGTTTGGAAACAATAAATATATACTTGAGACAACGATTAGTGCCAGGCTCTTATGCGAAACTTTCATGACTTAAAATTCTGAAATAATTAGTGAGCTAAAATTATACATTTAAATGGATTTTTGTTACTTTTAATAAATTTTTGTTGTTTTATGTTTTCTTGTCTTAAAACCATCTCCTAATTTTTTTATTATATTTGTATAACGATGTTAAGTATGTATGACTGATTCTTCTGAATTGGAAATCTAAGGGAAAAAACCCGGAAAACAATGCGATTTGACAACTTTAGGCAACTTTGTTTATGCAATATTTGTTCTAATAGTAATTTAAAAATAATAGGATATGGTACAGTTAGTTGAAGGAATAGCATCACCCGATTTCTCGGGAATTAATCAAAAGGGTGAAACAATTTCGCTTTCGGGGTTTAAAGGAAAGAAGTTAATTCTGTATTTTTACCCCAAAGATAACACCCCCGGCTGTACAGCTGAATCGTGTAATCTGAATGATAATTACGAGTTTTGGATATCAAAGGGTTATGAGGTTGTTGGCATTAGTCCCGATAGTATGGCCTCGCATCAGAAATTTGTCGAAAAGTTTGGTTTGAAGTTTAATCTGATTGCCGATACTTCTAAAGAGATTCTTACTGCATATGGTGTTTGGGGCGAAAAGGTGAATTACGGGAAAACATATATGGGTGTAATTCGGACAACTTTTGTTATTGATGAAAAAGGAACGATTGAGAAAATATTCAAAAAGGTTGATACAAAGGAACACACCGATCAGATTGTGAAGGATTTATTAATTAAATAATTACATATTTAACCATGGCAAAAGAAGATTTGCAAAAGATCAACAGCGAAAAGCTGAAAGCCCTGCAGCTTACAATTGAAAAAATTGAAAAGAGCTACGGAAAAGGCTCAATTATGAGAATGGGCGATAAACCTGTTGATGATGTACCGGCGATCCATTCGGGTTCAATCGGATTAGATTTAGCCATGGGAATAGGCGGTTATCCAAAAGGCCGTGTAATTGAAATATATGGGCCTGAATCTTCGGGAAAAACAACGCTTGCAATTCATGCAATTGCAGAATCTCAAAAGGCAGGTGGAATTGCAGCAATCATTGATGCAGAACATGCATTTGACCCGACTTATGCTCAGAAATTAGGCGTAAATATCGATGAATTGCTTATTTCTCAACCTGATAATGGTGAGCAGGCACTCGAAATTGCTGATAGTCTGATCCGCTCAGGTGCGATTGATATCATTGTAATTGACTCTGTAGCTGCACTTACTCCAAAAGCCGAAATTGAAGGGGAGATGGGTGATTCGAAAATGGGTCTTCAGGCTCGTCTGATGTCGCAGGCACTACGTAAACTCACAGGAAGTATCAGTAAAACAAAGACATGTGTTATTTTTATTAACCAGTTGCGCGAAAAAATCGGTGTAATGTTTGGCAATCCTGAAACTACAACAGGTGGGAATGCACTGAAATTCTATGCCTCTGTCCGTCTGGATATTCGTAAAATCGGTCAGTTAAAAGACGGCGAAGAGGTTCAGGGCAGTCACACACGTGTGAAGGTTGTTAAAAACAAAGTTGCACCTCCGTTCAGAAAGGCCGAATTTGACATCCTTTACGGTGAGGGAATCTCAAAAATTGGGGAGATTATCGACATTGGTGTTGAAATTAACC
>Ga0209511_1002662_pt1 | contig 14407 bp, 14 predicted proteins | sample SSSSmetaG_FD_184141 | JGI IMG/M metagenome (GOLD analysis project Ga0209511, IMG submission 184141) | Glacier valley bacterial and archeal communities from Borup Fiord, Nunavut, Canada, to study Microbial Dark Matter (Phase II) - ​SSSS... | ecosystem: Environmental > Aquatic > Freshwater > Ice >...
TGTCGACCCGCCGCCCGGATCCTCCGGGAATCGGGCAGCATCACGGGATCCGCTTTCTTTGCCTACTTTCTTTGGAAAAGAAAGTAGGTTGCCGCCGGGCAACCCCCGGCCAGCAGGTCGCGAAAGAGTACCGACCGTCAATCGTCGCAAAGCCCCCCGCGCAAGTCGGCGCACGAACCGACCACCGCCCATCCGCCACAATGCGCCCCGATGTTCTGCCTCCCCACCACCGCCACCGCCCCCTTCTGCCCGTCCGAGGTCCACAACAGCGTCGACCTCGCGCGCACCGCGCCCCTCTGGCAACGCCTGCTGCGCGTCGCGGGTCCCGGCCTGCTCGTCGCCGTCGGCTACATGGATCCCGGCAACTGGGCGACCGACATCGAGGCCGGTTCGCGCTACGGCATGGCGCTGCTGTGGGTCGTGCTGGTGTCGAGCCTGTCCGCGATGCTGTTGCAGACGCTGAGCCTGCGTCTCGGCCTGGTCGCCCGCAAGGACCTCGCGCGCGCCTGCCGCGAGCGCTACCGCCCGGGCGTCAATCGCGCGCTGTGGCTGATGGCCGAACTCGCCATCGTCGCGTGCGACGTCGCCGAGGTACTCGGCACCGCGCTCGCGCTCAAGCTCCTCTTCGGCCTCCCGCTCCTGGTCGGCATCGCGATCACGGCGTTCGACACGCTGCTGGTCCTCGGCCTGCAGGGCCGCGGCTTTCGCCGTGTGGAGGCGATCGTGCTCGCGCTCGTTGTCACCATCGGCGTCTGCTTCGCCGTCGAGATCGTCCTGGTCGGCCCGGACTGGTCTGCGGTCGCGCACGGCTTCCTGCCGCAGGCGTCGCTGATGCGCGACGGCCACGCGGTCCTGCTCGCGATCGGCATCCTCGGCGCGACCGTCATGCCGCACAACCTCTACCTGCACTCGTCGATCGTGCAGACGCGCCACGTGGCGAACGACGACGACGCGAAGGCCGATGCGATCCGCCTGTCGACCGTCGACACGCTGGTGTCGCTGTCGCTCGCGTTCGTCATCAACGCGGCGATCCTGATCCTCGCGGCCTCGGCCTTCCACGCCAAGGGCCGCGGCAACGTGACCGAGATCCAGGACGCGTACCACCTCCTCGACCCGCTGGTCGGCGGCGCGTTCGCGTCGGTGCTGTTCGGCATCGCGCTGCTCGCGGCGGGACAGAGCTCGACCTTCACCGGGACGATCGCCGGACAGGTGCTGATGGAAGGCTTCCTCGACCTGAAGATCCCGTGCTGGCAGCGCCGGCTGGTCACGCGGGCGCTCGCGCTGATCCCTGCGTTCGTCGGCGTGTGGTGGCTCGGCGACGCGGGCATCGGCACGCTGCTGGTCGCGAGCCAGGTGGTGCTCAGCATGCAGCTGCCGTTCGCGATCTGGCCGCTGATCCGCCTGACCAGCGACCGCAGCACGATGGGCCGCTTCGCGATCGGTCCGGTGACGAAGGGAGCGGCGTGGACGCTCTTCGTCGCCATCTCCGCGGCGAACCTGTGGCTGCTGCAGGACCTGGTGCGCTGACGGTACCCGGCTCGTTCAGCGGGAAGGGGCGGACGGCGACCCCTTGCCCCGCCTGCGTTTCGGCGGGTCGGTCTCCTCGTCGACGTGGTGCTTCGCCTCCTCCTTGAGCTCGTCGCGGATCTGTCCGTAGGCCAGCAGCGTGAAGATCGCCGTGCCGCCGATCAGGTTGCCGATCAGGGTGGGGACGAAGAAGCCGCCGACGGCCTCGCCGAACGGCATCGCGCCTTCGAGCACGAGATAGCTCGCCTCCACGCTGCCGGCCACGACGTGGTCGAAGCCGCCGAGCGCGATCAGGTAGGTCATCAGCACGATGATGCCGAGCCTGGAGCCTTCGATGCCGGCGAGGATCCACACCAGCGACGCGATCAGGAAGCCCGACACCATCCCGCGCGCCATCGTCTCGAGCGGCACGCCGTGCAGCAGTTTCGCGCTCACCGTGTGGATGGCCTTCGCGATCTCCGGGTCGATGGCGCCGCTGTAGCGCAGGAACAGCGAGAACAGCGTGGCGCCGACGACGTTGGCGACCAGCACGATCGCCCACAGCCGCAGCATCAGCAGCAGGTTGCTCAGGTTCCACTTCGCCATCACCGGCACGACCGCGGTGATGACGTTCTCGGTGAACAATTGCTGCCGGCTGAGGATGACGATCACGAAGCCGACGCTGTAGCCGAGCTGCGACACGATCGGCGACCAGCCGCCTTCGGGCAGGTAGCGCAGCAGCATCGCCGGCGCCAGCACCGAGAAGCCGATGCTCAGGCCCGCGACCAGCCCCGACCACCACAGCGACAGCAGCGAGCGTTCGAGTTCTTCCTGGCCGCTGCGGCGGATGATCTCGAAGAGCACCGGCGCGCGATGCGGCATCTGCTCGCGGATGTTGCCTTCCTCCTCGGCGGTGAGGTCGACCGCCGAGTCCTCGCGCGATGCGTGCGAAGACGCGTCGTCGCCCGCGCGGCTGGTTCCGGGTTTGTTCACGAGGGCTCCCTGCCGTGGCGGCGACGGCGTCGCCGAAGCGCAGGACGTTGCACCGATGCGAGACGTCGCGGTATGGGGCGTCGGCTGATTTCGCGGGAGCTGGCCCGACGATCAGCCGTCGCTCTGGGCCGAGTCGGTCATCTCCGCGAGCGCTTGGCTGACCACCTTGGCATCGGCCGGACGCACGACGCGCGCGACCTCGCGCCCGTCGACCAGGAACACCAGCGTCGGCCACAGCTTGACGCCGAACGAGCGGCCGAGCGGCCGGCCCTTGCCGTCCTCGATGCGCCGCAGCGAGACGCCCGGGAAGTCGGCGAACGCATTGGCGATCAGCGGTTCCGCCGCCTCGCAGTAGCCGCACCAGTCGGTGCCGAACTGCAGGACCACCGCGCCGGGCATCGCAGCGACCTCTTCGCGGGTCGGGGCCTTCGTCTCGTAGTGCATCGGCACTCCTGTCGGGTGGGAGCCGACCCGGGGGGGGTCGGTCGGTGCGCGAGATTATCGCGCCGGCCGTTCGTGTTCGAATGGCGCCCTTGCCACCCGAGGATTTCCGCGATGACCGATTTCACGCCGGACTGGGACCGACGCGTCGCCGACCACTGGCGCCGCATCGACGACTTCGCGGAGGACGCGTTTTGCGCCACGCTCGAGACCCTGCTCGTCGAACTGCCCGATGGCAGCCCGACCGCGAGCTTCGAGCGCGCGGCCGTGTTCGATTCGTTCGGGCATGCCGACCGCGCGGTGCCGCTCTACCAAACGGCGCTCGCCGACGGGCTGGACGGTGAGCGGCGTCGACGCGCGGTGATCCAGATGTCGAGCTCGATGCGCAACCTGGGCGACGCGCAACGGGCCGTGGACCTGCTGACGGCGGAGCTCGCGTTGCCGGCGGATCACCTGACCGGCGCCGTGCACGCGACGCTCGCGCTCGCATTGACCGACGTCGGCCGCACCCGCGAGGCGGTGGCTGTCGCCGTCACCGCGCTCGCCGCGTACCTGCCGCGCTACAACCGCTCGATGGCGCGGTACGCGGCGGCCCTGATGACGGACGGCGCGGGGCATTAGGCCGGCATCTCGCGCAGGGAGCGCTCGAGCTTCGCCGCTTCGCGCGGGCCGAGGTGCGACTTCGCGAGCGCGAGGACGCCGTCGAAGGCTTCCGGCGGCAGTTGCGCGCGCATGCCTGCGAACATCCGCGCCCGCGACGTCGCGTCGACCGACGGGACCATCCAGCGCAGCACGGCCGTCATCTCGGCAGGCGGGATCGACGCGAGGATCCGCTGGTGGATCTCCATCAGCTCGGCGTCGCTGTAGTGCGCCCACAGCGCGGCGTTGTGCGAGGTTTCCTCGATGATCATGTGCTCGAAGTTGTCGGCGACGAAGAGCGACAGGTGGCGGTAGAGCCGCATCAGGGCGGCGTCGCGCGACCCGACGGCCGTGACCTCGACCACCTGCACGTCCTCCTCGAGATCCGCGATCGCCTGCAGGTGCTCGTCGTGTTCGAGCGCGATGCGGGCGCTCACGCCGCGCGCCCGCGCGTCGATCGCCGGATGCACGTGGCGGTTCTCCTTGTCGACGTGCGAGCGGCACATCGCCAGCAGCTCGCGGACGACAGAGAGCGTCGTGCGAATCTCCTCGGCATCGGTCGCATCGGTCCGGCCGACGCGCATCAAGGTTTCGCACATCGCGGCGCGCAGGGCCTTGTGGATGTCGGCGTAGAGGTCGATGCGCGGACCGATCGACGCGGCGGACGGATGGTATTCGGCGTGGTTCTGCATGGTGTTTCTCCCTGTGCTCTCGTGGGCCTCAACTGGAGGGAGCGCGCCGGGCCCGATGTGGGGGCGCTCCCGTCGCGAGCGCTGCTCGCGCGACGCCCTGGCCGGGGCCGGTGCGTCGAAGGGAGCGGATTGTCGGGAGGGACGTCGTCGGCCGCACGGGGTGAACGACGAACTGCAGGAAGCGGGGATTGTCCGGCGGATGACGCGGACGAACGGCAGCCGCCGGTGTAGCAGGCGCTACATGAAGCCGAGGCGCCTCGCGATCCACGACCGCGTCTCGGCCGGGTCGACGACCGCGTCGATCTCGAGGGTCGCCGCCATGTCGAGCGCGCCGCCACGCGCGTACTGCTCGGCGACCAGCCGTTCGTACAGGGCATCGCGCTGCGCGCCTTCGCTCGCGGCTTCGAGCTCCTTGCGATAGCCGAGCCGCACCGCGCCTTCGAGGCCCATCGCGCCGAACTCGCCGCTGGGCCACGACACGATCGCCGACGCCGCGTGGAAGCCGCCGCCGGTCAGCGCCATCGCCCCGAGCCCGTAGGCCTTGCGCAGCACCACCGCGACCAGCGGGATCCGCAGGCGTGCGTTGGCGATGAACAGGCGACCCGCGTGCCGGACCTGACCCTGCGCCTCGACCTCCGGGCCGACCATGAAGCCGGGCGTGTCGATCAGCGAGACGAGCGGCAGTCCGTGGGCGTTGCACAGGTCCATGAAGCGCGCGGCCTTGTCGGCCGCGTCGCCGTCGATCGCGCCGCCGCCGTCCGCCGACTGGCTGGCCAGCAGTCCGACGGCACGCCCTTCGATGCGCGCCAGGAAGGTCAGCAGCGCCGCGCCGAAGCGCGGCCGCAGTTCGAGCACGGAGTGCGCGTCGGCCAGCGTCGCGACGATCGGCCGCACGTCGTAGGCCCGCACGCGGTTCGTCGGCAGCGCGTCGCGCAGCGCCGCCTGGTCGGGTGCGGTGAAGGGCTTCGGCGAATCCGGGACCACGAAGCCGAGGTAGCGCTTCGCCGCGACGACCGCGGCCGCCTCGTCGTCGCACAGCACGTCGATCACGCCGGCGCGGTCGAGCACGTCGGCCGGGCCGACCTGCACGGGCCGGAAGACGCCGAGGCCGCCGCCTTCGATCATCGCGGGACCGCCCATGCCGATGTTGCTGTCGCGCGTGGCGATGATCACGTCGCTGCAGCCGGCCAGCGCCGCGTTGCCGGCGAAGCAGCGACCGGCCACGATCGCGACGACCGGGACGCGGCCGGCGAGCTTCGCGTAGCGCGCGAAGGTCGGCACGTGCAGCCCCGCGACGATCGGCAGGTCGACGTCGCCGGGCCGGCCGCCGCCGCCTTCGGCGAACAGCACCACCGGCAGCTTCTCGTCGTGCGCCAGGCCGAGCATGCGGTCGGTCTTCTGGTGGTTGCGGTGGCCCTGAGTGCCGGCCAGCACGGTGGCGTCGTAGGCCATCACGACGCAGCGCGTTCCGGCGATCGTGCCGATGCCGGTGACCATGCCGTCGGCCGGCGTGTTGCGCATCAGGTCGTCGACCGTGCGCCGCTGGCTCTGCGCGGCGACTGCGAGCGCGCCGTACTCGACGAAGCTGCCGGGGTCGCACAGGTCGGCGACGTTCTCGCGCGCGGTGCGCAGGCCGAGCGCGTGGCGCTTCGCGACGGCTGCGGGGCGGGCGGCGTCCTGCACGAGTGCGAGGCGCGCGCCGAGGTCGGCGAGCGCGGGGCGAACGATCCCTTCGTGCGCGGGCGAATCGCCGGTCGCTCCTGCGGCGGCATCCTCGACCGCCGCCGGTGCCGCCTGCGGCGTCACGCACATCAACGTCGTGCCGGCATCGACCACGTCGCCCTGCACGACGAAGATCTCGCTGACGATCCCGTCGGCGTGCGCGCGGATCTCGTGCTCCATCTTCATCGCCTCGACGATCGCGACGACGACGCCTTCGCGGACCGCCGTGCCCGCGTGGACGATGACTTCGACGACGGTGGCGGCGATCGGGGTGACGACGTTCGGGGAGGTCATGGGCGACGGTGCGGGAGACGGTGGCGGACCCGCAAGCGTAACGGCTTCGCGGTCATGGACAGCGGCGGCCGTGAATCACAGAATGCCGGTTCGTTCACGCGCCCAGGGAGTGCGACATGACCACATCCGGTAAGGAAAACCCGATGGACCTGCTGGCGACCGGCAGCACCGCGATCCTGTCGAGCGCGACGCTCGCGACGGTGCAGGCGTTCGTCGCGCAGACGCGTTCGACCGCGGCGCCGAGCACCGCGAAGACGCTGCTCGTCGTCGGCGGCGACGCGGCCACCGCGCAGGTCGCCGCGACGATCGCCGGCGACCTGAAGCGCGACCTCGTCCGCGTGGCGCTGTCCACCATCGTCTCGAAGTACATCGGCGAGACCGAGAAGAACCTCGACCGCGTCTTCGCCGCGGCGGCGAAGAGCGACGCGATCCTGCTCCTTGACGAGGCCGACGCGCTGTTCGGCAAGCGGGGCGACGTGAAGGACAGTCACGACCGCCACGCCAACGCGGCGGTCGACGGTTTCCTGCGGAGGATCGAGTCACGTGCGGGCGTCGCGATTCTGGCGACCCGGGCGAAACAGGATCTCGACGGCGCATTCCTGCGCCGCCTCGGGCACGTCGCCTGCGTCGACCTGCCGGATTGACGACGGCCCGCGCCGACGATCAGTCGGTCGTCAGGCTCACCCGCTCTGCGGCTTCGTGCCGCTGCTGCTCGGCCGTCACCAGCTCGCCGATCTCGCGCTTGAGCTCGTTGAACAGCGGGGCGCTCGAGTCGCGTGGACGCTCCATCGTCACGCGGATGTCGCGCTTCACGGTGCCGGGCCGGTAGGTCATCACGACGATGCGGTCGGCCAGGTAGATCGATTCCTCGATGCTGTGCGTGACGAACACGATGGTCTTCCTGAACTGCGACCAGATCTTGATCAGCTCGTCCTGCAGAGAGCGGCGCGTCAGAGCGTCGAGCGCGCCGAAGGGTTCGTCCATCAGCAGGATGGGCGAGTCGATCGCGAGCACGCGGGCGATCGCGACGCGTTGCCGCATGCCGCCCGACAGGTCCTTCGGGAAGCGGTCGGCGAAGTCGGACAGGCCCAGCATCGCGAGCAGCGACGCGATGCGCTCCTGGCGCTCGGCCTTCGCCATGCCCTTGATCTCGAGCCCGAAGCCCACGTTGGCCTCGACCGTCATCCACGGGAACAGCGCGTACTCCTGGAACACCATGCCTCGGTCGGGACCGGGGCCCTTCACCGGCTTGCCGTCGACGGTGATCGTGCCGGCGCTGGGCGGCGAGAACCCTGCGATCGCGTTCAGCAGCGTCGACTTGCCGCAGCCGGACGGACCCAGCAGGCAGACGAACTCGCCGGTCGCGATGTGCAGGTCGATGTCCTTGAGCGCGACGACGTCGCGACCCGGCGTCTCGAAGCGCTTCTGCACGCCGACGATATCGATCGCCGCAGCGGTCATTGCTCCAGTCCCCGATGCCAGCGCAGCAGGTGGTTGTTGGTCTTGTTCATCACGATGTCGATCGCCAGGCCGATCAGCCCGATGGTCAGCATGCCGGCGATGATCTTGTCGGACCAGAAGTACTCGCGCGCCTCGAGGATGCGAAAGCCGAGGCCGTTGTTGACCGCGATCATCTCCGAGACGATCACCACGATGAACGACGTGCCGATGCCGATGCGCATGCCGGCCAGGATGTACGGCGTGGCCGCCGGCAGAATCACGCGTCTGAAGATCGTCATGCGGCTCGCACCGAGGTTGCGCGCCGCGCGCAGGTAGATGCCGTCGACGTGCAGCACGCCGGCGATGGTGTTCATCAGCACCGGGAAGAACGCGCCGATCACGATCAGGAACACGGCCGGCGGGTTGCCGAGGCCGAACCACAGGATCGACAGCGGGATGTAGGCGATCGGCGGGATCGGCCGCAGCACCTGCATCAGCGGGCTCATGAGCCGCAGCACGCGCGGCATCGCGCCCATCGCGAGGCCGAGCGGCAGCGCCAGCGCGGTGCCGATCGCGAAGCCGACGATGACGCGGTACAGGCTGCCGGCGGCGTCGCCCAGCATCTCGCCGGAGAAGATCCACTTGAAGCGCGACATCGTGGCCGGGTCGTAGGCTTCCATCGGCAGCAGGTACTGCCACCAGCGTTCGACGACCGCGAGCGGCGACGGCAGGATCTTGGGGTTGACCCAGCCCATCGCCACGATCAGCTGCCAGATCGTGATCAGCACGATGGGGACGATCGCGCCTTCGGCCCAGATTTTCCAGGTGGGGCGCTGAACAGTGGAACTCATGACGAACGGAGCCTTGGCATCCCGGCGAAGACCGGGACCCGATTTTTACTTCGATCGACCATCTCCACCCTGATGAGGTCCCGGCCTGCGCCGGGATGACATTCGTTCTCCCGCCGCATCTTTCCCACGCGCGCGCGCATCACTTGATCCCGTTCGCGATCTTCGCCTTCTCCAGCAGGTCGGTCTTCACGTACTCGGTGGCGATCGGACCCTTCGGGAACTTGCCCACGCCGTACTTGGCCATCGTGTCGCCGGTGATCTGCAGGTGCTCGGGCGTGATGTCGTAGCTGTACGGCGCGTTGCCGATCGCGGCGTCGAAGTCGGCTTCGCTGACCTGGCCCTTGAACAGCGTCTCGCGCACGTACTTCGACGCGAGCTTGGGGTCGTCGATGAAGGCCTTGGTCGCCATCACGAAGCAGTTCATGAACTTCTGCGCGAGCTCGGGCTTCTCCTTGTAGAACTTCTCGGTCATCACCAGCGTGCGGACCGGCGAGCCGATCGGCGTGTCGTAGGGCTTCATCACCTCGACGCCGAAGCCGTTGTTGATCGCCTGCGACGACTGCGGCTCGGTCTGCATGATGACGTCGAGGTTCTTGCCCAGCAGCGCCTGGTTCAGGTCGGGATAGTTGAGGAACGTGATCTGCACGTCCTTGCCCGGCTGGTCGGAGAACGTGAGGTTGTTCTTGCCCAGCTCGGCCGCGAGCAGGATCTCCTGGATGCCGCCGCGCGTGACCCCGACGCGCTTGCCCTTGAGGTCGGCGACCGACTTGATGCCCGAGCCCGGCGCCGCGACGAGCCGCGCACCGCCCTTGGCGAATCCGGCGACGACGTAGATCGGCACGCCGACCGCCCGCGCCGAGATCGACGCCTCCGACGCGGTCGCACCGGCGTCGAGCTCGCCGGCCACCATCGCCTGCATCACGTCCGGGCCCTTCGCGAACAGCTTCTCGTCGACCTTGATGCCGCACTTGGCGGTGAGCTGCGTCATGTACGACACGGCGCCGAAGTGCGCGAGCTTGAGGTTGCCGAGGCGGACCACTTCCTGCGCCGAGGCGGCAGTGGCGAACGAACAGGCGACGGCGAGCGCCAGGGCGCTCGAGACGAACGGGTGCAGTCGGATCATGGGGCGGTCTTCGGAAGGGGGATCGGGGCGATCCACGAGCGGCGCTGGCCACGCTGCACGATCGCTCCATTTCGGGGGAGGCAGCAGTTTGGCAGGACTTGCAGCGGCCGTCGATGCGGGTTGCCCCGGACGCCGGCGAGCCTCCGCTCGGGTCAGTTCGGGTCGACAGCCGTGACGTTTCGGGACCGCCCGCCGCGACTCACACCATCGCGAGCGGCTTCTTGCGGGTCGGCGGCGCGAACACCGCGTCGATCGCCTTCAGTTCCTCGTCCGTCAACTCGACGTCGAGCACCGCGAGGTTCTCGTCCAGATGCGCGTGCCCCACGGCCTTCGGAATCGCGATCACATCGGCGCTGCGCATCGTCCACGCCAGCGCGAGTTGCGCGGCGGTGGCGCCGCGTGCCGCAGCGAGCGCGGCCAGGGTCTCGTGGGTCGCCAGCGACCCGCGACCGAGCGGGCAATAGGCCATCGTCGGCATGTGCAGCGTGCGCTGGTAGGTCAGCAGGCTGAACTCGGCGCCGCGCTCGTCGAGCGCGTAGTAGATCTGGTTGGTCGCGCAGTGCAGCTTGCCGGGCTTGGCCATCAGCTTCGGCTGCGCGATGCCCTCGAGCTCGATCAGGTCGTCGAGGTCGAAGTTGCTTACGCCCCATTCGCGGATCGCACCGCGCGCCTTCAGCGCCTCGAACGCATCGACCGTCTCGGCGAGCGGCACCGACCCGCGCCAGTGCAGCAGGTAGAGATCGACGACGTCGAGCCCGAGGCGCTTGCGGCTGCGGTCGCACGCGGCCGGGACGCCCTCGCGGTCGGCGCTGTGCGGATAGACCTTGCTGACGACGAACAACTCCTCGCGGCGCACCGCGTTGCCGCGCAACGCATCGGCGATCGCGCGGCCGAGCACGGTCTCGGCGCCGCCCTCGCCGTACATCTCGGCGGTGTCGAACAGGCGATACCCCGCGTCGATGGCGTGGCGCACGGCGGCGATCTCGGCGTCGCGCGTCGCGGCCGATTCGCCCATCTGCCACGTGCCCAGGCCGAGGGCGGGAACGCGTTCGCCGGTGGGTAATGCGACGGTCTTCATGAGCGGTCATCCTCCGGGATTCGATGTATCGGTCGGAGCGTGCCACGGGTGTTCGCGCGGGACACTAGGACGATCGATGGAAGCGCGACGATCGTCGAACCCCTATCCTTGCGCTCCCTGCACTCCGACCGAGGTTCCCCATGCATCCCGATTCTGCGACATCTCGCACCGATCTCCTCGTGCGCCGCGACGACCTGCACACCACGCGGGTGCGCGCCACGGCGCTGCCCGACGCGCTCGCGGAAGGCGACGTGCTGATGGCGGTCGACCGCTTCGCCCTGACCGCCAACAACGTGACCTACGCGGCGTTCGGCGACGCGATGTCGTACTGGGACTTCTTTCCCACGGCCGAGGAGGACTGGGGCCTGATCCCGGTGTGGGGCTTCGGGACCGTGGTCGCGTCGCGCTGCGAAGGCGTCGTGGTGGGCGAGCGCTTCTACGGCTACTTCCCGATGGGCTCGCACCTGCTCGTGCAGCCGACGCGCGTGAAGGGCAGCGGCTTCGTCGACGGCAGCACGCATCGCGAGAAGCTGCATCCGCTCTACAACCAGTACACGCGCAACGCGAGCGACCCGCTGTACGACGCCGGCCGCGAGGCGCTGCAGATGCTGCTGCGGCCGCTGTTCATCACGTCGTTCGTGATCGACGACTTGCTCGCCGACAACGACTTCTTCGGCGCCAGGGCCGTGCTGCTGTCGAGCGCGTCGAGCAAGACCGCCTACGGCACGGCCTGGCGGCTCGCGCTGCGCGGGGCGGGAGGCCCCGAGGTGATCGGCCTGACGTCGCCGGGCAACGTCGCGTTCGTCGAAGCACTCGGCTGCTACGACCGCGTGCTCCGCTACGACGCGATCGACACGCTGCCGAAGGACCTGCCGGTGGCCTACGTCGACTTCGCCGGCGACCGCGCGCTGCGCTCGCGCCTGCACCATCACTTCGGCGACGCGATGAAGCAGAGCCTCGCGGTCGGCTCGTCGCACTGGGACGCCGAGCGACCCGCGAGCGACGGCGACGCCCTGCCGGGCACCAAGCCGACCTTCTTCTTCGCGCCGGCGCAGATCAGGAAGCGCAGTGGCGAATGGGGGGCCGACGGCTTCCAGCAGAAGTTCGCGGCGGCCTGGCACACCTTCGTCGCGCGCGTCGACGATCCGGCGCAGCCGTGGATGAAGGTCGTCGAGGAGCAGGGGACCGACGCCGTCGACCGCGTCTATCGGGATTTCGTCGACGGTCGTTCACGACCCGACGAAGGACGCATCCTGTCGATCTAGTGTCGCCGGACCAGCAGCACCGACGCACTGATCACCAGCCCGATCGTCGCGACGATGCTCGGGAACTGCATCGCGGTCAGCGCCGACGCCCCGGCATGCGACAGTAGCGGCCCGGCGAGCTGGCCGAGCGCGAACGACGCCGTCATGCCGGCCACGGCGCGCGCCGGGGCGGCGCCGGCGAGGCGCCGCGCCTCCTGCAGGCCGGCGAGCGTGACGACGATGAAGGTGCCGCCCACGCACACGGCCGAGACGACCAGCGTCGCGATGCTCAGGTGCAGCACCGGCACGAGCGTGCCGACCGCCATCACCAGCATGCCGCCCGCGCAGATGGTCCGCGGCGCCACGCGCGACAGGAAGGTCGACACGCCGATCGTCCCGACCGCGGCGGCGATGCCGAATGCCGGCCAGATCCAGCCGAAGACCGCGGGGTCGTTGACCAGCGCCCGTGCGACGGCCGGCAGGAACGTGGCCGGCACGATGTAGCCGAAGCCGGCGACGCTGTAGCAGACGATCAGCAGCCACCCTTCGCGGTCGACCGGCCCCGCCTGCGCGAGCGTGGCCGCATGCGAGGCCGGTTCGCGCAGCAGGCGGCGCCAGGTGGTCGCCGCGATCACCGCGCTGGCGACCCCGAGGAGCGCCCACGCGACCCGCGGATCGCCGACTGTCGTCGCGATGGCGAACGTGATACCGCCGACGACGGCGATGCTCAGGCCCACGCAGCCGAACACCAGGCCGCCGAGCTTGCCGCGTCCTGCCGTCGCGAGCTGCGTCAGCGCCCAGCCCGCGACGCCGATCATCACCAGTGCGCTGGCGATGCCCGCCCCGAAACGCAGCAGCAACCACGCCGGCATCCCCGAGCTGACCGCCATGCCCAACGTCGACAGCGCGACCAGCGTCACGCCCCAGCGGATCGATGCGCCGGGACGCGGCGGCCACACGAACCCCAGCACCGCGCCGACCAGGTAGCCGAGGTAGTTCACCGTCGCGAGCCAGGCGCCGTTCGCGAGCGTGAGGCCCTGGGCCTCCTGCATCAGCGGCAGCAGCGGCGTGAACGCGAAGCGGCCGATGCCCATCGCGGTCGCCATGCTCAGGCCGCCGATGACGACGATGGCGAAGGGCGACGGCGCGGGCGTCGCGGCCCTGCCCATGCTCATGGCTTGCCGTTCGCGCAGTGGGCGGCGTAGGCCGGGCGTTGGGCGAGACGCGCGGTCCACGCCGCGACGGCCGGGAGGACGGGCCGCTCGATCGGCGTCATGGTCCAGCGATAGGTGGCCAGGCCGATCACGACGTCGGCGAGCGTGAAGGTCGGACCGGCGATGAAGGCGCCGGTCCTCGACAGGCGGTCGTCGACGATGCGCATGTGCCGGTTCCACGCCGCGATGCTGGCGGCGACCGCTTGCGGGTCCTGGTGAGCAGGACTCTTGCGCACCAGCGACAGGAACGCGTAGCGCCACGCGTTGTTCAGTTCGGTGGCCTGCCAGTCCATCCACTGGTCGACCAGGGCCCGCGGGGCCGGTGACGCGGGCAGCAGGTCGTCGCGCGCTTCCCGACCGGCGAGATAGCGGCAGATCGCGTTCGATTCCCACAGCACCATCTCGTGGTCCTGCAGCACCGGGATCATCGCGTTGGGATTCATCGCGAGGAAAGCGGGCGTGCGGAGGTCGTCGCCGGCGCTCTCCGCGTGGTCGAACGCGAGACCGAGTTCGTCGAGCGTCCAGAGCACCTTGCGCACGTTGATCGAGTTGGACCTGCCGAGCAGTTTCAGCATCGTGGCGTTCCTTTCAGGCATCGATGGTGCGCACCGTGCCGCCGACGCGGATCGCGCTGCCGGCACCGGGCCCGATGTCGGCATGCAGGCGCGACGGCTTGCCCATGTCGTCGCCCTGACAGACGTCGATGGCGCCGCCGTGCGGCCAGTCGAGGTCGCGCAGGTAGCCCGCCAGCGCGGCCGTCGCGGCGCCGGTCGCGGGATCCTCGTACACGCCGCCGTACGCGAACGCGTTGCGGGTCGAGAAGCACTGCGCGGAGTGCGCGTGGCCGAGCAGCACCGTGACCCAGCCTTCGCGGCGCATCAGGCGCCTGCCGCGATCGAGGTCGTAGCGCATCGTGGCGAGGGTCGCGCGATCGCGCAGCATCAGCACGAGATGATCGGCGCCCGCATGGATCGTCGCGGGCGGCACGCGGGCGTCGAGATCGTCGTGCGAGAGCCCGAACAGGTCGAGCGCTTCGTCGACCCGGGTTGCGGCAGCCTCCAGGCTCCGCGTCGGCGGCGACCACAGCGCGGCCGAGAGACCCGACCCGTCATCACGGCCTTCGACGGCGATGGATGCCCGGTCGAGCGTCAACGGGTAGGTGGCGTTGCC
>Ga0209511_1002665_pt1 | contig 14399 bp, 12 predicted proteins | sample SSSSmetaG_FD_184141 | JGI IMG/M metagenome (GOLD analysis project Ga0209511, IMG submission 184141) | Glacier valley bacterial and archeal communities from Borup Fiord, Nunavut, Canada, to study Microbial Dark Matter (Phase II) - ​SSSS... | ecosystem: Environmental > Aquatic > Freshwater > Ice >...
CATCAACTGTAACTTTCGTGGGTTCAAATTGACGAAGACGATCATCAACACCTTGAGCACTGTCTTTCTGCCGTCGTTGAACATCCGCAACGTCACGTGACAACTGTTCATTCAAGCCTCTGAGATTTGCCATTTCGGAACGCAACGTTTCGATCTGATTTTGCAGCTCAAGCAAACTTCGCCGCAACGCAGAGCCATCTTCACTGGAACGTGTTGCTGCTTGCTCAGATTCCACCCTAACGTTGTCAATACGTTGACGAAGATCGAGTATCGCCTTACGCGCTTCCTCGTCATCAAACAATCCAGCACCAGCCGTTGTCGACCCCAAAAAAAGTAAAGCGGATAAAACAGCCAGGCGAATTTTTTTCACTTTAACAATTCCCACATCAATCAGCGATAGCTGATTTCAGCCCGACGATTTTTAGCCATTGCATCCTCGTCAGTTCCTTGAACTGCAGGCTTTTCCTTACCAAAACTGACTGCTTCCACCTGACTATCCGCTACACCAAGAAGGCCCAATGCACTGCGTACAGCTTCAGCTCGTTTTTGCCCAAGTGCCAAGTTATATTCACGACCTCCGCGCTCATCGGTATGTCCCTCGATTGCAACTTTCCGACTCTTATCTGCTTTGATGTAGCGTGCGTGCGTTTCAATGATGGACTGAAACTCATGTTTAATAACAAAGCTGTCGTAGTCAAAATACACAGTCCGCGGTCCAGCAAGAATTGCAGCATGTTGAGCCGCTTTATCCAAATCAACAGATGTCACGCCACCTTTGCCGACGCCACTACCAAGACCATCAGCGCCTTCCTGCGAAATAGTCGTTCCGGCCTTGTCCTCAACAGGTACGTTGTCAAGCTTGACAGCAGAACTACACCCAGCCATCAGGACCGCAGCGGCAATAGCGAGCAAAAGATGTTTCATTGAATAACTCCTTAAAAAATTCATTGTTTCTGGTACGGACCCCAGTCCGGTTCACGGATATTGCCGTTTTTACCAGCAAGACGTGCTTTTATTTTACCGTCGAGCGTTGTTGTCATTAGTGCTTCCCGCCCCTGTTGCTGGGTCGCGTAAACAATCAAACGGCTATTGGGTGAAAAACTGGGACTTTCGTCCGCGGATGTATCTGTAATTGCGCTGACGGCTCCACCGGCAAGTTCCATAACATGTAATTTAAAAGCACCACTTACTCGCGAAATGTAAGCTAGCCATCGCCCATCAGCACTGATGGCAGGAGAAATGTTGTAACTACCGGTAAACGTTACTCGCTCAGCATTACCCCCGGATGAAGGCATTTTGTAGATCTGCGGTGCGCCACCACGGTCACTCACAAAATAGATATTTTTACCATCGGGTGTATAGGCAGGTTCAGTGTCGATACTACTGGACTGTGCCAGCCTGCGCGGCTCTCCGCCGCCTGAGCTGATGGCATACAGTTGCGACCCCCCGTCACGACTGAGTGTCACGGCTATCGTGTTCCCATCAGGAGACCAGGCAGGAGCACTGTTGGAACCCCTGAAGTTTGCAATAAGGCGACGTTTGCCACTGGCAACATCGTGAGTGTAGACAACTGGTTTTCGAGACTCAAACGAAACATACGCCAACTGGCTGCCATTCGGCGACCAGGCTGGCGAAATAATGGGTTCAGGACTTGCCAGCGCCGACTGTGCATTTTCACCATCAGCGTCAGCGATCCATAGCTGGTACCGCTGTGCCGCCTTGGTGACGTATGCGATTCGAGTTGAAAAAGCGCCTTTTTCACCCGTCAATTTCTCGTACAAAAAATCGGAAATTCGATGTGCAGCCAATCGCAAGTCTGCCTGAGTTACAGCATAACTCTGGCCACCCAAATCCTGACCGCGAACCACATCCCATAAACGAAACCGTACGTCATACCGACCATCAGCAAGACGTGTGACACGACCTGAAACCAAAGAATCAGCACCTTTTTGCCGCCATACAACGACATCAGGCCGGCTAGCCTCGTCAAGGGCAATACCCGCTGTATCCACACCACGAAATTGTCCACTGCGTTCAAGATCCGCCTGCACAATGGCCGCTATTTTTTGCGGAGAACCATCTTCTCCACGAAAGGCTGCCACTGCAATCGGCAATTGATTCATGCCAACACCGGAAACATCGACACGAAATTGAGCTTGCACAGGAAAACCTGCGATTAGCATGAGACCTAGTCCCAAATAACGAAACAGGTCAGACAGATGGCGGAACGGGTGAAATGTCATTTTTCTGATTCAAGCAATACAAAGCAAAATATTTTCCAAATGCTGCTTGGGCTTGCATGCTGCACACTGCAAAACCCATTGCCCCATCAAGAAAACCCAAACGGAAGAAATAGCTTCGCAAGAATGCTACCACTCCAGCCAAAGCGGCTCGTAACATAGAAGTTTTTTGACCACGGGCAAAACGTTGCTCAGCCCATGCTTGGCTATATTGCTCCAGTTTTTTCCAATAATTGGCGGGCGTGGGGTAACTAAAGTGTAAAAGTGGACAAGTCAGACGACTTGGTGACCCCTGGCTAAGCACCACACGTTCATGGACCAGATCATCACTGAAGTGTGCCGAGCCTCGCTTAAATAGACGTAACACGTAGTCCGGCGTCCAGCCGCAGTGACGTATCCAGCGTCCACAAAACTGAGTCAAACGGGGAATTTCAAAGGCTTTTTCGCCGCCGTCGGAGATAGCCTGCCGAATCTGTTTTGCGAGTTGTTCTGGCACCCGCTCATCCGCGTCGATGGACAGAACCCACTCGCCGCGAGCAAGATCTAGCGCTCTGTTTTTCTGGGGTCCGAAACCCGGCCAGTCTTTTGTCACAGAAACCCTCGCACCTAAGCTTTGCGCGATGTCTACCGTGCCATCTGTACTACCATTATCTAAAACAAGTACCTCGTCTGCAAAGTCAAGACTCCGAAGGCAATCAGAGATATTGGCGCTTTCGTTAAGAGTAATGACAATAACTGAAAGAAGCATAGGATGAAGGTTAGTATAGCAAGTAGCCGTCATAATACCTTCATGCCTGGCCTTCATAGGGCCACCTCTGATCAGTTTTGGCAACGCCAAAAGCTTCGAAAATCAATCACAGATGACGAAACCCATTTCCCCCAGCAATCGAGACCTGTACATCCGACTGTTGTCCTTTGTTAGACCTTACTGGAAGGCTTTTGCGCTCGCAGTGGTCGGAATGGTGGGAACTGCGGCTACGGAACCGGTATTTCCAGCAATCTTGAAATTTTTGCTTGACCAGGGTTTCAAAACTGCCGATCCACGCATGGTTTGGTTGATCCCTGTCGGCATTGTTGCTTTGTTTATGGCAAGAGGAATCCTCTCGTTCTGTACCAGTTATCTAATGACCTGGGTTTCAACGCATATTGTTACTGATCTCAGACGTCAAATGTTTGCAAAAATACTGACGTTTCCCACTCAAAACTTTCACGATCAATCTTCCGGCAAGCTCATCTCCCGGCTTCTCTACGACGCAGACAGCGTCAATGGCGCAACAACCACAGTGCTAGTTACGGCCATACGAGAGTCACTAACCGCTATTGCACTTTTGAGCTATCTTCTTTACTTGGACTGGAAACTCACACTCATCACTCTTGCCATAGGTCCGCTAATTGCACTTATTGTAAAAGGCTTCGGCCAACGTATACGTTTAGCCAGCCGTGCTTGTATGGAGTCCATGCGACTCATCTCACACACTATTGAAGAAACAGTCGCAGCAAACAAAGTCATCAAGATTTTTGGCGGAGAAAAGCAGCAAACTGAGCGGTTTTACCAAGATACAGAGCGGTTCCGTCGGGCGATGATGCGAGAGGCCGTTCCTGCTTCTGCCCTCAACCCAATTACACACATCGCGGCGTCACTGGCTGTTGCCGCCATTACTTTTCTCGCACTAAGCCAATCAACAGGGCAGGCGGGCGCGTCTGCGGGGGGCTTCGTTTCATTCATCACGGCCATGCTGTTATTGATTGCACCGATCAAACAGCTTACGACTATTAGTGCCATTCTTCAGCGCGGCTTCGCAGCCTGCGAAAGCGTGTTTGAGCTGATCGACACGCCAAACGAAGACGACACCGGCCCCGGTAAATTAGTAAATGTCCGAGGTGAAATTGCCTTTGAACACGTAAGCTTTAACTACGCAGGCACCGACCGCGCGGCACTTGCCGATGTGAGCTTTCGGGTTTCTGCTGGTCAAACAATTGCACTGGTCGGTGCTTCAGGTAGTGGCAAAACCACCATCAGCGCGCTGATCCCGCGTTTTTACAGAGCCAGCACTGGCCACGTACGAATAGATGGCATCGACATTAATGACCTTACCTTGGCCAGCCTTCGTCATAACATTGCACTGGTCAGCCAGGATATTGTCTTGTTCAATGACAGTATTGAAGCCAATATTGCTTTTGGTGCGCCCAATACGTGCACTCACGAAGATGTGATCAACGCGGCCAAAGCCGCCAATGCCTGGGATTTCATTGAGCAGCTACCCAAAGGACTAGGTACATCTATTGGTGAAAGTGGCGCAAAACTCTCGGGAGGTCAAAGGCAACGTATTGCAATTGCACGGGCGCTCTTGAAGAACGCCTCGATCCTGATTTTGGACGAAGCCACTTCGGCGCTGGACACAGAATCAGAGCGTCAAGTACAGGCCGCATTGACCACACTCATGGAGAACCGCACGACCCTCGTCATTGCGCACCGGCTCAGCACCATTGAGCGTGCAGACTGCATTCTGGTACTGGATCGTGGGCGCATAGTTGAAAAAGGCACACATACCGAACTCTTACGCGCTGGAGGCTATTACGCCAACCTGCGCCAAATGCAGACATGAATATTCCCATTCTCATGTACCACCAGGTCGATTCGCCACCAGCGCGCGGCGCGCCGCTACGCGGGTTAGTCGTCTCGACAGGGTCCTTTGCAAGACAAATGTTTTTACTCAAGATGCTTGGCTACCGGGGACTGTCAATGCGCGACCTGGAGCCCTACCTTCAAGGGTACCAACGGGGCAAGGTGGTGGGCATCACCTTTGATGATGGCTACCAGAATAATGTAAAGAATGCATTGCCTATTCTGAAAAAGAACGGTTTCACTGCAACCTGCTATGGCGTCAGTAGCATGATTGGTGGCAGCAACATCTGGGACCAACAGATTGGGGTGGCAGAAAAACCTTTAATGACCATGGAAGACTGGCGAACATGGCGGGATAACGGCATGGACATCGGCTCGCATACCCGCACTCATGCGGATCTCACATCATTAACCGAGGATGAGCTTGCTGATCAGATCGAGGGCTCAAAAAAGGAGTTAGAACGCATCATGGGATGTGAAATACGGCACTTCTGCTATCCGTATGGCAGGTTTAGTGCGGTACACCGCGAGATGGTGCAACAGGCTGGCTACGTCACAGCGACCACAACACAACGGGGACAGGTTCGTGCGAATGTTGACCGCTTCGCACTGCCTCGAATCATGATTGCCCGCGCCACAAACCCGGCTTTGTTTGTTGTCAAAATTCTGACGGAATATGAGAACCGGCGCGGATAAGTTTTATGCCTCGACTATTTCCAAACTTCCAATTTTCAGCATAACGACATGGCGATGAAACCCTTCGTTCTCTACTGCAAGAGCTACTGCACGGACTTGAAGCGAGTCGTTAGATTGGCCAAGTCGATCCAGAAATTCAATGTGGAAGGTATTCCTTTTTACATATCCGTCCCCCAATCCGAAATACCATTATTCAAAAAACATTTGAGCGAACTGGGTGCAGAACTACTTGCGGACGAAGAAATCATTCAAGCATCCCCCCGCATTGAGCCGACTCAAATTGCAGAGATGCGTGGCAGCCTGTCACAGCAGGTCGTCAAGTCTGAATTTTGGCGCCTGGAACTCTCCACTGCTTATCTCTGCTTGGACTCAGATGCATTCTTTATCAGGCCCTTTGGCGTGTCGGACTTTCTGACCCCAAACAATACGCCTTACACCATGATGGACGAAGCACATGACCTGTTGGAGGATGCTTTTCACCAAAAAAGGGAACGCGTGGTCACCGCCTTCAAGAACGAAGCAGACCAGGTGCAACGACTTTTCCAACGCGCTGGTCGACGCTACAGCTTTGGCCCTTTTCCGCTTGTCTGGCACCGTGCCGTCTGGGAAAGTCTGGATAATCAATACTTGAAGCCCAAAGGCATGAACTTCGCAGATGCAGTATTGCAAGCACCTGTCGAATCACGCTGGTATGGCGAAGCGCTGCTAGCTTACCAAGCGGTGCCGTTGATGCCCTGCCAGTCCATGTTCAAGGTTTATCACTATGCATGGCAACTGGACCATGATCGCCATGCCGACATCACGACACAAGATCTTGCACAGTTATATTGTGGCGTAATTTACCAGTCATCTTGGGAACGGGATATGGATTGGCCACAAGAAGGCGGAAGCTGGTTATCCAAAATCGGCAGACGTATCCGACGCAAACTTGGAAGAATTTAGAAAAAAACCTGAATTTCAATTAACAAAATTAATATATATTTTGCAATTTAAACACATGACTTTTACAAATAAATACAGTAATAATAAATTATTGGCATGGACAATGGTTTTCTGCGGGATTAGTCTAATAATAATTTGGCCTATTATTCAGACTATGGCATTACGGAATTTATTATTATCTATTGGTGGTATTTTAGGAATCCCATACCTGTATCAAAATCGTAAGACTTTTTTCCAAAGCCAAGCATCTCCATTGATATTTATTATATTATTTTTTATTTGGCTTGGCTTTCACTACTTTTTTTTCGCACAAAGACCTGAACTGGAGCTTTCAGAACTAAAAGGAACTTGGGTGCGTGCATTACTAGCATCTATCTTGGGACTAAGCATCGGATTATTCGGACGCGATCACTCTCGAGTGCAACACGCTATTTGGCTAGGTATTTCTCTATTTGTAGTTATTTTTTATTTAAATTACTCTCTGATCAGTATACAAATAAAAAATTGGTCAATACCATATCCGTCGCAATATGGGATGTACGGCAACAAGATCAGCATCATTTTTTATGGAGTAATCGCTCTTGCTTTGACGCTAGGAATTCTCTCGTATAAACAGACTCAATCCTACGCTTGGGAATGGCCTTTCATTTTTGGAAATTTCGCATTCATAGGTTTGATTTTTATGGCATTTATAGTTGTAGGAACTAAAAGCGGTGTGGTAATCAGCATTCTAATGATTTCTTTTTACTTGGTTCTATTTTTACTCAAGCGAAAAAAGACCTTAAAAAGTATTATTCCGATTGCAATTTTTATTATATTTCTTGTTTTAGCATCGTATACCCACTTCAATAAAAACACCGAATGGGATAATTTTTCTTCATCCGTTTCAGCTGGAACTCAGACTGAAAAATACCTTAATTGGCGAAACATGTCTCATGACCACCCCCCAATTCTTGAAGATGGAACTGTTACGCAAGAAAGTGCCTACCTGCGAACAGCTCTTGCGATTGTAGGTTTTGATTTTTTAGTAAAAAATCCATATGGATATGGATTAGTAAAAGATTCTTTCAAGTACATAGCACAGGATAGCTATCCTAAAGATACCAAAATGGATATAATTGCAACATTAAGTGGATGGCTTGACTTCGCCCTAGGACTCGGTTTACCAGGTTTATTCCTTATTTGGACAGCGATTGCACTAACAATTTACCATGCAATTGGACGTAAGAATATTTGGTCGCATTGCACTATTTGGATACTAACTAGTATATTCTTTGTTTGGATGGTGTCCGAAGTGACTGAAAACCACTTTATAGAGACTATTTTTTATCTAATATCACTGCTTTTAGCTGGAAATTTGCCAATCATTTCTGATAAATCAGTTGCTGAAGCTAGAAGCTGACTCTCGCCTTAATAAAAAATACAAAAACCATCAATCATCGAACTGGGGTGTTATAAAAATGTGGCCATTGCAGGTAATTGCAAGAATAGAAGGGGGACTGGGCAACCAACTCTTTCAGTATGCAGCCGCGCGCTCGTTGGCAGACCGGCTAGGATGTGATCTTGCGCTGGACCTGCGCGGCCTTGATGAAAACGGCGACCGGCCATTTCAGCTTGATCTCTACCGCATTCGAGCTACTGTGGCTAGTTTGGAACAACTGCAAGATTTGCCAGCCTGGCGCTCCTCACGCTGGGGGCATATCCGGTCAATTCTTTCGCAATTTGCGCCCACCATTTTTTCCTTTCCTATCTTCTGGCCGAGCAGCTTTGCGTTCGATGCTAGGTTTGAACAGATTGACCGCCCCGTGTACTTGGTGGGTTACTGGCAAACCGAAAGATATTTCGACTGGAACCGGGCTCGACTACTGCAAGATATCCAGCTGATAGCACCGCTGCCATCCAATATGCCTTTGCTTGAAGAAATTCGCAGTACGAATAGTGTTGCCCTGCATATACGCAGGGGAGATTACGTCAGCAATGCTGCTGCTGCGCATTTTCATGGCCTATGCGACATGGCCTACTACCGTGCCGCCATCAACGCTCTGAAGGTTCGGACGCCCGATATCCATGTTTATGTCTTCTCAGATGAACCGGCCTGGGCTCAGGCTAACCTTAGCCTTGACGTGCCAACACAATATGTGGATGCCAATTCGACAGACAAGGGCCACATCGACCTTGAGCTCATGCGCAATTGCAAAAATCATGTGATTGCCAACAGCTCTTTCAGTTGGTGGGGGAGTTGGCTTTGCGAATCAAACGAACAGATTGTGTATGCCCCTAGCCGATGGTTTGCTGACCAAAACACAGATACCTCCGACGTGGTTCCAACTCGTTGGATTCAAATATAAACGTCTGTTCAACGATGTTTAATAAGCAGTTGATATCGGTTGTCGTGCCTGTACATAATGGCGCGCAATGGATCCGGCAGACACTGGATTCTCTTTTTGCTCAGACCTATCGGCACTTCGAAATTATTTTGGTCGATGATGCTTCCTCAGATAACCTGTCTGAAGTGCTGGCCTCTTTTCATGAGCCCCGCTTGCAGGTTGTCCACCTTAATACAAATGTGGGGGTCAGCGCGGCACGCAATCTAGGTATCGAGATAGCTAAGGGCACCTACATCGCTTTTTGCGACGCTGATGACCTGTGTCAGCCTCAGCGCTTCAAGCAACAATTAGACTTTCTGGGGCAACACACTGAAATCGGACTGTGTGGCAGCGCATTTATCTGTTTTGACACGCAAGAACACGAGACCATATCAAACCCCGTCTCTGATACCGAAATCAGGAAATCACTACTGCAAGGCAATTGCTTCGGCCTCTCCACTGTCATGGGGCGCGCGAACGTTTTCAAGACAAACCGATTCGATGAAGCCCTGAGTGTGGCCGAAGACTATGACCTTTGGACTCGGCTGGTGGTCGCAGGAGTGCCCCTTGCCAACTTGCCAGAGAGCCTGATTCACTACCGCTGGCATCCTCAGCAGGCAAGTCGCAGTAAAAGTAAAAAACTTGATCAAGCCACGCGCAAGATCAGGAGCTTCTATTCCGCCAGCTTGCTTGGAGACCCAAAATTGCTGGCACGAATGCACACCGGTTCTCTTGACCTTTATGATCTGGATGCTGCTGCAGAAAGCATAGCAACGTATACATTCCAGAACAAGGGATTTGAGCATAAAGACTTCCGCTTTATGTTGGCCTGGATGTACCAGTTACTGCCCACGCATGGGGTTCGAGAATGGTTATATTGGACTGGAATACAACAAAAAAATCAACTGCAGCTCGACAGAAATTACCGACTGAATACGGCCTTACTCGCTTTTCTTCCTGCAAAGTTAGGGAGAAAATACTTTGACACACTGATCAAGCTCAAGCGCTAAAAGCAACACATGAATATATCAATGGCCAGCCGCTGGGCGCGGAGAAAAGTCAAGTTTGCCCGTTCTTGGGAAAAGCTGCAGCTAAACTTTTTCATGCGCTCGAAAACAAAGACAGAGCACTTTAAGATCATTGCAGACGCCGAAGCTGCGTTGTGCAACAGGACAATGCACGAAAGTGACGAGGTCTGCCTGAAGTCGCAAGATCCGCTGGTCCGTCAGGGCTGGGCCCTTAAGAAAGAAGTTGAACTTCACTTCAAAGAGTTGCATGCTGGCAAGACCGATGAGCGAATCTTGATACATGTGCCTTCACCTACTTATTCGCCAGCAGGCTATTCACTGTTTACAAACTTGGCAGAAAGTTTGGAATTTATTGGCATCCCCACACGCATACTGGATTGGGAAGGGGATACTTGCCAGGCACTGGAAGAGTTCAACCCCACTGTCTTGCTGTCAAGCGATCATGAAAGTTACTTGGCGCGTATAGACTGGAACGCGATTGCAAGCTACAAAGCCGACAATAGACTTCGAGTCGGATTAACTGCCTCCTTGGAGGAATACGTCAATACTCCACTCAACTGTCGACTGGAGTGGGCTCGGAAGCATGGAATCGATTTCTTCTACACCTTCCGTGACCAATCTTATGTTGAGGAACGCGCCGAATACCAACCCTTTTTTGACGCTCAATACAAGATGTTGTACCTGCCTTTTGGCGCCAATATCTTGCATTACTATCCTGTGGCCGGGTTCGCTCGAGACATCGACTATGTCATCATGGCTACGCGTAAGAGTGAGCATGCGACCTTCATGAAAGAAATCACGCGCCACTATGATGGCTTTATTGATGGACCGGGTTGGAAGCATACGCAGAACTTCCGTTTTAACCGTGCGCGTGACCGATACATCTATGCGCGCGCCAAGGTGGGCTTGAATGTTCATCTGCCCGAACAGATCGAATGGGCCTGTGAAGTTAATGAACGCACCTACCAACTTGCCGCGTGCGGAGTTCCACAGTTGATAGATCACCCCAAACTAATCGAACAGATTTTCAGTCGAGATGCACTATTTATTGCGGATACCCCCGCTCAATACACGCAGCTGTTTCACAAAATTATGTGCCAGCCGGAATTGGCGCAGCAGCGGGCTCTGTTGGCGCAAAGAGAAGCTTTTACCAGACACACAACCTTTCATCGAGCAGATTCAATCCTCAGGCAATTAGCAGAGGTCTGAAGGCATATCTGCGCCTTAATTATCATTCGCGAGTCCAAAACATTGCCGCCAATAAGCAATTAACTAATTTCGAATGCGAAGACGAAATTTCTTGAAATTTCCACTTCACTTTTTGCTTAAACGTTCTTGTCACTGACGTCCATCATGGTTGCCGTAATTGATTTACCCACCCGATCAATTGCCCAACCGCCACCTCGGTGGTGAACGGACTCGATTGCCCGTTGTCTGCGAGTCCCACTGTTTGCCATCGGTCAAAAAGCTGCTCCAGGGCTACCGCCATATCCTCGTTCACAGAGGATTTACCCTGGTTCGCCTCATCTGAGCAAACCACAATATGCCCTTGGCTACGGATCAACTCAGCCATCTGTGGATTTTGATGGGCCACAGCCAGTATTGGTCGTTGCATCCATAAGTACTCGTACAGTTTTGAAGGAAAGTATTCGGTGCAGGTAACGTCGTCTCCGTGTAACAAAAGTAGCACGTCTACAGATCTCATTCGATGCAATATCTGCTCACGTCCGCTCAGACCGCTTTGAGGATCTGCTTCAACGCGCCCAAAATGGCGCAAGCAGTGACCAACACGGGACTTAGCCAGAGCTTCAGCTGAAACTTTATCCAACGGACCGCCATACACATGTAATTCCGTGGCGTCTATAACGTCCTGCCGACGGTCGCAGAGCAATTCCAGTGCCGCTACGATCGGTCCAAGATGCCGGGTTGGCGAGAGCGACCCGAAATGTCCGACCGTGAATTTCGGACCGGGTTTGTAAGGCGGTAAAACCCGAAAGGGTTTATCAATACCAGGCAGCATCATCTTTCCTCGCTCAGCCAACTGGGGATGCCGCTGACGGGCGCTAGCAAGGGCCTGATCAGTAAACCAGATTGCAGTATCCGCATGTGTGCAAATCAGGCGCTCAACTTCCGCCTGCATCTTTTGCCGCGGAGAGACCGGCAATTCTCCTGGTATAACCATCGGGTCATGCACCTCTGCCAGCCACGGCGTACCCGTGGCATTCTTCAGCTTTCGGGCCGCTAAGTGCGCGGCAAAGGCACCGCCAGTCGAGTAGATTAAGTCAAAGGGCTTCTGCCGAGCTAAAGCACGACCTTTCAAGTAGGCACTCAACCACCAAGACCAAGAACTTTCAACAGGACGCAGCAGTTTTTCGATGAGCATCCAGGGAAGTAAAACGGTGGACGCCAGTAGCATCCCCAAGCGATAGCGTGTGCCACTGCCCCAGCGACGTCGCAACACGTGCCGCAATTCAAAACGAATACCTGCTGGTCCTATGGGCCATAGCTGATGATGTTCTACTGCAGTGTCATGGGTTCCAGAAACACCGCTCAAAACCACCACATCAATACCTGCGTTCCTTAAATGTGGCAGTTTGTCTGTGATGGTGTGACTGGCCGCTCGGCCATCCATATTGAAAGCGTGGCTGATAACAAGCCAGCGTTGTCTGGAATTAGCGGTCATTGGGTAAAGCTAGAAGGATGGACTGAAAATATAAAAAAACAGCGATGTTCATAGAGAGATATGAGTCGAGGCCGCTTGGGAGTACAGCAATTCATATTGTAGGGCGGCCCTTTCCCATGAATGCAGCTCGGCAAACTTCAGTCCATAGCAGCGTAAATTTTCTGCCAGGTCCTGGTTATTCAATACCAACCCAATAAGTTCGGCCAAATGCTGCGCGTCTTTCGGGTCACGCAGCAATAGAGCCTCCACACCGTGGGTGAGTTGTTGGGATATACCGCAATGATCAGGGCCACTCACTATTACAGGTAATCCATGCGCCATCGATTCCAGCACCACCATCGCATAGCTGTCTTCCAGCGTGGGGTGGGCCAAACAATCAGCCGCACAATAAACGGCAGAAAGATCATCCAACGAGCCCAGGAAATGAACTCGGTCCGCGAGTCCCATCCGCTCAGTCTGTTCGCGATATTTAGGCGCAGACTTGGGATTCCCCACCACGGCCAGTTCGGTCGCTAAGGGTAAAAGTGTCATGGCCTGCAACAAGGCATCCAGACCTTTTCGCGCGTAATCATTGGCAACGAAGAGCACCAACCGGCCCGACTGCGGCAGCCCCAAGTGCTGTCTAGCCTCCATACGTGTCGGGAGATGTTGCGGGCAGTGCACTCCAGGGGTAATGACCGAAACCGCAAGCTTGCTATCCGGGTACGCCTGCTCACATTCCGTGCGCAGGTTTTCCGAGGTCGCCACGACTTTTCTCGCCGGGCTAGCTTTGAAGCGAGCGCCTTCGAGCAACACGTAGGTGATCAGTCGCGGACTGAGGGCCACCTTTACCCATTGCCGAAAGCGGCTCATCCCGCTACGTGCAAAAAATAGATTGTGCCGAAGCGGTCGGACATGGATCGTCTGAATTTGACCGTGCCAAGTGTTCTCGTGAGAATGCACTACATCAAAGCCGCGACGGGTCTGCATCCAGGTTGCAAACGCAAACAAGAGCTGATTGAGCCAGCGAGGCTTGGGACTCAGACAAAAAACCTGGTGATAGGTTACCCCAGCCACAGGCTGATTCGATTCCTGTGCAAATACATGTATCTCATGACGCAAGGCAAGTTGTTGAACCAGTGCTACTGAATAACTTTCAGCGCCCCCGCCTGATCTTGAGAATATACGGTTGATGACGGCGATGCGCATAGGTCTACAACAAAACAATATCGTACTGCTCTTGCCCCATGGCACCTTCGCTCTGCAATGACACCGGCTTGCCTATGAACTCGCTCAAACCCGCCAGATGCTGGCTTTCTTCATCCAGAAACAGTTCGATCACCTTGGGCGATGCGATCACGCGAAACTCACGTGGATTGAACTGGCGTGCTTCGCGCAGAATCTCGCGGCAAATGTCGTATGCCACACTGCGCGCAGTCTTGACAATCCCTTTGCCGGTACAGGTCGGGCAAGGTTCACACAACATGTGCGCCAGCGACTCACGGGTGCGCTTGCGGGTCATCTCGACCAGACCGAGTTGCGAAAACCCGCCTGCCGTTGTTTTAACGCGGTCCCGCACCAGTTGTTTTCTGAATTCAGCCAAAACCGACTCACGGTGATCATCTCGCACCATGTCAATGAAATCGACAATGATGATGCCGCCGAGATTGCGAAGACGCAGTTGCCGCGCAATCGCCTGGGCGGCTTCCAGATTGGTTTTGAAAATGGTGTCGTCAAAATTGCGGGCACCGACAAAACCACCGGTATTTACATCGACCGTGGTCAGAGCTTCCGTCTGGTCCACGATCAGATAGCCACCTGACTTCAAATCAACCCGGC
>Ga0209511_1002666_pt1 | contig 14390 bp, 13 predicted proteins | sample SSSSmetaG_FD_184141 | JGI IMG/M metagenome (GOLD analysis project Ga0209511, IMG submission 184141) | Glacier valley bacterial and archeal communities from Borup Fiord, Nunavut, Canada, to study Microbial Dark Matter (Phase II) - ​SSSS... | ecosystem: Environmental > Aquatic > Freshwater > Ice >...
CCATAGTCACAAAGGCTAGAGCCAACTCTTGCCCTTCACAACTTTCGAGCTTTTTGGCTTGACTGCTCTCCCACTGCCAACCATAACTCTTGTAATCCCGAAATAAATGCTCGACCCCGAACCTCAGTTTGTCTAACTCTACTAGCTCCCATTCACATTCTAAACTGCTGGCTAACAACAGTTCAGTTTGCCAAACCGCCACCACCACCGCCTTGCGCCAACCCTGCTTCTTGAATAGCCGCCCCAGCCCCTTGCCCTGGCTTCCTGCTCCCTCCAAATAAGCCTTTAACGGCTCGCCCGCCGCCTCAAAGCAGCTTTGACCTTGCACCTGCACCAGCCAGTCCCAGCCATATCGTCGTCTATAAAAGCTGGATTGCCATAAGCCCGATCTGCCAGTACCACCACCTTTTGGTGGCTGGGGATTAGCTCAGCGACCCTAGCTAAAACCAACTCCACCTTTTGCCAATAACTCACTCCTTCAAGCAGTTTAGTATTACCCAACCAACTCTCCCAAGCCAACGGTATCACCCGTCCCTCATACCACACCCCAGCCATTAACAAGCGAAAATGGTCAGTATGAGCCGTTTCATCCAGTATTATTACTACTCGTTCAGTGGGGTTCCACTTCAACAAGCCCTTTACTAAGGGAGCATACAAGTTAGTCCAGTTGAAACGCTCATCCTTGACTAGCCGTTTGAGATGACGAGCCAAACTCTTCTCCCGGGCTTTTCGGCCTAGACTGTGGGCTTGCACTCCACTCAGCCGATTTAACACCACACTCCCACTGACCATAACCGCCAGCACCAACTGACCCCAGCTCGCCCTTACTCGATAGGGTAAGTATTCCCCGCAATACCGAGTGACAATTTTCTGGATTTCGGTGTAGAATATCTCCATAGCAAACCGTCCTTTCAGAATGGATTAGATTGATTTGTGATTTTCTGAAAGATTACACGGTTTGCTATTTATTATCTAGGCTTGTCCGTTCTTCTCTTACTTGACATATTCATGTCACACCTTAAACCTGTGTCGGGAAAGGGGTTAGGTTTGCCAAGAAATATTCACAAGGATGAACAGGATGACCAGGATATGAAGAAGTAACGAGTGAAAGGTACAAGTCAAATATCTTTCGACTTTTGACCTTCAACCAACAACCAAGAATCTAAAGAGAAGTTGGCATATATGACATTTAGTGGGCCGGGCGGCTCGGAAAAGCCTTTGGGTCGCTCTGAAATAGAAGCTTTTTTGGGTGAGTTTGGCAAGGCCGAGAGTATATCGCTGGCGGGGCGGAATCTGCGCGGGGTAGATTTATCCCAGCTTGATTTGGGAGGTATAGACCTGCGAGAAGCTAATCTGCGCGGGGCGGATTTAAGCGGGGCTAACCTGACGGGGGCTGATCTGCGGGGGGCCGAGTTGCGCGATACCTATCTGCGGGACGCAAACTTGAGTGCGGCCAATTTGAGCGGGGCGAATTTGCAAGCCGCTGATTTGCGTGGCGTGAAAATTAGCGGAATAAATCTACATAAGGCTGATTTGTTTCGGGCTGACTTGAGCTATTCCGATTTTCGAGATATTGATTTGAGCGAGGCTAATTTGAAAGAGGCTTATCTGGCCTGTGCTGACCTGCGGGGGGCTGACCTGACGGGCGCGGATTTGAGCGGGGCGGATTTGCTGGAAGCTAACCTGACAGGAGCCTACTTACTTGGGGCTAATTTAAGTGATATTACCCTCAGTCCGGCGGATTTAAAAGTTGCCAACCTGACTACTCCCAAGCCCAAAAAGAGTGTGGGTGAAGGAGTGAGTCTGGAGTTAAAAGTGCGCTTTTTACAGATGCCGCCAGAGATAAGCACATTCGCCGAAACGCTGGCGGCTTTGTCCGAACTTGTGCAAGCGACCCGGTTATTAGCTCAGGACAAGTTGGAGGAGTTAGCCGCAGCTTTGCAAAATCCGATAGCCCCTCAGGATGTGGTTATTACCGCTATGCGCTTTGAAACAGTAGCTGAACTTGACCTGAAAATATTAGCCGCTCCCGAAAAGCTTGGAAAAGCCTTGCAGATGGCTTTTACCGCTCGCCAAGAAGGTGATTTGGAAAAGGCTGCCACTGAACTTGTTGCCGCCCTCCGCCCCGACCTGGAACAAGCGGCCCGTCGCCTCCTGCGGCAACTGTTGCTACCGACTATCACTCGGCTCGGCAGCAGTCGCACGGTGGAATTGGTTGTTAGTTCTTAGTTGTTGGTTTTCGGAGAAGAATTAACAAGGATGAACAGGATAAGCAGGATGAATAAATACAAAGGGCGACCTGCTGGTTGCCCCTACGAGTTCCCCTTTCTTGTGAATAATACTGGTCGGTTCGCGAACCGCCCCTACGAATTCCCCCTTCCTTGTAGGGACACGATGCATCGTGTCTGGGGCTAGGAGGTTAGGTTTGCCCCCACCGACGACCGACAACCGACGACCGCTACTTCCCATTCGATAAGGTTGGTGGTGGGGGAATAGTAGGGGGCTTTTTGAGGCTGGTGCTATCGTAGCGGTGATCCTCAAAGTCCACAATTGAGGGCCGCCCAATCCCAAATACCCGGATATTTACATGGTCGCCGCGAGTTGCCGGAACTTTGGCAGGGTCGGGCTGGTTACCCAAATCGTACTGACCAACATGCACCGGGCCTGCTCCCCGTTTAAGATTCCGCCCGGTAGCCGTTTCGGTGGTGTGGCGACTATCGGTGTCGGCGGCATTGTTGTCACTCTTGGCCCGTTTGGTTTCGTCACTGGCATTATCTACTACATAACCGCCGCCGTTGCCGTTTCGGTGGTGTGGCGACTATCGGTGTCGGCGGCATTGTTGTCACTCTTGGCCCGTTTGGTTTCGTCACTGGCATTATCTACTACATAACCGCCGCCGTTGCCGTCAATATAGGTTAGGTGGCGGGTGGCCGGGTCGTAAGACTCCACCATCTGGATATGGTCGGCTTCGGGGCTACCGCTATGGTCTAGCAGCACCACATCGCCAGAGCGAATATCAAGTGGTTGGTCAGCCGCAATCGCATCGTGAATAGCCTGCGCCCCCATCCAAGTGCGTGGCGCACCCCGCGCATTGTGGTAATCCTCCACTACCTGCCAGCTATTGTCCGCCCACATCCATTTTTTGGAGCGGGACGAGCCTTTCTGACCGGGATTGTCCGCCACATATTCGTAGCTAAAGAAGGGGGGGATATTAAGGGTATGGAACAAACCACCCCGTAAATCTTTATCAAATTGGGAAGTCATCCAATTGTTGACCACAAAAAAGCCGCACCACTCGTCCGCTGCCTCCATGCCAACCGCTTTATAGGCATCCTCATGAGCCTTCTTGGGGTCGTCCAGATAAGCTTCAGCCCGCATCACTGCCTCAAGCTGAATCGCACTAAGGACGGAATCCTCCACGCTGGCATCGGGGTGTTCCCAACGATTAGGCCGCTCGTTGACTAGTGGGCGCAGCTCGTCCAGCCGGGGTTTATCAATTTCGGTATGCAACCTCACCATCATGGCGTGGCGTTCATCTTCGGTGGTATTGGTAATTTCAGTCGCCAGGTCGTCACGGGCGTTAGCCAAGTCTTCCATCAGCAATGGCACAAGTCTGACCTTTGCCGCCGCTATCAAGGTCAGGGCTTCATCCAAACTATATAAATCATCGCCCACAATTGGCGGCATGGTGCTTTCGTCTTTATCCCGATATGGCCCGGTTTGCAAGGCTTTGATAAAATCACGTAGTTGCTGGCTTGTCATTTTCTCAAGAGCTTTGAGCATAGGTCGGATATTAGGTGGGTTGGCGACTGCTCGTTGCACCGTATTATTTTTGGCTAACAAGCGTTGTACTGATTGGTTTCCATAACCCTGACCTATTTGTAATAGAAAATCCCGGCGTTGCGCTCCGGCTAATTTCCCTGACATCAAGGCTGTTTCGGGTTTGCTAAAGGTTAAATCAAGGGTTTCTGGTTGATGGGTGCTAGTTTGAGGGGCTGCGATGGTGGTGGTTGGTTTGGTTTTTCGACTTGTTTTAACCCGCGTCCTGTTTTGCATTGTTAATATTCCTTCCGCAAAAATAGTCCGAGGTATTTCCTGGAAAGTTATAATCCTATTAACGGAAATTTTGGCGGAGTTGTCAAGTGCTATGTCTCACAAAGCTAAGCTAAAATCGGGGAATTCGTAGGGGCGTGGTCTCCGCGCCCTAATGTACCATTAAATCTGCCAATAACCCTGGTTGCCCGGCAATAAATCACCGGGCTAAGAGAACAAGTTAAGAACACAGGCTCTTTTAGCGCGGGGATACATTCCCGCGTTATCCAATCCCGCCCCTTTTTACGGTCTATTTTGTTAATCTTCTTTAGCTGGCTTGGTTGAAATAGCTCGGTGATTTATCGCTAAGTGAGCTTTTCAAACCCTAAAGAGGGAGAAAGGGGGTTAAGATTCTTCCTTAAAGTTATTTTATAAAAATGTCTTAATCGCCAGGGCGATAGCATACCACACGACTACGGCAGCTATAGTGCTTAGGATTGCAAGAACATATTTAATCGGTGGCGAATTGCTAGGGGCACGAAAGAAAAACAAATTAGAATAGGCCGCAGCAAAACCGAGAGCCCCGCCGAGAGCACCTCCACCCCACATGAGAACTAGCGGAAGAAATGAAATTATATACTGATAAACTGGTAAAGGAGGGGCTACTCTTATTAGTTGGTTCTGAAACTCAATTCGGGGTAGGATAATTTCTGGGTCTCGGAAATATTTTAAGACTAAAATAAGTTCTGTGCCATTAGAAAGTGGTAGGATGAATTTTTTGCCTTTGCGGGGAAGTGCTTTGTTATTGTAAATAATTGCGGGGTTTTTAATAAATTCTAGACGAAATACCAGAGGAATATTTTGGTAGCCGGGTAGGGTGAAGGGGAAATTCATACTTTTAAGATTTAGTTGTTAGGTTAGGGGAAATATTAAAAAGGCTCCGCAACTAGGACTCGAACCTAGAACCTGCCGGTTAACAGCCGGATGCTCTACCATTGAGCTATTGCGGAACGGCGTAATAAGCAACTGGTAGGGTCACTTACAGGGTCAAATTGTAGCACCCTGTAAGCAATTTGTCAAACTTTTTTAGCTGGTTTAGCTACAAGCAGCTTAATCGCGCTGGCTCTTGCGACGTTGACGCTGCTGGCTTTTCTTCATCTTTTCCCGTCGTTCTACGCCTTTAGAGACGAAGAAGCGTTTGCGTTTGAATTCGCTAAGTACCCCGGCGCGTTTGACTTTCTGGCTGAAGCGACGCAGCAGATTCTCAAAACTTTCGCCATCTTCCTGGGTAACTTGCATGAATAATCACCCCCTCTATATTAAGATGATTCCCGCTATATAATTTAGCGTTCAAGACCAGACCTAGTAGCGGCCCGTCTTCTGGCTATTATAACACGATTTACAGAATACCGGGACACCCTGGCGCGGCACAAACGGCACCTGGGTCTCGACCCCGCAATTGGAGCAAACTATATTGTATAACTTCCGCTCCTGGTAGTTCTGCCCGTAATTCGAGACGTTAGAGCGTTGCCCAAAGCCGGAATTGCCGTAGCTATTTTCGCGGCGATTGCCAGAATTGTCGTTACGGTTGCCAGAATTGTTATTGCCGTAACTATTGCCGCCACCATTGTAGCTGTCGCTCCGGTTGTTATAGCCGCCAGGGTTATTGTTGTTGTAGCTGGGTCGCGCTCCCCGGTTGGCATAATTATCGTTGCGGTTGTTGTAACCACCAGCGTTGCCAGAGTTGTTATTACCGTAACTGTTGCCGCCGTTGTTATAGTTGTCGTTACGGTTGTTATTGCCGCCAGGGTTGCCGTAGTTATTACTATTACCAGCGTTGCCATAATTCGGGTTAGGCTGGCTTGGGCGCGGCGGGCGACTGTTAGAGTTATCACGGCGGGGCGGGGTAACGTTAACTTCGTTGGTGACACGCGGCTGACCTTGCTTGCGGGCGGCCCGGCAAGCTACACAGCGGGTAGGGTCGTTGGTGAAGCCTTTTTGGGCGTAAAAATCCTGCTCCCGGATGGTAAAAATAAACTCTTCGCCACAATCTTTACAGGCGATAATTTTGTCCTGTTTATCACTCTCGACGATATTACTCTCGAAACTCACGCTTGAACTCCTTTGCTCACCTATGCCGCAGTTGGAAATTAATCATATCAGGAAACGATGAGATATTTATGACCAAACAAGACCCTATCCACACCGGGGCAATAAAAATAGGTTAAAATGGTTAAAAATAAAATTGTAGGACAATGACCAACAAATGATACTCTAGCAACCCTCTTGCTGAGGCGGAGAGGAACTAGCTGTGGAAACTGGATATTACTGAATTAAACGCCGAATTGCTTCTTATTAGTGGCCGAGACCAAAATCAAGCAGGAGGCCAAATAGTTGGAGGCTACGTTTAATTGCTGGCGGCATTCTGAACGATGCTGAATTAGCCTTTTAAGTTTACAATAAGATTTTGAGGATTGCAAGCCAAATTCCTTATGATATTATAATTCAGTGGGGGATAGGGAAATTCAAAATCGAAAAACTATTAACCAATGACCTTTGACTTTCGACTCGTTACTCGTTACTATTTTTAAGGGGAGAAGTAAGTTGTCTAAGGAAAGACTGTATTATATAAACGTGGTGAGTTCGCGGGTACTGATTACCCCCGAAGAACTAAAAAGTAAACTGCCCATCACTCCCGACGTTGAAGATACCGTGCTGGAGCATCGCCGGGTAGTAAAAAATATTATAGACCGCAAAGACGAGCGGCTGTTTGTGGTGGTTGGCCCTTGCTCTATCCATGACCCCAACGCCGCCCTGGAATATGCCAAACGCCTCCGCAAATTAGCCGATGAAATCAGCGAAACCATTTTTGTGATAATGCGGGTCTATTTTGAGAAGCCCCGTACTACTATTGGGTGGAAAGGTTTTATCAACGACCCTTATATGGACGACTCGTTTAAAATCGAGGAAGGGTTGTTCAAGGCCCGTCAGTTGTTGCTGGAATTTACCGAGATGGGCCTACCCACTGGCTCCGAAGCCCTTGACCCTATCACCCCCAACTATATTTCGGATTTGCTAACCTGGGCGGCAATCGGGGCCCGCACTACCGAGTCCCAGACTCACCGCGAAATGGCAAGCGGCCTGAGTATGCCCGTCGGTTTTAAGAATGGCACAGACGGCAGTATCCAGGTGGCGGTAGACGCTTTGCAATCGGCCTTGCGTCCCCATAGCTTCCTGGGGATGGATCAGACAGGGCGCACCTCGATTATCAGCACCAGAGGCAACAAGTATGGGCATGTGGTGTTGCGGGGTGGTAGCGAGCGGCCCAACTACGACTCGGTTAGCGTTTCTATCTGCGAACAAAACCTGAACAAAGCCGGACTGCCCCGCAATATTGTGGTAGATTGTAGTCACGCCAACTCTTTCAAAGACCATAAGCTTCAACCGCTGGTGCTGAAAAACGTGGTCAACCAGATTGTGGAGGGTAATAGCTCAATCATCGGGCTGATGCTGGAAAGTAATCTTTACGAAGGTAATCAATCCATCCCTAAAGAGCTATCGCAACTGAAATATGGCGTTTCAGTTACCGATAAGTGTCTGGGCTGGGACGAAACCGAGGAAGTTTTACTGCAAGCCCATAATAAACTTAAAGGCAACCTGGGCGGGCGCAATCAAATGGGGGATAGGGGATAGGGGTTGAGGGTCAGGGGTTGGAAAATTCGTAGGGGCGGTTTTGTTCCCTCTCCCTTGTACTCAGGGGAGAGGGTTAGGGTGAGGGGTTGTCTAGGCTAATCTCGCTTTGGACAAGGGAAATTCGTAGGGGCGGCCTGTTGGTCGCCCTTTATCGGTAATAATAAAAGGTGATGTAACTTTTGACAATTGATGCATTGGCGTTGGCGGCTATCCGTAACGAGGCCGAAGAACAGATTCGGGGCTGCCGAATACAAAAAATTATCCCCACCGGGCCATTGAGCCTGGTGTTAGAGGTTTATAATCCCAGCCTCAAGCGGCGGGTGCAATTCCTGATGAGCGCGGACGCTCAAAATGCCCGGTTTCATTTGCTGCGCGAGAAAGCCAGCCAAATGCCAGGCGACCCCAACGGCTTTATGCTGGTGCTAAAACGTTACCTGCGCTATGGCATTATTACCACTGTCGAGCAGATTCCCTTTGAGCGGATTATTATTATCACCGTCTCCAAGAAATTCCCGGTGGGCAAACGTCCCCAATTTACCGCCAAAGGGGGCATGCCAGGTAGCGACCCCGACGAGGACGAACGGGACGAAGATGGTGACGACGAGCCGGGCGAACCAGAAGGCGAAGAACTAGAAATCTACGAGAGCAAAATCGTCTGCGAGATGATGGGGCGGTATAGCAACACTTTATTGTTAAGCGAAGATAATATTATTATTGACGCGATCAAGCGGGTGGCCTCCGGGCGCAACCGTTACCGGGTAATCCTGCCCCACCAGCCCTACGTAACTCCGCCGCCGCAGGATAAACAACCCTTTCACCTGGAGTCCCCTGCCAGTTTCGCTACTTTGCTGGATAAGCTGCGCGAACAAAAGCCTGAAGCGACCCTCTGGCAAACGCTGGTGACAACCTTTAGCGGGGTCAGTCCCCAACTTGGACGGGAAGCGGCCTACCGTTTTGCCACCGCCAGCGAGCTACCGCCGGAAGGGGCAACTTTGGCTCAATTCAAGCAGTGGGATGGCCTTTATACCGAACTCAAGGATTTACTACGCCCACTATCGCCCTTTAACTTCCCGCCCAAACCGAGCTCGTCTATCGTGCGGGATAGCGAGGGTGAGATTGTAGCTTTTGCCCCCTACGAGTTGCGCCAATTTCGTCAGGAAGGGCTTGAGCCAGAACCGATTGACTCTATCAGTCAGGCGGTAGAAGAATATTACAGCCAGACCGAATCGGTGGGGGGACAGGCTCAACGCAAGCAGGAAATTGCCAATAAGATTGCCGAATTCCGCGACAAGCTGCAATATCGGGCCGCTTCGATGCAAGAGTCGCTGAAACGGGCCGAGAGTGCCGAGCTGATGAAGCACAAGGGTGAGGCGATTTATGCTCATCTTTACGAGATTGAGCCCGACATGAAAGAATTAGTGGTTGATGGGCTGAAAGTGGCCCTTGACCCTGACCGTACCCCTAGCGAGGTGGCGCAGGGTTACTTCCGTGAATATGACAAGGCGCGCAAGGCTCTGGCGGGTGTGCCGGAACTGTTAGCCGAAACCAATCTTGAGCTGGATTATCTGGATGAGATGTTGACACAGTTAGAACTAGCCGAAAGTTTCGATGAGGTTGCTAATATCAAGGCCGAACTAGCCGAGGCGGGTTATGGCAAGGTCGAAAGCAAGGGTAAAGTGGTCAAGGCCAAGAAACGCCGCCTGCCCCAGACTCCCAGCTTCACCAGCAGCGACGGTTTTATTATTTACATTGGCAAGAGTGCCCAGCATAATGAATTCGTTACCTTTGAGATTGGTGACAAAGTGGATTTGTGGCTGCACGCACGCGGGATGCCTGGTTCACATGTAATCGTCAAAACGGCGGGGCGGGATGTGCCGGAAAAAACCCTGCTAGAAGCGGCGGCATTGGCGGCATACTATTCTAAAGGTCAGGCCAGCACCAGAGTGGAAGTGACCTATGCCCCTCAAAAGTTCGTGCGAAAGGTGAAAGGCCCCCATCCCGGTCTAGTGACGTATCTCAACGACAAAAGTGTCAGCGTCAAGCCCCGGAAGTTAAACAAGGAGCAAGGAGTCAGAAGTCAGAAGTCAGAATAATTGTAGGGGCAGGTCTCCGTGCCTGCCCTGTACTGATGTGTAGGGGCGTGGTCTCCGCGCCCTGGCACGGGGGTAGTTTAAGAAACCTAACCCCCTAGACCCCGGACACGTTACATCGTGTCCCTACAAAGTAGGGGGAATTAACATTTTTACTCCTTTATTCTGACTCCTTTATTCTAAACATATGCCCATCTACGAATACCGTTGCAACAGTTGTAATAAAAAAAGCAGTGTCTTTTTCCGCTCAATCTCTCAGGCCGAAAAGGGTGGCGATTTAAGCTGCCCACGCTGTGGAAGTAACTCCTTGCGGAAACTTTTCTCGCGCTTTGCCTTCTCCCGGGCGGCGGACGAAGGCCAGGAGATTTACGAATTTGATAAAATGTTGTCAGGGGTAGACGAAGATGACCCCAGGAGTGTGGCGCGGTGGGCCAAAAATATGAGCCGGGAAGTGGGCGAGAATTTTGGCCCGGAATTTGACGAAGCGATGGAGCGGATCGAGTCCGGCGAAGAACCCGAAAGCGTGCTGGACGAGGTAGACAAATCAGTAACGAGTAACGAGTGAAGAATTCTATTCCCCCTTCCACTTTAGGGAAGGGGGTTAGGGGGTTAGGTTTGCTAGATTATCCCAATGGCCTAAAATTGATTTTAATGAACCTGTCCGCTCCTTAAACCATAGTCGGGAAGGGGGTTAGGTTTACGCTAAATTTTCAAAGACTGGACGGAATGGAACTTAAAAATAAAGGTTTAAGCCTCTACCTGCATATCCCTTTTTGCCGTACTCACTGCACCTATTGCGATTTTAACATTTACACCAACCTCAGTTTTTTATTCGATAGCTATACCAAATCGCTGGCGGACGAAATTACTCGGACGATGGCGGCGATTGCGGAGGGTCGCTATAACCCGCTTGCGCCCTTGCCCCTGCTTGTCCCAGAAACCAACCCGACCCGTCAACCGTTAGAAATAGAGACAATCTTTATCGGGGGGGGTACGCCTTCGCTATTGCCGCCCATGCTGCTGGAAAGAATTCTCAAGGCTATCACCCGTTTCGCCACTATTAAGCCCGGAGCGGAAATAACTTTAGAGGCCAATCCCGGCACGTTGCCTTTGGAAAACCTGCGCACTATCAAAAGCCTGGGGATAAACCGCCTGAGTTACGGGGTGCAAACTTTCGAGGATGCCGCCCTGAAAAAGCTGGGTCGCAGCCATGATAGTCGGGTAGCTCTGGAGTCGTTTGAACTGGCGCGACGGGCGGGTTTTGATAACCTCAGTCTGGATTTTATGTATGGTTTGCCGGGGCAAACTCTGGAGAGTTGGGGCAAGAGTTTAGAGGTAGCCCTTTCGCTACAGCCCGAACATATTTCGATGTATGGCCTAATTGTGGAAGAAAATACCTCGCTGGGGCGGGGGGTGACGGCAGGCAAAATCCAGATACCAGACGAAGATAATTTTGCCGATATGTACCTGCTTGGTCTGGAAAAGCTGGCGGCGGCAGGGTTTCAGCAATACGAAATCAGCAATTTTGCTCAACCCGGTTTTTCCAGTCGCCACAATCTGGTTTACTGGCACAACGAATCTTATATCGGCTTGGGGGTGGGGGCACATTCGTCGTATGGGGGTTATCGCTACGCCGTGCTGAAACAGCCCCAGGAATATATCAAGCGGTTGCGGCAAGGCCAGAGCGTAATTGACCTGACCGAGGCCGAGCCCATCACCCCCGCCCTGAAACTGGCCGACAGCGTTATTCTAGCCCTACGCCTGAACGAAGGTTTGCGCCTGAGCCGAATCGAGCAGGAATTTGGTAAGTCGCTGGAAGAATTATATCCCGGTGTGGTGGCAAAAATGCTGGGCTGGGATCTGGTCGAAGAATTAGATGAGGGGCAGGATAAGATTTTGCGCCTGACGGTGCGGGGTCGCCTGTTGAGCAATAACGTTTTTATGGAATTCTTACCGGGTTGACCAGTCGTCGGCTGTCGGAAGAAGAAAATTAACAAGGATGGACAGGATAAACAGGATGTTGTTCCTGGTGAATAATTCTGGGCGGTTCGTCCCCCTGAGTACAGGAGGGACAGGCGAACCGCCCCTACGAATAGTTCCTACTGACAACCAACAACTTAAATATATTGTGAGCCAAAATATGAAAAAAACTTGGTGTCTTGGTGTCCTGGTGGTTAATCTTATATTAGTGGGTCTAATTGGCAGTGTTATTGACGCTCCGGTGGCGATTGCTGCCGATAACAGCCGTTCCAGCGAACTCTGGACGCAAGCCAACGCGCAGGATTGGGCGGGCTGGCGATTAGATGGGGTTAAGCTGGGCGATACTGCTCGTATCCCGGCCCTGACGCTTGACTCGGCCTCCGCTAAAAACGGCAGTGACCCCTACGGTGCAGGTGACTACAAGGGCGGGAATTATTATAACGGAGGGAATTATAGTTATGGGGAGGCAATTGCACCCTACTATGGCTCGGCGGGTGGCTTCGATAACGCCATCGTTAGCTGGAACGCCGAAACTCCCACTGGCACATGGCTGGAACTGAAATTACGAGCGTTGGTGAAGGGGCACTGGTCGAAATATTACACGATGGGCATCTGGGCCAGCGATACCTCGACAATAAAACGGCACAGCCTGGACGGGCAAAACGATGCTGACGGGCGGGTCGAAACCGATACCCTGACCCTTAGCAGCCGGGCTGAGGCGTTTCAGGTGAAAGTTACTTTATTTAGCAATAATTTGGCGGTTGCGCCTGTGTTGCGGCGGGTGTCGGTCAGCACCGTCCGAAACGGCACAAGCCCGGCTTTAGCCTCACCCCGCACCGCATGGGGCAAGGATTTGGATGTGCCGCAACGCAGCCAGATGATTTACCCAGATGGCGGGGAGGTCTGGTGTAGCCCCACCTCGCTCTCAATGGTGATGGCATATCTCGGAGATAAATATTCTATTTCAGGATTAAACCAGAGTGTGCCACAGGTTGCCGGGTCAACCTATGACTGGATTTACCGGGGCAACGGCAACTGGCCCTTTAATGTGGCCTACGCTGCCAACGGCCTTCCTGATGGGTTATATGGCTATGTCAGCCGTTTCCACTCGTTGGTGCAGGTCGAAAGTTGGATAACGGCGGGTTTGCCAGTTATCGTCAGTGTGGCCTATACGCCGGGACGGTTGCCGGGTTCGCCAATCTCCGCCACCGACGGACATTTGCTGGTGATGCGGGGGTTTGATAGTAACGGCAATCCGATTGTCAACGACCCTGCCGCCGACCCCCGCAAAGGCCAAAATGTGCGGATTGTTTACCCCCGCGCTGCCTTCGAGCGTGCCTGGCAAGAGGGGTCGGGTGGCACGGTCTACCTGCTATATCCGCGTGGGGCAAATGTGCCACTTACCAACGCCCTGAAAAGCTGGACTAACGATAATAGCCCGAAATATGCCTATGCTGAAATCGAAAACCTGTGGCGTTCCAACGACGAAGCCACCGCACAGGGGAATAGCGGACGCGGCTGGATTTGGGGGCCATCGCCTACTACCTCTGGTTTGCAAGAGAGCTACGCCGAGGGGCCGGACGGCTGGCGCACCGTGCAATATTTCGACAAAAGCCGCATGGAAGTGACCGCGCCCCAGGCTGACCGTAGCTCTAAATGGTTTGTGACCAACGGTTTGTTGACGATTGAACTGGTTTCGGGTCGAATGCAGACGGGTGATAATCGTTATGAGGAGCGTAGTCCGGCGCAGGTTTCGGTGGCGGGCGACCCCGGCAGCGGCCCCACCTATGCCACTTTTAACTCGTTGACCTCTCTGCCCGGTTTGGAACAGTCCCGCCGAGCTTCTGACCGCACGGGACAGGCCGTAACCGCTCAGCTCAACAGTTTTGGCGATATGTCGGTGGGCAATTCGGCTGGCGTGACCAACATTCACTATAACACCGAGTTGGGCCACAATATCCCGGACGCATTCTGGAACTGGATGAACGACCCCGCCCGTAGTGGCATTAACGATTGGGTTTTTGTGCTGGGCTATCCTGTGACCGAGCCGTTCTGGGTAGATGTAACCGTCGGTGGGAAGGCCGCCCATGTGCTGGTGCAGCTATTCCAACGCCGCGCCCTCACCTATAATCCCGCTAACGCCGCGCCCTGGCAGGTGGAGATGGGCAATATCGGGCAGCATTATTACAAGTGGCGGTACAATTCCTAAAAGTTGTCAGCTATCAGCCCTCAGCTAAGAATTCACCTCGCTTGTTACTCTAATGTAGAAACACATTAGGTATTGAGCAAAGGAAGGTATTACTCCCTCTCCCTAGCAGGGAGAAGCTCGCTTATAGGTTATTATGAGGGGTGAAATCTTAGCCTAACTCTGAACTCACGAGCCAACTAACCCGAACCCCCTAGCCCCCTTCCCTGACCACCTGGCAGGTTTGGATGGTACCGCCGGATTGTATGTAGATTATCGCGTGCATTGTGATAGAATTTGAGCCAGAAACCCAGCATAGAACGGAGACAACGTTGACCGCCGAACAGGATACTTTTTGGAAGGAAGCTCTTGATACTTATTTCGAGAATGCCATAGCCTTTTTCTTTCCG
>Ga0209511_1002672_pt1 | contig 14356 bp, 16 predicted proteins | sample SSSSmetaG_FD_184141 | JGI IMG/M metagenome (GOLD analysis project Ga0209511, IMG submission 184141) | Glacier valley bacterial and archeal communities from Borup Fiord, Nunavut, Canada, to study Microbial Dark Matter (Phase II) - ​SSSS... | ecosystem: Environmental > Aquatic > Freshwater > Ice >...
CTTCGGCTCTCCCCTGAGGTGCGGCAAGTGCATCACCATCTAAAAGAATACCAAACTTTTCATCAATCTTCCATAAAAGCCTGAAATTAATAATGGGAACAAATCCAACATTCGTTTTCTCAGAAGTAAATCCGGATGAAGAAAGTGCAATTTTAGCATCTCTGATTTTTGCAGTGAACCCTAAACCAAACTCAAACCTGGGTTTTTGTACAATATCGTACCGGTATGTCAGTCTGTACGAATTAAATTTATAAGTACCTGTAAGTACAGTATTGGCAGGGAATACTACTCCTTCAAAGAAAATGTCATTTGGCAAACTACCTTCTGATTTAGTTTCGAGAGGAGCATATAACCAGTAGAAACAAAACCTATTTCCAGATCAAGCAAAGCCTGAGCTTTTATAGATGACGTCCAACATAAAAGCAGGAATGCTATAAGCGTTGAAAAGATTATTTTTTTCATATCGTTTGTATTGGTATCATTATTAAACATGAATAAGGATTATCGGGGTTCATTGCTTTTGCTATCTCTAAGTCTTTCATTTATTTCATTGACTTTCATTATTTAATAATATTTTCGCCTCACCCATTTCTCAAAACCTATAATGATCAGAATTACCGAAAAAACCACAATGCCATCGACAACTTTCCCCAATGCAAAGGACAAAATAGTAGCCCCGATAAGAATAAATAAAATAGGATTAAGAAACTGCCGGATAAAAATTTTAAAAGCACTTTCGCCTCCCTGTCCGCGCAGGATATTTAGCCCTGATTCTTTTTGCCGTATCTTAACTTCGGCTGTGGAAAGGACATTTGATGAAGTATTGAGTATTCCTAACACATCCTGATAAGGAAATAAGTGCCATTTATGATTTTGGAGGTCTTTGTTCATATTCTCTTTAAGTATGAAGTTTTGGCTAAAACCTTCGGCTGTCCATTATTCGTCTGTTATGCGAAGAACGCTCACTATTCATGTCAGTTTCGTCGTGAGCAACAGTTTTTTTATTGTTAAAAAATGAATTACGCTTTTAGTTTATTAACACTTTCTGGTCACACATTGTTTATTCTTTTATTGGCTTACAACATGCTGCTGTGTCAGTTTTTCCAAATATAGTTCTGCATTTTGCAAGTGAGCAGTTCGGGTTTCCAAAGTCATTTTATCAAAACTCTTTACCAACATGCCTAACCTTGGATTTTGTAAAAAGAAATCCCGGTGTGTGTGCATAAACCGCCAGAATAAACCATCCCATACAGCCTGCCAGTCTCCTTTTTTGTAATCACTCATTTTCACCAGGTAATTGCTTCCGCTAATGTAGGGTTTAGTGGCCATGATTCCGCCGTCGGCAAATTGACTCATCCCGTAAACATTCGGAACCATCACCCAATCATAGGCATCAATAAACAGTTCCATAAACCAACGATATACTTCATCGGGGTCGAATTCGCACAGGAGCATAAAGTTGCCCAATACCATCAATCGTTCGATGTGATGACAATAACCGGTTTCTAAAACTTTTTTAATAGAATTATCGATAGGCTCTATTCCTGTGGTGCCATTCCAGAAAGAAGCAGGAATTTTTCGCGTAAAACCCCAGTAATTGCGGGTGCGTTCTGTCGTGCCTTTCAATTCATAAATTGCCCTGATAAATTCTCTCCAACCTACTATCTGCCTAATGAAACCTTCCAGGGAATTTAATGGGATTTCATGTGTGCCGGCATACTTCAGGGCTTCTTCCAGAATAAACTGAGGCGTTAACAAGCCGACATTCAGCATGGGTGTTAAAACGCTGTGATGCAAAATGATTTCGTTCGAAACCATAGCATCTTCATACGCCCCAAATTCTGAAAACCGTGTTTTGAGAAAATCCTCCAACCAGCTTTTGCTTTGGGCATGCGTAGCCGGATAAATAAAATTGCGGTTAATCCTTCCGTAGTTATCAGGGAAATGCTTTTCGGTGTAAACAAGGGCTTCTGCATAAAAAGCATTTAGTTTTGGGAAATCAACTTTTGGGGGCGTTTTTCCTTTAGGATATTTCAAACGGTTTTCATCGTCGTAGGTCCATTTCCCGCCAATGGGTTTTTGCTGATCGTCCAGTAATATATTTCTGCTTTGCCGCTGGCGTTTATAAAAATTCTTTTGAAACATCCGCTTCTTCCCGGAAAACCAGGAGGCAATTTCTTCGGAAGAATTAAGAAATAATGGAGAAGAATTTTTATTCGCCACCAGGTTATACTTACTGCAAGCCTTGCTGATCCTTTGTTCCAGCCAGTAATCGGTTGAGTCGATATATTCGAAAGTGTGAATATTCTGCGACTTCAGATAGGGTATAAGATTTCTTACATCCGCCAGTTCGTTGAATGAATCAATATAAAATACCTGAATGTTTTTTGATTGGAGATAGCTCTCATAAAACTTCATGCTGGCTCTGTGGAACGCAATTTTCTGTTTGTGAAAGTTGTATTGCCTGAAAAACAGTTGTTCTTCAACCAGGTAAATGATGTTGCATTTTGAAATATGACTATTTTGTTCAAACAATTGATGTGGAAAGAGAATACCTGTAGTGCTCATGGTTTATTTTTTTCATTCCGCATTTACCGCTTACTTATTTTATTCATCGAAATGTTTCTTTGACGGCTGCATTTAAAGCGATTGATTTCCGGGTTTCTTTTTTCAGCGTGCTTTTGACTAATACCACTGTGCACTCTCTTTCTCCACAAATTAAAGCTGCCGCGTTTTAACTCTCTACGCATTAAAGTGATTACATCAGCCTCAGTAAAGCCAAATTGAATATTGATGGCTTCAAAGGGCGTCCGGTCTTCCCACGCCATTTCAATTATTCTGTCAGTTTCGGAGGAAGTAAATGATAAGTTCATGCCGTTTTTAATTCATTCTGTAAATTTAGATAAACCCTACTAAGAATATTACTTCTTTCTGGCAATGTCGTATTCAACATCTTTAACAACTTTCAGCAAGTATTTTTTTCTTTTTGCATCCGAGACAAATGGTACGGACCAAAATTGCCTGGTCCTGGTTCTAAACCAGCCGAAAACAAAAGAATAAACTCCCATTACAAGTCTGAGCTTTACAGAGTTAATGTATAGCGTAAGCACGGGAAGAGCAGGCGCTCCGTGTGTCAGATAGGTTCTTACCTTTTTGTCTGTTAAAAACGGTTTTGGCATAGCCAAAGTTTTTGTAATAGGAATGAACTTATAAGCAAATCCCGGAGTCAATACCTGATCAAAAAATGATTCAAGCAAAGGAGTACATCTGAACCACCAGACCGGTGAAATGATATATATCCGATTTGTTTTTATAATCAGATCTTTGTATAAATTAACTTTTTGCTCATCACCGAACACATCAAATTTTTCTTCATATAAGTCTATGATATCTATATTTTCTTTATGCTCGATTAATGTGTTATAAACAGTTTTGAAGATGCCGCTATGACAAAAACTTTGTTTATCGGGGTGTGCAATAATTATTAAGTTGTTCATTTATTTAATTTTAAGTTGACGTTATTCTGGTAATGAAGTACATCAGATTCTTTAATCAAGGAAAATTTTTATTGATTCAAAAAAGATATATGAATTTAGTGCCATATACAATAAAGCCGGCAACGAAACCCATAAACTGTCTTTGACTCTCAGTCTGGCGATAACGCCAAAAAACATCAGCAGCGCCAGGCCTCCTGAAGAGATCAGTAAAATAACATGAATCATGAATCCTACAAGCAATCCGAGTGCTCCGCTTATCTCCAAAACTGCAGTAACCAGTCCGAATTTCTCCAGCCCAAACCGCTTAAACTCACTTTTCATATCCGGAGAAGTAAAATAGGAAACGCCGTATATTAAAAAGGATAAACTGGAAATAAGAATAAGTATTTCGGTTAAGCGTATCAAGAAATTAAATTTAGAGATACCGCAGCAATAAAAAGACAAAGCAGCAAAAGAACCAACGATGGCATTCTTTTCTGCCACGGGTTTTTCACTTTAAAGTGAAAATATTGTGCACTAAGCATCAGGAAAGCCATACTGAGTGCCGGAATAAGAACCAGCGACGGATACCAGATGCCAGCAACAAGCAATGTTGCCAATGCGATTTTTGCAGAGCCAACCATCGTGCGGGTTAAATCGCTCAGGCCATATTGTTTAAATTCTTTTACGATATTATCGAAACGGAATACCCATACAATTACGATGGATAGTGCTACAATAACCTGGGCAATTAAAGCGAGATCTTTCATTGTGTGTTTTTTTTTGAGTTTTTCTGAATAGATTGGCTTATCAGTTTCTCCCCCGCATTTAAAACCTGTGCGGGGCAGGCCCGTTTTTTAAAGTGATTTCTGGTCTTCACTTTTCGTTGCTAATAACTCATATCGTCCAGCACTACCTTTCCCCTGAATGTTCGGAAGAGGAAAATGGTATAAATCAAAACCATCGGAGCTCCGATCATAACAAAAGTTAGAATGATGCCCAGAGATTTCTGAGAAGCAGCACTATTGGCAATAGTCAGCGAAAAAGCACTGTCGATGCTTGAAAGTAAAAGATAGGGGTATATGCCTATTGCAATGGTTATCAGTAATAATGAAGTTAAAAGCGCTGATGTCATAAAAGCCATCCAATATTTTTTCTTAACAATTAATCTTCTTTCATTCAGAAGCAATAAAAGGGTAATAACAGGAATCACAAACAAGATTGGCATTGCTTTGAATTCTTCCGCTGCATGGGGAACAAACATCAGGGTGGCAATTGATAACAACACATAAAAGATGGTGAAGATCATGCCCGCAATTTTGGAAATATAATCAAGCCGTTCGGCCAATTTATCCTGCGTTTTCATAATGAGGTAAACCGAACCATGCAGCGCGAAAAGTGCCACTACTGTGAGACCTGTCAGCAGGGCATAAGGATTGAAAATATCCAGCAACCCGCCCTTGTAGATCATATTTCCATCAATGGCAATTCCACGAACAACATTGCCAAGCACCACACCAAGCGTTAGGCCAATCAGCGTGCTCGAAACAGAATAGGTGATATCCCAAAGATTCCGCCACCAGCGCATAGTCTCTTTGCTTCGGAATTCAATAGCAATGGCCCGCATGATAAGTAAAAGCAGGAATAAGATAAATGGGATATAAAAAGCTGAAAGCAAGGTTGCATATACTTTGGGAAAACCTGCAAAGAGCGTTCCACCGCCGATGACCAGCCAAACTTCATTTCCATCCCAGACCGGCCCAATTGCATTTAGAGCAATCCGCCGGCTTTCTTCTTTGCGCAGAAAAAGATGTACTGTCCCGGCGCCCAGATCGAAACCATCCAGGATTGCATATCCGCTGAAAACAGCTCCGATGACAAGAAACATCCAGGTTCCCAGTTCTATATTTAAAAATGTTTCCATTATTCTGAAATTAAATTAGTTGAGGCATATTTCTTATCTGATCCGTGAGACGCTATCCCGGTTTGTATTTTTTTATTCAACAGATAGATAAACAAGCCGAATAAGATCAGATATACAATCGTAAATAAGATAAGTGAAAACATAACTTGTCCGGCTCTGACATTTTCAGAAAGTGCATCCGAAGTTCGTAAAAGCCCATATACCACCCAGGGCTGACGCCCAACTTCAGCCGAATACCAGCCTACCTGATTGCCTATCTGAGGCAGTACCACTGAAAAGCTAAAGACAATCATCAGCCAGCGCTGATTAAATAATTTCCCTCTCCACCATAAAAACAAGGCCAACAATGTAAGTCCGATAAGCGCAATGCCTATGGCAATCATAATGTGATAGGTCTGGAAAACAAAGTTTACCTGACCTGGCCTATCGTTTTTATCAAAAGCATTGAGGCCTGTAACCGGTGTTTTAAAATCCTGATGCAGAAGAAAAGTCAGGCCACCGGGGATTTTTACTCCGGTGACTTTTTGTTCGGCGTCGTCCACCCAACCAAACAGGTACATATCAGCCACGGCTGAACTATCGTAGTGCCCTTCAAAGGCAGCAAGTTTGGCCGGTTGGTTTACTGCTACACCATTGGCCGAACTATGACCGGTAACCAATTGTGCAAGCGCAGAAATTGTAGCAATCACCAGGATTACACCGAATGCTTTTTTTGATTGCTCAACAAACCGGGTCTTTAAAATATAATAAGCATGCACGCTCAGAACAAGGAAAGTACCTGCCAGAAAAGCAGCTATCCACACATGTAAAATCCGGTCAACCGATGACGGATTGAAAACCATGGCCCAGAAATCGGTAATCTCAGCCCTAGCAGTCATTCCTTCTCCTACAATTTTAAATCCCGCAGGAGTTTGCTGCCACGAGTTGGCAACCACAATCCAGATGGCCGAAAACATGGAGCCAAGCGTTACCATGATCGTTGAGAAAAAATGAACCTTGGGACTCACTTTATTCCAGCCAAAGAGCAAAACACCGAGGAAAGTCGATTCAAGTGCAAATGCAAAAACGCCTTCAGCGGCCAGCGCGCTTCCGAATATATCACCGACATACCGCGAATAGGCAGCCCAGTTAGTGCCGAACTCAAATTCCATAACGATTCCAGTTGCGACTCCAATGCCAAATATCAGGGCAAAAATCCTTATCCAGAATTTGGTGAGTTGCTCATAGTGTTTGTCTTTGGTGCGAAGATACATCCCTTCAAACACAACCAATGCGACACCAAGCCCTATACTGAGGGGTGGATATATGTAATGAAATGCAATGGTGAAGGCAAACTGAATCCTCGATAAAATTTCTACATCCATCTGTTTAATTTTTAATAACTTGCTAAGTATTATTGAACAAATTGCTCTTTTGGTCAAGAAGAGATAGATCATCAGCAGTAAGCGAGAACATCATTGCCCCAGCATTCTCTTTTGCATGAGATTCTTTTGTAGCTCCGGGAATCGCCACCACAGTTTCGCCATGAAAAGTGATCAGCCAGTTAAGCGCGATCTGAGATGAAGTAACACCATATTTGATCGCGAGTTCCTGAACCGTTTTTACCAATGGTCTGCTCTTTTCAAGTCCGGCGGATTTGAACGCCGAAGAATATTTACGCATGCCTATATTTTTCAGCAAGTCCGGGTTATCGTGAAACTTGCCGGTAACCAGGCCCTGTGCCAGCGGGGAATAGGCAATTATTGTAATTCCAAGTTCCTTCGCAGTTTGCAGGATACCGTTGGATTCAATTTTCCGATCGAGCAGGCTGTACCTCACCTGATTGGAAACCAGATGAATACCGTGCTTCTGAAGCGCTTCCCATGCGGACCTCATTAGTGCAGCCGAAAAATTACTTACCCCGACATATCGTATCTTGTGTTCCTTTACCAACCTCGCCATGGCTTCCATTTCGGCTTTTTCATTTGAAAAGCCCCAGGGCTGGTGAACCTGGTAAAGATCAATAGGATAAGGTGCAAGTGCCTCTATCCGCTGATCTATTGTTTTCAGGATATTGGAAGCGAATCTGAACATTGGCCACCATTTAGTAGCCACTATGATTTCGCCCGGCTTTTTACCAATATTGTTGAGAGATGCAGCCAGCGCTTTTTCCGAAGCACCATTACCATAGATCTCGGCTGTATCGAACCAGTTGATACCGCCTTCAAGTGAGATTTGTACCATCTGTTGAATGAGATCATCTTCCATGTTTGGCCAGAATTTTCCGGCCATATTTTGTTGTTTGCTGAACTGCCAGCATCCTAATCCAATCGGAGTTATCATCAGATCGGATTTACCAAGAGATCGAAGGGGAAGGATTTGATTCATAAGAAATTTGGTTCTACTGTTAATTTAGTGACTATATTTATTTTGTCTTTGAATTTAACCGGATGCGATCTTTTTAATCATTCCACTGAAAATAAAACCGTGAAGAGGTAAAACCGCATACCAATAAAGCCTGCCAGGTAATCCCAATGGTCTGAATGTAGCTGTTTGAGTAAGAACATTGCGTTCATCCATTTTAAATTCCAACCATGCTTCGCCCGGTAATTTCATTTCAGCATAAAGCAATAATCTTTTTTCGTCACGATCCGCATAGATGACCCGCCAGAAATCCAAAGCATCGCCGGCAGATATGTCAGTGCCGCTTTTTCTGCCTCTACGCATACCTACTCCGCCTGCCAGTCTGTCAATAAAACCCCGGAATTCCCAAAGCCAATTTCCGTAATACCATCCTGTTTTACCACCTATCGACCATATTTTGTTCAGTACAGTCTGGCTGTTATTAACTTCGGTTTTGCGGACATCTTTAAAGCAGCCATTTACGGGTATTTCAATAAACTGCGAAATACCCTTTTGCAGCAGATCACTTGTTTGCGCATCTTTCCAGCTCGACACAACCTGATTTTGCTCAATTTTATCAAAAGCCAGTTTTATGGAGGTGTCATAATCAATTAATGAAATCCCCAGCATTGAAGCTAAATTATTCGGTGAGCAGATTACTTCAACCTTCATGCTGCTTACCAGGTTCTTAGCTAAAGCAAACGATGTAGCTGTCACAAAATATAACCAATACGATGATATTTTAGGCGTCATTATCGGTACAACAATGATTTTTCGCTTTAGCCCCCTGATTGCGGCAAAACGCAACAGCATTTGCTTATAAGTCAAGATGTCCGGTCCACCTATATCGTAGCTTTTATGATAGGTTTCGGTGTTGCCAATGATGCCGGTTAAAAATTCGATGATATTACGGATAGCGATAGGCTGGCATTTTGTCTCAAGCCAACGTGGAGCCACCATCACAGGAAGTTTTTCAACCAGATCACGGATAATTTCGAACGAAGCACTTCCTGAACCAACAATAATGCCTGCCTTTAAGGTCGTTAGAGCGAAAGTTGATTCCGTTAGTATGCTTTCCACATTTTTTCGCGATGACAAATGTTTAGATAACTCTGCTTCATTTACAATTCCACTTAAATAGATCACCTGCCGGGCATTTGTATTTTGAATCCTTTCACGGAAATTTTCGGCACAAACCTGCTCCATGGTTTCAAAGTCCCCTGATTGAGTCGACATGGAATGAATGAGGTAAAAGGCTATATCAATGTCATTTGGAATACTTTCGAGACTCTCTTTATTCAGAAAGTCAGCTTCAATTACACTTAAATTTTCGGTGGTATAATTTTTTGTACTGAAACGGTACTTATCCCGCACACAGCATACTACCTCATGGCCGTCATGCAGCAAAACCGGTAACAGCCGCCGGGCAATATATCCTGTAACACCTGTTAGTAGAATCTTCATATGTTAAACTTTGAGTGACGACATACCACCGTCAACATGAAATATCTGACCGGAAATCCAGTTGCCTTTTTCCGAAAGTAAAAACGCTGCCATATCAGCAATATTCTCAGGCGTACCGGTTTTTTTTAATGGATGACGCAGTGCATTGGCTTCCCGTTTCTGGTCGGTATTTAATAAAGAAACAGCAAGAGGGGTATCTGTTAAAGAAGGAGCAATGCAATTTACGCGAATCTTTGGGGCAAACTCAGCCGCCAAGGCCCGGGTTAAACCTTCAATAGCCCCTTTTGAAGCCGAAACCTGCGTGTGAAAAGGAAATCCTGTTTGAACAGCAACCGTCGAAAATAATACAACGGAGGCATTTTCGGTTTTTTTCAATCGGGGCAATGCAGCCTGAATTATTTTAATAGCTCCTGTTACCTGCAGGTTAAAATCAGCGACAAAATCAGATGGTTTTATCCGTTCAAAAGTCCTCAAATTTATACTTCCGGGACAATAGACCAAACCGTCTAATGACTCGGGCAGAAAATCGAGCGAGATGTTTTCGTCAAGTACATTCAAATAATGATAATCTGGTAAACCAGTATTGGTTTCAAGTTTGTTTTTGAAGTAGGTGGCATAAACCTTTTGGCCGGAAACAACCAATTGTTCAGCCAGCCTTTTACCGATACCTGATGAAGCTCCGATTATCAAATAAGTTGACATATTAATTACTGCTTATTTAAAAATGAGGAATACATCCAGACTAATTTTTCCTGTAACCGAATATAGTCACTCATCAAAGCGTTCGTCCCTTCATCACCGGCGTCAGCAGATAAGAGAAGTAATTCGCGCTGTAGAATAATAATTGTCTGGAATGAATCCAGGATTCCGTCAACAGCTTTAATGCCATCACTAATCTGCTCACTCTCTGTGATTTTTGAAGTTGTTCTATAATCAGAATAATTGTGAGAAGGCGTATATCCCAAAGTTAAAATCCTTTCGGCAACTTCATCAATTTTCAGGAATAAATCATTGTACAGTTCTTCGAATTTTACATGAAGCTCAAAAAATTTCTCCCCTTTAATATTCCAGTGATATCCCCTGGTATTCTGGTAAAAGATAGAGTAATTTGCCAAAAGCTCGTTTAGTTTTTCAGCTAATTGTTTGGCTTTGATGCTGTCAATTCCGATTACATTTAAGTTTTTCATACGATTAATTTTAAAATAATTATTATATTTAACGCTTTAAAGAATTATTTTTGCAGGATTTAAATCCTTTATCTGGCCAAAGGCTTACAAATAGAAAGTATTACAAGTATTAATTTTATAACATTTGGGAATTTAAATTGTTTAACTGTGAAATTTAATTAAAGGAAGCATTTTCTGCATGGTAATTTTGGCGCTATAACGGATCGTGTGGGTAATTTGATTTTGTAATGATTGCTGCTGTTTGCAAAAAACACCTATACAATCTGTCATAGAGCCACAATTTTCAATTTATTTTCTTTTCACTTCCATTTTATGTAATATTTTAACCAATTTCGTGACATATTATAAAAAATTGATTCTAAATGTTTTTAGAAAAGGTATTCCAGGGCAGAAATGAGATAGGTCGGTGGATTGCAATGATTGTAATCCTGCTTATTGTCACGCAGATTGTTGGCGGAATACCGCTTGGAATTATGATTTTCCTGAAAACGATGGATAACCCGGACCTCGTTCCCAATCCGGAAAATCTGATGGATCTTTCAGCCTACGAAATCTCTCCAATCACTGGATTTGCATTGATGATCATTCCGTTTGTGCTTGGACTCGTCACTTTGTTACTTTTGATGAAACCGATTCACGAAAGGCCAATGCTTTCAGTAGTTACAGGTCATTCATCCTTTCGTTGGAATAATTTTTTCTGGGGAGCCGGTGTTTGGTTCTTGCTGCTGTCCGCATATGCATTTTTTGCAACTGCTACCGGAATGCAGAAAATCGAACTTCAGTTTGATTCCACCACATTTTTCACCTTGATAGCCATTTCATTGTTGCTTTTGCCGTTTCAGACCGGATTCGAGGAGGTTCTTTTCAGGGGATATTTAATGCAGGGATTTGCCAAAATATTCAAATACAGGTGGGTACCACTAATGATAACTGCACTCATTTTCGGCTCACTTCATTTCTTTAATCCTGAAGTGAAAGAGTATGGTGCTGCCATTGTAATGCCGCAATACATTTGGTTTGGGGTTTTCTTCGGAATTTGTGCCCTTATGGACGATGGCCTCGAATTGGTATGGGGCGTTCATGCAATCAATAATATATTCTTGTCAGTATTTTTCACACAAGATTCGAGCGCCTTGCAAACCCCGGCTTTATACCGTATAACAGAATTTAGTCCACTGTTCGATTTGATATCACTTTTTTTTCTTTCAGTGATTTTTATCTTTGTAGCACGGCACAAATTTAAATGGCCCGATTGGCATTATCTGCTGGCAAAAATCGATCAGTCCGAACAAAAAGAGGAAGACCTATCTGATTTTATTGAAGATGAGTACGATGAATATGAAGAGAAATAAATATTAAACCTGTAACAACTATGGAATTATTTTCAGCAAAAGAAGTCTCAAAAAACTATGCCAATCATCAGGCATTGACCAAAGTTTCTATTTCGGTCGAAGAGGGATCCATTTTCGGGTTACTTGGACCCAACGGAGCCGGTAAAACAACCCTAATCAGGATCATCAACCAGATAACCGGGCCCGATAGTGGCTCAGTATGGTTAGATGGCAAACCGCTGAAACCCGAAGATATTGATCAGATCGGCTATCTTCCCGAAGAACGTGGCTTGTACAAAAAAATGAAAGTTGGCGAACAGGCACTTTATCTTGGACAGCTAAAAGGACTTTCGCGGCGCGATGCGATGAAAGAGCTTAAAATCTGGTTCGAAAAGTTCGAAATTACCGCGTGGTGGGACAAAAAAGTAATGGAGTTGTCGAAAGGAATGCAGCAGAAAGTGCAATTTATCTGTACCGTACTTCACAAACCGCGGTTGCTGATTTTCGATGAACCGTTCAGTGGTTTCGACCCAATCAATACGGATATTATTACACGAGAGATTCTTCAGATGAAAAAAGATGGTGCCACCATCATTTTCTCAACCCACAACATGGAATCAGTCGAGCAGCTTTGCGACCATATTGCATTGATTGACAAATCGAAAAAAATACTTGACGGTCCGACTCAACAGATCAGGGAAAAGTACAAATCGAATATTTACGATATTGCTTATCGCGGTGATCTGGATATTCACGGTCATGTGCTTGCCGGAAAATATAACATCCTGAGTAACGAACAAAATGGAATGGGAAACAAATTAAGTATCCAGTATCCCGACGGAAGTAATTCAAGAGAACTGATCAGAGACCTTATAGAGCATGTCGAGATCGTTTCGTTCAATGAAGTAATTCCCAGCATGAACGAAGTATTCATTAAAGTAGTCAAACAAAACGCCTAAAAACAAAGCCATGCACAAAATAGCACTTATTATTCAAAGAGAATATATGTCCCGTGTTCAGAAGAAATCTTTTATCATTCTGACATTGCTCATGCCCATTCTAATGTCGGCATTGATGATCCTTCCTACCTATTTCATGACGATGGATGACGAAAAGAGTCGCACAATTGCCGTGTATGATGGCTCATCTGTCATACTCGGTAGACTTGAGAGCACCGAATTCACAAAATTCAAATTTATTCCCGAGGAGGAATTCAAAAACATTAAAGACAAAGTTCAAGGATCGGATTATTATGCCCTTTTGGTTGTCGCACCTAATTTTCTGACAACAAAAACGGTTCAAATCATTTCCGGAGTTAGTATTCCATTTGACCTAAAATCTCAGATTCAGGATAAAATACAGTCTGTGATCGAAAAGGATAAGATGGCTGAAGTAGTCCGACAAACGAACATCCCCGATCTTGAGAAAAGGATTGCAGCAACACGAACCCGTATCAATATTGACACTATTAAATTGGGCGAAGGCGGAGAAGCAAAGAAAAGCTCTACGGAGATTGGGATGTTACTCGGTTATATCTTTGGTTTTATGATTTATATATTCATTTTTATCTACGGCACCATGGTGATGCAAGGGGTCATGGAGGAGAAACAAAGCCGTATTGTAGAGGTGATCATATCAAGTGTGAAGCCATTTCAACTGATGATGGGAAAAATAGTTGGAATCGCCTTTGTCGGTCTGACACAGTTCGCAATATGGGTGATACTGGGATTTACAATTCTGTCAGCCTCCAGAAGCTTCTATCCTGAAAGTGCTCAAAAACAGCAAATACAAAATGTGATGTCGCAGAGTCAGGATGCAACACAGACTGCTGCACCACAAGCGGATAAGATGCAGGAGGTCTTTTCGATGATTGACACCATTAATTTTCCATTGATTATTGGTTGTTTCCTCTTCTTTTTTATTGGAGGTTACCTGCTATATAGTTCCATGTTTGCTGCAGTTGGCTCTGCTATTGATGCCCAGGAAGATGCTCAACAATTTATAATGCCAATTACGTTACCGATCATCCTCTCTTTTATAGTGATGATGAGCGCTATTAAAAATCCCGAAGGACCGATTGCTTTTTGGTTCAGCATGATTCCGTTCACCTCGCCAATCGTAATGATGGCACGGATACCATTTGGAGTCCCCGCCTGGCAATTAATACTTTCTATGGTTTTACTGGTGGCAACTTTCGTTGGGATGGTCTGGGTCGCCGGGAAAATTTACAGGACTGGCATCCTGATGTATGGCAAAAAACCTTCGTGGAAAGAGATTGGCAAGTGGCTGATGTACAAATCGTAATTTGAAACGAAATATATAGATTATAAGGGAAGGCAGGAACTTTGAAAAGTTACCTGCCTTTTTCATCCCTTAAATGTTTGTAAAAACGAATCACAATAGGCAACTTTTTCAGATTAAAAAAATAACTAAATTTGTACAAAGATTTGACTATGACAACAACAGATTTGAAATATGAGATTCAGAAAGCAATTGATAACGTACCTGAATCAGCTCTTGTCGATCTACTTGACTATCTCAAACAGATTCAGATAACTCCAAACGAAAAAATTAATTTATCATCACACTTGG
>Ga0209511_1002676_pt1 | contig 14341 bp, 15 predicted proteins | sample SSSSmetaG_FD_184141 | JGI IMG/M metagenome (GOLD analysis project Ga0209511, IMG submission 184141) | Glacier valley bacterial and archeal communities from Borup Fiord, Nunavut, Canada, to study Microbial Dark Matter (Phase II) - ​SSSS... | ecosystem: Environmental > Aquatic > Freshwater > Ice >...
TTTTGGTATCTTCTATTGCAAATGTAACGAAGATATTGGATTAATGAACTATATGGACTTAAAAGTCAAAGTGGTATAAATCCCATCAATCATCTAACTCAATAGCCAGCAGAAAGCAGAAGTGACCGGGTGCATGTTCAAATCAAAAACACTCACCCGGTCACTGGAAATTGTAGTGAGAGCTTGACTTGTTCATGACCTGAAAAAGTCAAGCCCTCACTTTGAATAAAGAATAAAGTCAATTGTTTTCGTCGGGGTCTTTCGGATCTTTATCTTTTGGTTTGTGGCGGCCTTTGATTTTCCGGACTGCAAACCATCCGTCAAGGAATGCATCCGTATCATCGACCATACCCTCGAAGGCATCGTCCAGTTTGTCGGGCTGGAGGCGAGCATTGGCAATAAGTACCTTTAGATATTCTATTCTTGTTGACGATATCAGATTGCACATGTCAAGCAATGATTTTTTCAAATTACGAACTTGTCGTTATAATTTATTGTACCTTTGAAATAAAAATGCCAACAATTTTACTTATAGCAGGTTGGAGAATTTATTTTTGGGCAAACGAGAACAGCGAGCCAATGCATGTACACGCTGAGAAGGGCGATATGGAATGTAAATATTGGATTGATGTTGAAGGTTTTGAAATCAAGGAAGCTTTGTCATACAATATGACACCACAATCAAAACGTGAAATTAAAAGGATTATTTATGAGCATTTTGATTACATCATAATTGAATGGAACAAATTTTTCAGTAATACTAAAAGCAATGGATAAAATATACAACATATCAGCTATTCAATTTGATAATGACTTTTTAATTATCAAGGTGGATAATTCCATTTTAACGGTTCGCATCAGTGATGCTTCAAATAAACTTGCAAAAGCTTCTGACCTTGAAAGAAATGACTACAAAGTATCGCCGTCGGGTTATGGAATCCATTGGAACCGTTTAGATGAAGATTTATCGATCAATGGATTACTCAAATTGGCCAGATCAGTTAATGGATATACAGGTGATATTGATATCGCAAGGCTTTCAGCCTGAAATCATAACTTGTTTAGTATTTTGAAAAAGTGACCGGGTAAGTGTTCAAATCAAAAACACTCAACCGGTCACTGGAAATTATAGTGAGAGCTTGACTTGTTCATGGTCTGAAAAAGTCAAGCACTTACTTTGAATAAAGAATCAAGTCAATTGTTTTCATCGGGATCCATCTGATCCTTATCTTTTGGTTTATGGCGCCCCTTGATTTTACGGACAGAAAACCATCCATCAAGAAAAGCATCTTCATCATCGACCATCCCCTCTAAGGCATCGTCCAGTTTATCGAGCAAAACGCGGGCTCCTGCAATTACTTCCTTGATCGAGCGTCTGGCACTCTTACGGTCGTTCGTGATGATGCCAATTGTTGGCTGCATTTTTTCAAGCGCTGAAAGTTCATCGGTTAGGTTGTTCAACTCTTCGGCTGTAATACCATAACCGACTGTTTTCTGCAGGTATTCATTGCCGCGTTTAAGAATAGTGCTGCATTTGATCAGCGCTTCTTTCTCGGGTAAGAGCACAAATGTAGATTCAGGAACATCAGCATCATTCAACAAAACTTTGTCGCCGGTTTCTTTCGCATAAAACGAGAGCTTCCTTCCCACTTTGTAAACCTTCCGGAAAAATACGGTCAACTGCTCGTTCTTCTGAGCAACATGTCCACCTGGATCATTCTCATCCTGTGCTTTAAAAGCATGATCCAACTCTTGCTCGTCTTCTTCGAGCGCAGCTACATTGGCAGCAATAACCGCCAGGTTCATCCAAACACTTTCATTTTTGCGCAAATAGGAAATCGCTTCTTTCAGCATTTCCCCAAACGTTTTTTCTTTTAGGTCCATAAATTTTATATTTTAATTGGTTATTTGATTTCGTATACATTAAAGACAAAATATGGTTTCATAATAATGTCGATATTATTAAATATTTTTACACAATACACTTATTTAGAGGGATTAAAAATAGCAAGCTCTTTTATTCATAAAAGATAACGGAAATAATATAGTAGTGTAATTAAAACGTGTAAAGCTATGCCGACAACCAAAAAAGTTGTGCATTTATGCTGTAAAGCAGGTTCTTCAACCAAAAAAGTTGTGCATTCATGCTGTAAAGCAGGTTCTCCAATCAAAAAAGTAGTGCATTCATGCTGTAAAGCAGGTTCTCCAATCAAAAAAGTAGTGCATTCATGCTGTAAAGCAGGTTCTCCAATCAAAAAAGTAGTGCATTCATGCTGTAAAGCAGGTTCTCTAACCAAAAAAGTAGTGCATTCATGCTGTAAAGCAGGTTCTCTAACCCAAAAAGGTGTGCATTTGTGCTGTAAACCAGTGACGACGACCAAAATGGCCAGGATTTATCGAAAATGGCTGTGCCAAATGTTAAAATGGCCGGGATTTATGCAGAATGGTCGTGCAGATGACCTAAAAAGAGGTGATTTAAATAGGTAGCCGAATTGTGGAATTGTTCAATTTGCAGTTTGAAGAATTGTCTATCTTTGCAGCCTATGAGTATTCAGTTAAAATTTCTGCTTCTTGTTGCCTTTTGTTTTTCATCCGGAAATATCTATTCTCAAAATAGAAGTTCCAGCGCCCGTTCTTCCAGCCAAAATAGTGGGCAGGAAAAATTTGGGCCGGGTAAAAAGAACTCAAAGGAAAAGAAAGACACCGTTGTTTTCAAAATGAAGGTGTTTCAATTCGACGACGGATACTCGCGATTGAAAGGCGGCCGTCTTGATACGATTTTTGCTGATTATCAAACCTACAGCCCGGTATTGAAAAAGTCGATCACAGCACAATCGCTCGGAAATCTGGGTGCTTCGGTTCAGAGTAACGATTATTTTCAGCGGTCGTACGATTCAGACGCGTTTTTGTTTGCGAAAAACTATAAATATTACGCCAAAGGTCCGGCCGATATCCGGTTTTACAACACAACCAAGCCTTTTACACTACTCGAATATGGCCAGTGGTTCAGCAATAAACCCAAAGGCGAAACGTGGTTGAATGTCCTTCATACGCAGAATATCAATCCGTCGTTTAACTGGGGTTTCTCGTACAGTTCCATCACTTCGCAAGGTAAATACCTGAGCCAGGAAGCCAAGGACAATAACCTCAGCCTGTTTGCAAGTTATAATATCGAAAGGTATGATTTATGGTTTACAATCGGGAAGAACAAATTCACAAATCAGGAAAATGGCGGACTTATATTTCCTGACGATATTGAAAATCCTGATCTTAAACCCGAAAAACTTCCTGTATGGTTTGACGGCGTTTCTGCCGAAACGAAGAATTCATTTGGCGTAATTGCTCATCAGTATAAATTTGGCAAGTGGATTAAGCAACAAGATTCAACGGAGATATTTCAGAAATTTATCACCCGTTTTGCGTTGATGCATACGGTGGAGTTTTCAGACAATTCGCGCTATTTTCAAGAGGTTGAACCGAATCCAAGCTTCGAGTTTACAGATGGTCGTGGTCTGGTTTATTTTTATGGGGCTGATAACATTCCTAATATTAAAGGAACTACCGGAACAGCCATCCTCCCTTCGACGCAGGATAAATCAGGAATAAAGCGTGTTACGAATATGTTTTATCTTAAAGCGGTAGAAGCTACCGACCGGAAATATACTTTTGGAAAGCAGGCTTATATCGGCAATGACTTGATCAATGTTTATTATCCGCGCGAGCGATTGATTTATACACCGGGGCTAATGATGCCGCCCCTTGGACTTACACAATCGGACAAACTGACGAATACTTTCGTAGGCGGTTCGATCTTCAGAACCGAGGGGAAATTCTGGAACTGGAGTGCAAATGGACGGTATTATATCCAGGGATACCGGTTTGCCGATTTCGATCTTTCGGGTCAGATTGAGAAACCAATCAGAACATCAAGGGATACTTCGTTTATTAAGATTAATGCAAGTATGACGAACACAACTCCTGACTATTTTTACAACCATTTCTATTCCAATCATTATAAATGGACGAATAATTTTAATAAAACCTACGAATTGAAAGTTGGCGCCTCTTATGACAATCCTTCAAGGCGGTTTAAAGCCGGAATTAAATATTCGATTGTTACCAATTATATGTATTGGGACGAAGCATCGCTTCCTGCACAGGCAAGTTCCGAATTTTCAGTGGCCCAGGTGTTTCTTAAAAAGGATTTTAAGCTCGGCGTGTTAAACATTCAGAATTCGGTTATCTATCAGAAATCGACCACCGATAAGTATATGCATGTTCCGGAGATTTCGACCCGGAATACTATTTTTCTTCAAGGGGTGTATGCAAAAGTGTTGACGTTTCAGCTTGGGGCAGATTTCCGGTACGATACAGGATATTATGCTGATTATTACAACCCTGCACTTGGGATGTTTTATGTGCAGCATACTGAGAAAATCGGAGATTATCCGTGGATCGACGCGTTCGTTAACCTGAAAATCAAAAGAACCCGCTTCTATGTGAAATATTCAAATATTGGTACGATGATGACGCGAAGCGGATACTACACAACCCCGGGGTATGCGGCGCAGGTGGCCCTGGCACAGTTTGGGTTATCATGGACATTTTACGATTAACCGTTTGCTAGCCGAGGCGTTTTTCAAATACTTCATTGAATTCCGAAATGATCATTGCAGTAGCTCCCCAGACAAAGAGCTGATCAATATAAAACCCGGGCACTTCGAAAGTGCCGTTAATGGTCGTAACCTCTCTTAATTGATACGCTGTGTGATGCGCAAACTTTTCGATAGGAACTATAAATATCTCGTCTACTTCCCGGCTGTCAATTTTAAATTCAGGTACGATTTCGCTCCACCCAATAAACGGATTGATCGTAAAATTACTGACATTCACGTATAATGGGGTGAGCGCACCAATAATTTCTATTTGCCTGCTGTCAGTTCCTATTTCCTCAAATGATTCGCGTAAGGCGGTCTCAATTAAATCTTTATCCAGCAGTTCCTTTCTTCCGCCCGGAAATGCAATCTGCCCTCCATGATTTCTCATTGATGAGGGGCGTCGAATCAAACAGGTATGAATTTTCTCGTTGTAAGGGAAGAGCAATAGGAGTACGCTGCTTTGTATAACACTGTTATTGTCTGCTGAAGGGTACAGTTCACGACCGTGAGGTAACATCAGTCGATGTGCTCTTTCGCCGGGTAGGTCGCGCTTTAGCGTCTCTATTAAGAGCGTTTTCGTATTGTTTAATTCAGCGCTTAACACTTAATCAATGGTTAAATATAGAATGTCTTATTTTTCATTTTCATCATGCCGGGATTTTATATCCCTGACATTTAGTTGCATGTAAGTCTTGCCGCGATATTCGTTTTCCGTAACCGAATAGCAGATATCGAACGGTTCTGATTTCTTGATCATTTCGATATGATCCGATTGCGAAAATGCGATTCCTGAAAATACCGAAGATGAACGGTTCGCTTCCATCAGGTCAAGCTTCAGGTGTTCGTTATTCTTCCCAACCAATCGGCTTGATCCGGAATCAAAAACATTTTCAGTCAGAAAGGTAGGCATCATATTGTGCGGCCCGTAAGGCTCAAACTGATTAAGTAATCTTAAGAATTTTGGGGAAAGGTCAGATAAGGAGATTTTTGCATCAATCTCAATGGTCTGTTTAAGTTGTTCTTCCGATATTGAGTTTCTGACAACCTGTTCGAAGCGGCGCGAAAACTCAGCTACATTTTCAAGCTTCATTGATAAGCCTGCCGCATACATATGTCCTCCATACGATTCGAGCAGATCGGCACACGCACCAATGGCTTCATACAGATCAAATTCTCCTACCGATCTGGCAGATCCTGTGGCCAGTCCGTTCGACTCGGTCAAAACTACTGTTGGCCGGTAATAGTATTCTGTCAATCTTGAAGCCACAATTCCCACGACCCCTTTGTGCCAGTCGCGGTTGTAGATAACAGTTGATACCCGTCCTTTGTAGAACTGGCTCTTTTCGATGATTTCCAAAGCTTCCTGTGTAATGTCACGATCAAGCGTCTTTCTGATCTCGTTATATGAATTGATTTCAAGTCCGAGATCATCCAACTCTTTTGCATCCTCAGCCAAAAGAATGGCTACCGATTTTTTACCATGCTCAATCCTCCCTGATGCATTTAACCGTGGACCTATTTTGAATACAATATCGTTGATCTTAATTTCACCGACCAACCCTGCATATTTAATAATCGTTTTAAGACCTGTTGATGGATTGGAGTTGAGTTTCAGTAAACCGTAATATGCCAACACCCGGTTTTCACCAATTACAGGAACGATATCTGAAGCAATGCTAACTACTACAAGATCAAGTAGCTCAAATGCAACTTCTTCAGGGATTCCCTGACTCATACAAAAAGCCTGAATTAGTTTAAACCCAACACCACAACCAGAGAGTTCTTTGAATGGATAGGGACAATCGGGCTGTTTTGGATCGAGTACAGCAACTGCATCAGGTATAGTTTCTTCGGGATTGTGGTGGTCACAGATAATGAAATCGATGCCCAATTCTTTGGCGTAGGCAATTTTATCGTTTGCTTTAATTCCGCAATCAAGTACAATAACAAGTGATATTTTTTTTTCAGATGCATAGTCGATACTCAGCCGCGAAATTCCATAGCCTTCCATGTACCGATCGGGAATATAATATTCAATATTTGTAAGTCTGCTTCGAAGAAATGAATACATCAATGCGACCGATGTGGTACCGTCAACATCATAATCGCCGTAGATCATTACTTTCTCATCGTTGTCGATTGCTTTTTTAACACGGGCCACTGCTTTGTCCATATCTTTCATCAGGAATGGATCGTGGAGATCGGTGAGCTTAGGCCTGAAGAACGAACGGGCTTCGGAAAAAGTTTTAACCCCCCGCTGTATAAGTAAGTTGGCGATCGCCATATCGACATTTAAAGCTGCTGATAAGTGCTTTAGATCATTTATATCAGCTGGCTTTTTTATTCTCCACGATTTTTGCATATGAACTTCTTAATTCAGCTTCGTTCTCAATAATTTCCCCAAATATACTAAAAAGTAAACATTTTCAAAAGGATAACTTTTTGTACCTTTGCCGATATTTTTCGAAAAACAGAAGGTAAATATTTGAAATGAGCAATATAGAATTAAGCGAGCAGGAACTGATCCGACGATCTTCATTGCAAAAACTGCGCGATCTTGGGATCAATCCATATCCGGCTAATGAATTCAAAATCAATGTCACAGCAAAACAGATATTAACTACATTCAACGCTGAGATCCCCAATCTTCAGGAGGTTGTTTTTGCAGGAAGACTTATGAGCCAGCGTATTATGGGCAAGGCATCATTCGGCGAATTGCAGGACGAAACCGGAAGAATCCAGATTTATGTCAACCGTGATGAAGTCTGCCCCGGAGAAGATAAAACCCTTTATAATGAAGTGTTTAAAAAGCTGCTTGATATTGGTGATATTATTGGTGTAATGGGATATGTTTTTATTACCCAGATGGGCGAAACTACAATCCATGTGAAAGAGTTTGTTTTACTAAGTAAGTCAATCAGACCATTACCGGTTGTAAAGGAAAAAGAGGGTAAAACATTTGATGCATTTACCGATCCTGAACAACGTTATCGCCAACGCTATCTTGACCTGATTGTTAATCCTCACGTAAAAGAGGTGTTTTTGAAAAGGACAAAGATCATCAACCAGATGCGCGAGATGTTCAACGATCGCGGATACATCGAGGTTGAAACTCCTATCTTACAGCCTATCCCGGGAGGAGCAGCCGCCCGTCCATTTATTACACATCACAACGCACTCAATATGCCACTCTACCTTCGTGTGGCGAACGAATTGTATTTAAAGCGATTAATCGTTGGTGGTTTCGAAGGAGTTTACGAATTCTCCAAAGATTTCCGCAATGAAGGAATGGATCGTACACACAATCCTGAATTCACAGTAATGGAAATCTATGTTGCCTACAAGGACTACAATTGGATGATGGATTTTACGGAAGAGATGATCGAACGTGTAGCCGTTGCGCTGCATGGCAAGACTTCCATTCCCGTGGGCGATAAAGAGATTGATTTCAAACGTCCGTATAAACGGATCACCATGTTCGATTCGATCAAGGAATATACGGGATTTGATATTTCGGATATGGACGAAGATGCCCTTCGTGATGTTTGCCAAAAGACGGGTGTTGAGTTTGATAATACCATGGGGAAAGGGAAATTGATTGACGAAATATTTGGCGCTAAATGTGAAGGGAATTACATTCAACCCACATTTATTACCGATTATCCTGTCGAAATGTCGCCGCTTTGCAAGAAGCACCGCAACAATCCCGATCTTACCGAACGTTTTGAGCTGATGGTGAACGGGAAAGAACTTTGCAACGCTTATTCCGAATTAAACGATCCGATCGACCAGCTCGACCGGTTCCAGGAACAAATGCGATTGTCGGCTAAAGGCGATAATGAAGCAATGTTTATCGATATGGATTTTGTTCGTGCCCTTGAATATGGTATGCCGCCAACTTCAGGAATGGGAATTGGAATCGATCGCCTTACCATGTTGATGACCAATTCTGTATCGATTCAGGACGTGCTCCTGTTTCCTCAGATGAAACCAGAAAAAAGAGCAGAAGAAGATTCTGCTGATAAATATATTGAGTTAGGTATTCCTGCCGAATGGGTAGAAGTGCTGATGAAAATGGGATATAAAAAAGTGTCTCAGCTTAAAGAGGTGAAACCGGGTAAATTATTTAATGATTTATGTGGCTTTAACAAAAAGAATCAGCTTGGGTTAGTTAACCCTGCAGCTAACGATGTTACAAATTGGTTAAATTAATTTTTCAGTAATATGACCGAAATTAACGAGAAAAGCCGGGTAGCTATAATAGGAAGCGGAAGTTGGGCAACAGCACTTGCTAAAATATTGATCTATAATCTGCCTGAGTTAAATTGGTATATTCGCAAAGAGGAAAATATCGAACTTTTTAAGAAGTTTAGGCATAATCCCAATTACCTGCGGTCAGTGGAGTTTGATATGTCGAGAATTAATTTTTATACCGACATTAATAAAGTAGTTGAAGATTCTGATATATTGGTTTTTGTGACACCTTCGGCTTTTCTGAAGGATACATTGAAACATCTTACAATCGACTTTGGCGAACGGTATGTTATTTCTGCGATTAAAGGGATTATTCCTGATGATAACCTTGTAGTTGGCGAATTCTTTCACGAGTTTTACGATGTGCCGTTCGATCAATTCGGAGTTATTGCCGGACCGTGCCATGCCGAGGAGGTTGCACGCGATTTGCTGTCGTACCTTACAATTGCAAGTCCCGATGTAAAGCGTGCCAGACAGTTTGCCATGCTGCTTGAAAGTCCTTCCATTCGTACGCATATTTCAGACGATATCTGGGGAACTGAATATTCAGCCGTTTTGAAAAACATCATGGCCATTGCTGCCGGAATTTCGCACAGTCTTCGCTATGGTGATAATTTTCAGGCAGTTTTGATGTCGAATGCAATACAGGAAATTAAACGATTTGTTGATACCGTGCATCCGATCACGCGTGATATCAAGTCTTCCGCTTACCTGGGCGACCTGCTGGTTACCGGATACTCGCAGTTTTCGCGTAATCGTGCCTTTGGAACGATGATTGGTAAAGGCTATACCGTAAGGTCGGCAATGCTCGAAATGGACATGATTGCCGAAGGTTATTATGCCACAAAATGTATAAAAGAGCTTAATTTACAGCATCATATAAATATGCCGATTACTGATTCGGTTTATAATATTATTTACGAAAACATCTCACCAGCAATTGAGATTCGATTATTAACAGAACATTTGCGTTAAATTATATTTTTTCTTTATGACAAATATTTCTTTGCACCTGGAAAAAGTTTACGATTTTGTTTCGAAAGATGAAATTGTAGCTTACAAGAAAACGGCTGAACAACAAAATGTTGTATTACGTGAAAAAACCGGAAAAGGGAGCGATTTCTTAGGTTGGGTCGATCTTCCCTCTTCTATTTCGGAAGCCACACTCGATGAAATTGAAAAAGTGGCATTGAAGCTGCAATCAAAACATCTCGAAGTATTTGTAGTGATTGGGATTGGCGGTTCTTACCTTGGTAGTAAGGCTGTTATTGATGCCTTGTCTGATTCATTCTCTCATATAAAAGGGAGTTTCGAGTCACCAATCGTGTTGTTTGCAGGACAGAATATCAGCGAGGACTATCTTTTCGAATTGCGTGATTTGCTCGATACGAAAGAATGGGCTTGTGCCATCATTTCAAAATCAGGTACTACTACTGAACCTGCACTTGCTTTCAGGTTGCTGAAACAGGACCTTGAAGAAAAGTATGGTGTTGAAGAAGCACGTAAAAGGATCATCGCCATCACAGATGCTGAGCGCGGTGCACTTTGCACGCTCGCCAAAGAAGAAGGTTATAAAACATTTGTGATCCCTGACGATATTGGTGGTCGCTATTCTGTACTCACTCCGGTCGGTTTGATTGCCATTGCTATTGCCGGATTCAACGTTCGCGAACTGGTTAGCGGTGCAAAATCGATGGAAGTTGCATGCGGAGCAGATGTTCCGTTCGAAGAAAATATTGCTGCTCAATATGCTGCTGCCCGTAATGCACTTTACAAAACGGGCAAGAAAGTGGAGATCATGGTGAACTTCAATCCTAAATTGCACTTTTTTGCCGAATGGTGGAAACAGCTTTATGGCGAAAGTGAAGGAAAAGAGTCAAAAGGGATCTTCCCTGCCAGCGTTGACTTTTCGAGCGATTTGCATTCGATGGGTCAATACATCCAGGAAGGCGAACGCATTTTATTCGAAACCGTACTTTCGGTCGAAAATGTTGACAATGAAGTGCTTGTTCCTGAAGATAAAGCCGATCTTGATAAACTTAATTTCCTTGCAGGGAAAAGGGTTGATTACATCAATAAAATGGCTGAACTTGGAACTTCTATCGCCCATGTTGACGGAGGCGTTCCTAATATCAGAATAAACATTCCACAGTTAAACGAATATTACTTGGGTCAGTTGATCTATTTCTTCGAAATTGCCTGCGGCATAAGCGGATATATTCTGAATGTCAATCCGTTCGATCAACCGGGTGTTGAAGCTTACAAAAAGAACATGTTTGCCCTGCTCGAAAAGCCGGGTTTCGAAAAGGAAACTGCAGCAATTAAAGCACGCTTATAATTGCTGATTTCCGATATCTGAATTCATTAAGAGGCTGTTCCGATCACATTCGGGATGGCCTTTTGTACGTTTTAGCGTCGTCAATAAATAGTTGTTGTTCGTCGGTCTTTTCGCACGGAAGCAACAGATGATTCTGTATCTTAGTGACCTCGGAAATCCGAACGTTGTTTTTAATCATGGAGTCTGATTGTCAAAATATTCTATTAATACATTTGCGATGCGTACTATTTTTATCTTGTTGATTAGTAGTTTTTTATTTTCCTGTAATTTCAATCAGTCAAAAAGTTCTGATAATGGTTCTTTGGCAAAAGGTGACTCAGCCGTCGATATGGAGAAATTGATGCAGATGAAGTTAACCAATGCTGATGATTACCGTAAATTACTTGATAAGCTCGATCAGGGTGAACTTTCCTCGTTGGATGCTGCCACCATGCTCTTTAAAAATAGTGTTGCCGATACGATTACGCGCGACTCAATGTTTGTTGTTTTCAATGATTTTTACAATAGTGTGGCAGGGAGTTACCTCGAAAACAATGAAAATGTCAATTCACAACTTGAAAACGCACCATCATCCGAGGCTGTAAAACAGTTAAAAGTTTCCCTTGCTTCTTACGGGATTTTCCTTAGTTCGGCAGAGGGTGCATTTTATCTGGAGCCTCAAACCGGGTACTTATTGAAAAATTTTGGACCTGCGCTTTCACCTGCTTACCGCGAATACCTCACCATCGGAAGCAAAGAACAGCAGACCCGATTTGCAGAGGACGGCGGAATCCTTATTTCTTCCGATTCGCTGACTTCACGAATTGTTACATGGGAGAATTTCATCACAAAATATCCCGATTTTATTTCAATCAAGATGGCACAGGATCAATATTCGCAATATATGGGTGCTTTTTTGGCAGGAATGGACAATTCGAGGGTATTCGATCCTGCAACGAATCGCCTGAATGATAGTTCCAAAGTCGCGTTCGAGTCGTTTATTGTGAAAAATCCTGAAAGCAATAGTACCGAAGTGGTGAAAGCTTACCTCGATCTGCTGAAGTCAACCAATTTCAATTACACCGATCGTGTGGATTCATTTCTACTTGAAAAAGTTTATCATTAAAAAATTAAAAATCAATATAATATGGAACAAATACCAACAAGTCCCGAAAAACCTGCACCTAAACAGCTACTGTTAGATGTGACAGAGAATTCGGAATTGCTCAAATTCTTAATAGATCAGCTCAAAGGGAAAAGCAGAACCACAGTTAAAGCACTATTGGCTCACCGACAAGTGTCGGTTGATTATCATACGATTACTCAGTTTGACTATCCTGTTTTGAAAGGTCAGAAAGTGACAATTACAATGGGTAAGATTCCCGAAGAGATCAAATACAAGGGCTTACGGATTCTTTTTGAAGATCCTTACCTGATTGTTATTGAGAAGGAAGCGGGTATGCTTTCCATTGCTACAGCAAAAGAAAAACTGCTCACGACCTACAGCATTCTAAGCGGACATGTGAAGCGTGAGAATCCGAACAACCGCATTTTTGTCGTTCACCGGCTCGACCGCGACACATCCGGTATTATGATGTTTGCCAAGAGCGAAGAGGTGCAGTCGAAGATGCAACGCGCGTGGCATGATGCCGTGATTGAGCGGACATACGTGGCAGTTGTAGAAGGTGTGGTGGAGAATGATGAAGGTACGATTCGCTCATTCCTTAAAGAGAACAAGGCTTTGATCATGTATTCAACAAAAGTTCCTGGAGAAGGTGATGAAGCGATTACGCACTATAAAGTTCTCCGACGTGGTGATGCGATCACGTTGGTCGAGGTAAAGCTTGAGACAGGACGCAAAAACCAGATCAGGGTGCATATGAAAGAGTTGGGACACCCGGTTGTTGGAGATAAAAAATACGGAGCCAAGACCAATCTTATCGGGCGGACTTGCCTTCATGCAAGGGTTCTGGCCTTCATCCATCCGGTGAATGGCACAGAGGTACGTTATGAAACACCGGTTCCCGGACGGTTTATGTCGGTTTTCGCAAGACATGCGAAGATTGAAGATTAGTTAATGCCTTGTAGTTTGCCCAAAACAATGTTTTCAAATAAAGACTTTGGACGACTTCGTTTGAACCTTTATTAGAAAAAATTAAAATTATAAGATCCATGGATAAAACAGATGCTTTAAATGTAGCGCACAGATACGCGAATGCTGTGAATGAGAGTTTTAATTACATCAGGATTATTCTTTTTGGTTCTTATGCAAAAGGCAATTACAATGATGATAGCGATATAGATATTGTTGCAGTATTTTAAGATTATGGCAATTTGATTGAATTTTTTTTGCCGGAGGCTTGGAAGATGATGTTTATAAGCGCTCAATACCCAAGATAAAAAATAGTTATTTCCCCAATTTGCGGACATAACATCATGTTACAAGATGAATCCTTTTTCTGTAAGGAGGTGAATGCGTTTATTCAAAGCCATAAATAGAAGCTTATCTAGTCAGTAGAAAAAGAAGTCATTTTCATTAGAAAGTTCCCAAAATGAGAATATATTTTTATCTTTGTCAGCGAATTTAAATTAACATGGAGCGAATATTTTCAAAAAGTACATTGAGAGAATATTGGGAGTTGCAACCGGATTCAGAGCAGTATTTAAAAACATGGTATGATACAGCCTTGAGTTCTGAATGGAAAACACCTGCTGATATTAAAATGACCTATGCAAATGCAAGTATTTTAAAGAATAGCCGTATGGTTTTTAATATCAAGGGCAATTCATACCGATTAGTCGCAAAATTTAATTTTGAGAAGCAATGGATTTTTATCCGATTTATTGGAACGCATTCCGAATATGATAAAATTGATGCAAACACTATTTGAAAGAACAAAGACATGAATATAAAACCGATAAAAACCGAAACAGATTATCGAATTGCTTTAAAAAGGCTTGAAATCATTTTTGACGCAGTAATCAGTACACAAGAAAGTGACGAGGCTGATGTGCTTGGGATGATGATTGATGAATATGAAAAAAAGAATTATCCTATTGATGCACCTGATCCTATAGAAGCGATTAAGATTAGGATGGAAGAAATGCAGCT
>Ga0209511_1002677_pt1 | contig 14340 bp, 7 predicted proteins | sample SSSSmetaG_FD_184141 | JGI IMG/M metagenome (GOLD analysis project Ga0209511, IMG submission 184141) | Glacier valley bacterial and archeal communities from Borup Fiord, Nunavut, Canada, to study Microbial Dark Matter (Phase II) - ​SSSS... | ecosystem: Environmental > Aquatic > Freshwater > Ice >...
GATACCAGCCGTTCTGCGACCAGTCGAAGCCGCCTTGCAGGGCCGGCGAGAACCAGTTGGTGTTGCCCTGATCCTGGCCGCGAAACTTGTACTTGGTGGTCAGGTTGATGTTGGCGGTAAAGGGCGAAGGCGAAGGCTCCGGCGCCGCTGCGGGTGCCGCCGTCTGGGCCTGGCAGGAGATAGCGGCCGCCAGCAGCGACGACAACACGACGGGCTTCAAGAGAGGCGAGATCTTCTTCATGGGCGAGCGCTCCTTCGGTTCTTGTGTGGAATTCGGCAGGTCGACGGAACTTTTGCACGATGCGTGCCAACCCCCATGTCGGGGCATGCACCCCAAGACGGGTCACCTCGGGTCATATCGGGCACCAACCTAATGCATTAAGTTGTGGATGGGCACGGCTACGGGGCGCGAAGACGCGATCACCGGGCTCGGGAGCCACCGCACAATCGAGCGACCCCTCTTCCCACGCCCGCGATGCACCGCAACCTCGTCGCATGAGCTTCGCCATCGTCCATAGCCGCGCACTGCGCGGGCTCGACGCTCCGGCCGTTACCGTCGAAGTGCACCTGGCCAACGGCCTGCCGAGTTTCACGCTCGTCGGGCTGGCAGAAACCGAGGTGAAGGAATCGCGTGAGCGGGTGCGGGCTGCCCTGCAGACCAGCGGGCTCGAGTTTCCGCACAACAAGCGCGTGACGGTGAATCTGGCGCCGGCCGACCTGCCGAAGGAGTCGGCCCGGTTCGACCTGCCGATCGCCCTCGGCATCCTCGCCGCCGCCGGCTGCATCGACGTGGCCCGGCTCGACGGCTACGAGTTCGCCGGCGAACTGTCGCTGGGCGGCGAGCTGCGGCCGGTGCACGGCGCGCTGGCGATGGCGCTCGCGGTGCGGCGTTCGCGCGACGGCACGGCAGCGACGCGGCGCACGCTCGTGTTGCCGCGAGCGAGCGCCGATGAATCCGCACTTGTCGGCGGGCTGGCGGCACTCGGCGCAGGGCATCTGCTCGACGTGGTGAAGGCCTTGCTGCCCGGCGAGCTGGCCGATCGCAGCAGCCTGCACGAAGCCCGGGCGCCGGAGCGCATTGCCGCTGCCGTCGAGCCCGACTTCGCCGATGTGAAGGGCCAGGCAGCGGCCAAGCGCGCGCTCGAGATCGCTGCTGCGGGCCGGCTCAGCCTGCTCATGGTCGGACCTCCGGGAACCGGCAAGTCGATGCTGGCGCAGCGCCTGGCGGGAATTCTGCCGCCGCTCACGCACGAGGAAGCGCTCGAGTCGGCGGCCATCCGCGGCGTCGCACGCGCCGGGGGCTATTCGCTCGAGCAATGGGGCCGGCGCGTCGTGCGCTCGCCGCACCACACGGCCACCGCGGCGGCGCTGGTGGGTGGGGGTTCGCCGCCGCGGCCGGGCGAGGCTTCGCTGGCGCATCACGGCGTGCTGTTCCTCGACGAGCTGCCCGAGTTTCCGCGCGCTGCGCTGGAGGCCTTGCGCGAGCCGCTCGAGACCGGCCGCATCGTGGTCTCGCGCGCCGCGCGCCAGGCCGAGTTTCCGGCCCGTTTCCAGCTCGTCGCGGCGATGAACCCGTGCCCGTGCGGCCACTTGGGCGACGCGGCGAGGGCTTGCCGTTGCACGCCCGACGCGGTGCTGCGCTATCAGGGCCGCATCAGCGGGCCGCTGCTCGACCGCATCGACCTGCAGATCGAGGTGCCTGCCGTCGACGCCGCACGGCTGGCTGCCGCGGCCGATGGCGAACCCAGCGCGGTGGTGGCGGCGCGCGTGCTGGCGGCGCGCGGCCGCGCCATGGACCGACAGGGCACGGCCAACGACGCCCTGGCCGGCGAGCCACTCGAGCGGCACTGCCGTCTCGACCCGGCTTCGTCTGCCTTTCTGCAATCGGCAACCGCCCGGCTCGGCTGGTCGGCACGCGGCTATCACCGCATCCTGCGGGTGGCGCGCACGATCGCCGATGTCGAGGGGCTGGCCGACATCGCCACCGCGCATCTGGCCGAGGCGATCCAGTACCGGCGAGTGCTGCCCTGATCGCGAAAGCGGTTTTGTCTTGGTTCAACACATGGGAGTGGCAGCGCCATGGGCGACAGCAACACGGGTCTGAAGAAGCAGTTCGGCGTCGGCGATCCGAACACCCCCGGGGGCGACCCTGCCGACCAGGACACCGGCTCCGACAAGCAGGCGCAGGACTTCCAGGCTGCGTTCCAGCAAGAGCAAGGCGTCGTCAACGGCCACCTTCAGTACACCGCCGCCAACGCCGAGGCCGCACGCCACGACCCGCTGGCTGCACGCCGCGACGCGATGTACGCGGCGTTCCAGTCGGCCCTGGGCAAGATCGACCGCAAGAATCCGGCGAAGGCGCAGGGCGACATCGACAAGGTGCTGGCCGACGCGCGTGCGCTGAGCGGCGAGGTCGCGGCCTTTCGCGAAGAAGCCGAGAAGGCCAAGACCGAATGGGAGTCACGGCAGGCCTCGTACGACGAAACCGTGCGCCACGTCGAGGAGCTGGAGGCGTTCGAGGAGCCGAAGGCACCGGCCTTGCGCGGCCTGATGGACGGCATCCGCACGCAGGTCAATCAGCGCCAGTACGCGCAAGCCACATCCACGCTCGACCAGGTTCTGCCCAAGCTGGTTCCGATCTACGAGGAATACCTGCGGCAGAAGGAAGCCAGGCCGCAGTACGAGCAGCAACTGGCCGAACAGTCGGCCCGGCTCGATCCGCTGAAGGCAGCCGCGCGGCCGTCGAAACCGATGGCCGCCAAGGCCACCGGTGCCGACGCCGCGCTCGACGATGCCCGCGCCGAGGCCGAAGCGCGCGACTGGGCCGCCGGCCTCGAGCAGATGCAGGCCGTGCACACCACCGTCGACGAGCTCGAGCAGCTGACGAACGACCCCGAGCGCGCGAAGTTCCTCGCCGACATCGGCACGCTCGACGGCATCGTCCAGCCACCGGGCGGCACGGCCTTCCACACGCAGGAGGCCGACTGGGCGGCCATCGCCGCACTCAAGGAGCAGATCGCGCCGGCCGGCGACAGCGGCGACTACGCCGGCGCGAACACGATGATCGGCGGGCTGCGCGAGAAGGTCGACGCGTTCAAGGCGAAGCACGACGAGCTCGAGCAGCAGAAGCAGGCGTACGACGCGGCGCTGGCGCAGGTGCAGCCGCGGCTGCAGGCGACTTCGGCGCTGCAGCCGCCCTACGCCAAGCTGCAGCCGCAAGCCGACGAACTCGCCGGTGTCATGAGCCAGGCGGAGGCAGCGGCTCAGGCCGAGGAATTCGAACTGGCGCTTGCGCTCATCAACGATCTCACGGCCAAGCTCGAAAGACTCGACGAGGCCAAGGCCGAGATCGACCGGCAGAAGCAGGAATATGAAGCCGCGCTGGCGGCGCTGAAGCCGAGGCTCGATGCCGCCGCAGCTCCGGAGCCGCAGTACGCCAGGCTGCAAGCCCAGCGAGACGAAGTGCGCACGCTGCAGGCCGGTGCAGAAGCTGCCGCCCAAGCGGGCGACTACGAGCAGGCCGAGCAGAGGCTCGAGGACCTGACGGCCAAACTCGACACGCTCGACGAAGCCAGGAAGGCGATCGACGAGCAGAAGCAGAAGTTCGACGAAGCGATGACCGCGCTCCAGCCCAAGCTCGACGCTGCCGCCAAACCAGGGTCGACGCCGGCCATCGAAAGCAAGCGGGTGGAAGCCACCCGGGGCAAGGCGGACATCGACACTGCCGCCGCCGCATTCGACTACGAGGCTGCGTTGAAGGCGGTGCAGGCGCTCGAGCCGCAGCTCGACGCCTACGCCGAAGCGCTGAAGGCTTACGACGCGCAAAAGACCGAGTACGACACCATGCTGAAAACGCTCCAGCCGCGGCTCGAGAAGGCGCTCGTGACCCAGAACGACAAGCTCAAGGCCAAGCAGGAAGCCCTGGCTGCCGGCCAGAAGACCATGGAAGCCTCTGCGCTGATCGGCAACTACGAAGACGGGCTGAAGACCGCCAAGGACCTGGCGACGCCACTCGACGAGTTCGAGAAGGCGGCCAAGGCGGAGAGTGCCGTCTCGCTCGGCGGCGAAGTGACGATCAAGGAGATCGAGTTCCTGAAGACGTCGATCGGGGGCTACGCCGTGGCCGTTGCCAAGGTCGGCGGCTCGGCCAAGTTCGCTCCGGCCACTTATGCCGACCCGAAAGACGCGACGAAGGATCAGGTCCAGCAGTCGGTGCTCGAAAAGCTCGACTCGGTCATCCGCAAGGGCAAGTGCGAGATCTCGGGCGGACCGAAGTTCAACCCCAAGGACAAGCAGTTTTCTTTCGCGATCAACGTCACGTTCAGCTGCGAGTGGGGCCCGTTCACCGGTGAATTTGCACCCGCCGAGCTCTCGATTGCCAGCATCGATCCGAAGAAGGGCATCTCCGGGCCGAAGATGAGCGTCGTCAATGCGGCGTTGACTTACAAGAACGATTCCATGAAGGTCGACGTCGGCGGCGTATCGATCCAGTACGGTTTTGCCGGCAGCTTCCAGGTCGAGATTTCGCCCAACTGGACGACGATCGGCGAGTGGGTGGTCAAGCAGCTCGCCATCGACACGGCCGAAGGTGTGATCGCCGTCGAGGGAGCGGCTCTGGCCAGCGCTGCAGCAGCGATTGCCCTGCCCGCCGCCGCGGCGGCGGCCATCGGCTATGGCATGTACCAGGAAGCACGCAACATGCGCGCCGACAGCGAGGCCATCGCCACGGCCCTGTCGGCGCGCAAGAAGGCGACCCAGGCGGCCGCAAGCTATGCCAAGGTGCTGACCGGCGGCCGCGGCGGCGGAGACGAGGGCGCCCAGAATGCCGAAGCACAGATCGCGCAGCTGATGGACCAGACGCACGGCACGCGCGAGCAAGTGATCGAGGCCATCACGCAGGCACAGGGCGGCTGGCAGGCCATACGCGAGCGCGAGCTCCAGAAGCTGAAGGACCGCATGTACGCGCAGGCATGTCAGTCATTCGATGAAGGCCACAAGGATGAATTCACCTTCCTCGAGCGACAGGGTCCCGACTGGGGTTTTCGGGGCTCGTTCAGGCAGAGGCTGCGCTTGCTGCTCTACTCCGACGATTGAGCCGGTCTCCGACAACGCGAAAAGGGCAGCCGCACGGCTGCCCTTTTCGTTGGACGGTCTGCCCGGGCTTCAGCCAGCTTTCATGAACCCCAGGTCGCGCGGGAAATTCCTCAGGTTCGGGAACACGGTGTCGAGGTTGGTGGCGCTCGCACCGAACCACTTGCCGAGCGTGGCGCCGATGGTGTCGACCGAGTTCACCGGCAGGTAGGCGTTGTTGGCCGAGTCCATGTTGTTGTTGAGGCCGAAGATCGGAAAGCGCCCGTAGATCTCGCCGCCGTTGACCGCGCCGCCGGTGATGAAGTGGTGCGAGCCCCAGCCGTGGTCTGTGCCGTCGCCGTTGCTGGTGATCGTGCGGCCGAAGTCGGAGGCAGTGAACATGGTGACGTTGTTGCGCATGTCGACGCCGTTGACGTTGGCCAGCGCGGTGTCCAGGTAGCCGATGGCGTGCGAGATGCGCGCCAGCAGGTCGGCCTGGTTCATGTTCTGGTTGTCGTGCGTGTCGAAGCCGCCCATCGAGACAAAGAACACCTGCCGCTTGACGCCGATGGCGTTGCGCGCAGAGATCACCTTGACCACCGTCTGCAGCTGTTGCGCCAGACCGTTGGCCTGGGTCTGCCCGGTCGAAGGCACGAGGTAGTTCGTCGGCGTCATCGCCGTCGCTGCGGTGAACGCGCCCTGGAACGCGGCCTGCGCGTCGACCGAACGCTTGAGGATCTGCGCATACTCCCTGGCGAACAGGTGCGTGTTGTCGGCGGTGACGATGTTGCGCAGCGTCGTCGAGGCGGTCATCGAGTTGAACAGCGTGCCCGACAGACCCTGGATCTGCGTGGCACCGCCGCCGCCCACCTGGTACTGGAAGGTGGTCTCGCCGGCCGAGAAGACCGCGTTGCCCGAGACCGAAATGCTGGTGAAGGTGGCATTGCTGTTGGTGCTGGCGACCATGTCGCCGAGGTGGCCGCCCCAGCCGATCTTGACGCCCTCCGGGCCGAGCGCCTGCCAGGTGGATTGCTGGTCGTTGTGCGAGCCGAGCGCCTGCGGGCGGGGCTTGGAGTTCGACGTGTAGTCGGCGCGCGTGAGTGGCACCACCAGCGGCCCGGAATTGGCCAGCACGGCCAGCCGGCCGGCGCCGAACAGGCTCTGCACCTCCGCCATGATCGGGTGCACCGCGTAGGTGTTGGCGTTGTTCTCGGGCGAAACGGTGAACTTGGGCACGATGGGCAGCACGCCGCCCAGGCGCGCCGGCGAAGCCCGCGTGGCACCGCCGTTCGGCACCGTTCCCGGCGCCAGCAGCGCGATCGGATCGGGCGCTGCGGTGCGCACCCGGCTGTACTCGGCGAACGACGCGGTGTCGGTGCGCAGCACCATGTTCGACGAGTCGTTGCCGCCGTACAGGAACATGCAGATGATGGCCTTGTAGTCGGTCGGCGCCGTCTGCGCAGCCGCCGTGTTGAGGCTGGCGAGGTTGAGCGCGAAGGGCGCGGCGGCCGTGCCCACCGAGCCCGAGACGACAGACGCGGTGCGCAGGAAGCGGCGGCGCGATGCGTTGAGTTGCGACATGGTCATTCCCTCTTATTTCTGAATCAGGTAGTCGGGCGAAGCCATCGACAGGTACACCGCGAGGTAGACCCGGTCGAGCTTGGCGGCGTCGATCGCGGCCTGGTTGGCGGCCACCTGCGGCGCGCTGGCCGCGGGGCTGGCCGCAGAGGCGGCCGCCACTGGAGTCGGAGCCACCAGGAAACAGGCCTTGCCGACACCCGGCACCGGATCGCCGAAGACGTCGTTGGTGCAGGTGCTGGCGCCCGAGATCACCTTGTCGACGAAGGTCGCGTTGGCGCCGTAGCGCACGGTGCTGTTGGCCGGCACGGTGAACGAGCCACCTTCGTCGGCGAGCTTGGTCAGCGTTCCGTTCGCCGTGACCGTGGGCGCCGCATAGACCGGCATCGGGATCACGCGGCTGGTGACGGCCATGGTGATCTGCGTCTTCAGCGCGTCGGGCATCGTGCCGCCGAACAGCAGCAGGTTCATGCGGTCGACGAGTTCGGCCGGCGTGGTGGCGAGTGCCACCTCGGCGGTGTAGTCGTGCTGGATGTCGCGGCTCTTGTCGAGCTGCACCCAGGCGCGGATGTAGTTCATGTAGCCGGCGACCGACACGTCGTGCGTGATCTGCAGCTCGGGCACCACCAGGCCGGCATCGGTGATGGCCTTGCTCGTGGGCACGTATCCGGGGCGGAAGAAGTTGAACACCGTCGGCGCGAACATCGGCGTCTGGTTCAGGCGCGTGGCGGGGTCGTCGGTGTTGCCGATGCCGGTGTAGCGCGTGCTGATCGACTTGGCGTTGAACGCACGCAGCATGTTGGCCAGCCGCACGACAGGCTCGCGCACCTTGCCGTAGGCCGGGCCGGTGCTTGCGGTGCGGGCCTCGGTGTCGAGCAGGATCGCTTTCCACACGGCGGCGAGGTCGCCTCGCACGCCCTTGCCGTTGTCGTTGAAGACCGTCGAGACGCGCGCCACGTAGGCCGGGCTCGGATTGCTGGTGACCATGCGCTGGATCAGCTGCTTGGCCACGAACGGGCCGACGCTCGGGTTGTTGAAGACGGTGTCGATCGCGATCTTGAAATCGCCTTCGTTGTCGGACTTGGTCTGCGCCGGGATCGCCGTGCCCCAGAACTTCTTCTCCGTGATGGAGTGGAAGTCGGTGTTGGCGGTGTAGTTGTTGTACGACTGCATCGGGCGCCAGTCGCGCTCGAGGCTGGCATCGTTGCCGAAGTAGCGGCGGCTCGTGCGGTCGGTGATCTGCGGGCCGGCGTACCAGCTGTAGCCGGTGAACACCTGAGACAGGCCCTCGAGGTCCTTCGAGGTGTAGGCCGGCAAGGGCCGACCGTCGGCGCCCATCTGGTTGGAACCGTCGAGGTTGAGCTTGTATTCGCCCACGGCGAACAACTGCGTGATCTCGCGTGCGAAGTTCAGGTCGGGCACGCGGCCGGTGGTCGGGTCTTCCTTCTGGTTCTTCAGCCACGAGAGGTAGATGCCCATCATCGGGTGCAGCGCCACGCCCTCGAGCAGATCGCGAAAGTTGCCGAACGACTTCTCGGCCAGCAAGTCGTAGTACGAGGCGACGCCGCGGGTCTGGTTGCGCAACGTGGCATCGGTGAACGAGATCACCAGCAGTTCGGAGAGCGCGAACGTGGCGCGCTGGCGCAGCTGGTCGTCGGCGCCGATGGCCTGGCTCCACCACGAGTCGAAGAAGTTGGTGGGGCTGATCTGTTGCCCGATGGAAGCGAGGTCGGCCGTGGCCTGGTTGATGTAGAGCCGGTGCAGCGTCTGCGGCTTGGCCATCTGCTCGTCGATCCAGGCGCCGTAGCTCATGGACGAGAGCTTGTCGATGTCGGCCTGCGACGGGCCGAAGGTGGCTTGCCCGAGAAAGCGCGAGGCTTCCGCCTTGGTAGGCGTCTTGGCCGCGACGACGGCCGGCGTGTCGCTGCTTCCGTCGGCAGCCGCACCGTCGCCACCACTGCCGCCACCGCACGCGGCGACGAGAACGAGCACTGCGCCGGCAACGGCGCTGCGCCCGAAACGGGCCGAGCGCCCGCGACCGGATTCCATCTTTTGAACAATTTTCACTGTGACCCCCGACGACCAGAATGATTCTTTACACGTCCTCAGCAACGCAGAGCGCGTGCCAAGGGTTGGAAAGAATTCTGCGCAGGGGCGCTCAGAAAAATAACGTCAAAAGTTGGCAGTTCATGGGGGGCTTACGGGCCGTCGCAAGTGATGCAAATGCCACGTTCTGCGAGGTTTGAAAGTACCTGCGCCAGTTGTAATCAAACGCTTCCGACGAGCGGTCGAAAGTTGGAACGTCAGCCGGCGACGAGCGGTCGCCGGCGCGGCGCCGGCGGTCGATCAGAGCAGCGGGGCGAGCGCTCTTTGCGCGTCGGCAACGCTCTGCGCATTGCGTTCCGCCCAGTCGCGCAGCTGGTCCGGTGCGATCTTGCCGACGTTGAAGTAGGTCGCCTCCGGATGCGCGAGGTAGAAGCCCGAGACGCTCGCTGCCGGCAGCATCGCCAGGCTCTCGGTGAGGCTCATGCCGATCTCTTCGCAGCGCAGCACGCGAAACAGGTCGCGCTTGACGCCATGGTCGGGGCAAGCCGGATAGCCCGGCGCAGGCCGGATGCCGCGGTACTGCTCGGCGATGAGGCCGGCGACGTCGAGCGCCTCGTCGCTCGCGTAGCCCCAGAGCTCGGTGCGCACGCGCCGGTGCAGCGCTTCGGCGAAGGCTTCGGCCAGGCGATCGGCAAGCGCCTTCAGCATGATCGCGCCGTAGTCGTCGAGGTCGTCCTGGAACTGGCGCTCCTTCTTCTCGACGCCGAGGCCTGCCGTCACGGCGAACAAGCCGATGTAGTCGTTGCGGCCCGAGCCCTTGGGCGCGATGAAGTCGGCGAGGCATCGGTTCGGGCGCCTGATCTTTTCCCCGTCCGCGCCGTCGACCACCGGCCGAACCGTCTGCACGCGCAGTCCGCGCCACGTCATGAGCACTTCGGTGCGCGACTCGTCGGCGTAGATCTCGATGTCGTCGTCGCCGACCGTGGCCGCTGGATAGAGCCCGACCACGCCGTTCGCCTGCAGCCAGCGCCCTTCGATCACGCGGCGCAGCATGCGCTTGCCGTCGGAGAAGACGCGCCGTGCCGACTCGCCGACGATCTCGTCGTTGAGGATCGCCGGGTACGGACCGGCAAGGTCCCAGGTCTGGAAGAACGGGCCCCAGTCGATCACCTCGGCGATCTCTGCGAGGTTCTGGTTCTTCAGCACGCGCCGGCCGATGAACTTCGGCACCGGAGGCGCGTAGCCGGCCCAGTCGACCTTCGTCTTGTTGGCGCGCGCCTCGGCCAGCGTGACCATCGGCGTGGCCTTCTTGCTCGCGTGCTGCACGCGCACGCGCTCGTAGTCGGCCTCGAGTTCGGCGATGTAGCTCGCCGCGCGCTCGTCGCTCAGCAGCTCACTGCAAACGCCGACCGAACGGCTCGCGTCGGGCACGTAGACCACCGGGCCTTCGTAATGCGGCGCGATCTTCACCGCTGTGTGCACGCGGCTCGTCGTGGCACCGCCGATCAGCAGCGGGATCTTGCGGATGCGGAAGAAGTCGTCGCGCTGCATCTCGGCGGCGACGTGCTGCATCTCTTCGAGACTCGGCGTGATCAAACCGCTCAGGCCGATGATGTCGGCGCCCTCGGCCTTGGCGCGCGCCAGGATGTCCTGGCAGGCGACCATCACGCCCATGTTCACGACTTCGAAGTTGTTGCACTGGAGCACGACGGTGACGATGTTCTTGCCGATGTCGTGCACATCGCCCTTCACCGTCGCGATGACGATCTTGCCCCTCGCCCGGGCCTCGCCGCCGCCCTCGATCAGCGCCGCCTTTTCGGCCTCGATATAGGGCAGCAGGTGCGCCACCGCCTGCTTCATCACGCGGGCGCTCTTGACCACCTGCGGCAGGAACATCTTTCCCTGCCCGAACAGGTCGCCGACGACGTTCATGCCGGCCATCAGAGGCCCTTCGATCACGTGCAACGGCCGGCCACCGCGGGCTTGGATGGCGCGCCAGGCGGTCTCGGTGTCTTCCACGATGAACTCGGTGATGCCGTGGACCAGCGCGTGGCCGAGCCGCTCGTCGACCGTCTTCGGATGTTCCTCGGTGCCTCGCCACGCGAGCCGCGCCGAGTCGTCGCGAGCGGCGCCCTTGGCGCGCTCGGCGATCTCGACCAGCCGCTCGCCGGCGTCTTTGCGGCGGTTCAGCACCACGTCTTCGACGCGCTCGCGCAACTCGGCGTCGAGGTCGTCGTACACGCCCATCATGCCGGCGTTGACGATGCCCATGTCCATGCCGGCCTGGATCGCGTGATACAGGAATACGGTGTGGATGGCTTCTCGCACCGGGTCGTTGCCGCGAAACGAGAAGCTCACGTTGCTCACGCCGCCCGAGACCTTGGCGCCAGGCAAATTCGCCTTGATCCAGCGCGTGGCCTCGATGAATTCGACGGCGTAGTTGTCATGCTCCTCGATGCCGGTGGCGATCGCGAAGATGTTGGGGTCGAAGATGATGTCTTCGGCCGGGAAGCCGACTTCATCCACCAGGATGCGGTACGCGCGCTCGCAGATCTGGGTCTTTCGCGCGAACGTGTCGGCCTGCCCTTTTTCGTCGAAGGCCATCACGACCGCAGCCGCGCCGTAGCGCCGCACCAGCCGCGCCTGATGGCGGAAGGCGTCTTCGCCTTCCTTCATCGAGATCGAGTTGACGATGCCCTTGCCCTGCACGCATTGCAGGCCGGCCTCGATCACCTCCCACTTCGAGCTGTCGATCATGATCGGCACGCGTGCGATCTCGGGCTCGCCGGCCACGAGATTGAGGAAGCGAACCATCGCCGCCTTCGAGTCGAGCATGGCCTCGTCCATGTTCACATCGATGATCTGCGCGCCGTTCTCCACCTGCTGCCGTGCGACGCTGAGAGCAGCCTCGAACTCGCCGTTGAGGATGAGCCGCGCGAACGCCTTCGAGCCCGTGACGTTGGTGCGCTCGCCGATGTTGACGAAGAGCGAGTGCTGGCCGATCGAGACCGGCTCGAGGCCCGAGAGCCGCATCGGCTGCGCCGCTTCGGCTCTCGGGCCCGGCGGCAGGGCGGTACCCCTCCCGCTGCGCGCGGTTCCGGCGAGGGGAGCCTCCTCGTTGTCCGGCATCGCCGTCACGCCGCAACCGCCAGTTCACGGAACGCGGGCACGCGTGGCCGGTATCGGCCGACGCGTTGGGCGATGCTGGCGATGTGCTCGGGCGTCGTGCCGCAGCAGCCGCCGGCGATGTTGAGGAAACCCGACTTGGCGAATTCCTCGAGCAGGCTGCCGGTGATCTCCGGCGTCTCGTCAAAGCCGGTCTCGCTCATCGGATTCGGCAAGCCGGCATTCGGATAGCAGCTCACGAAGGTGCTGCCCGCGATGCGCGAGAGCTCTTCGATGTAGGGCCGCATCAGCGCGGCACCGAGTGCGCAGTTGAGGCCGATGGCGAGCGGCCGCGCGTGGCGCACGCTGTGCCAGAACGCGCTCACGGTCTGGCCGGAGAGGATGCGGCCCGACGCGTCGGTGACAGTGCCGGAGACGATCACCGGCAGGCGCTCGCCGGTGTCTTCCATCAGCTCGTCGAGCGCGAAGATCGCGGCCTTGGCATTGAGCGTGTCGAACACGGTTTCGACGAGGAACAGGTCGCAGCCGCCTTCCAGCAGCCCTTCGGCCTGCTCGCGGTACGAAGCACGCAGTTCGGCGAAGGTGACGTTGCGCGCCGCCGGGTCGTTGACGTCGGGGCTGATGCTCGCTGTCTTGGGGGTTGGGCCGAGCGCGCCGGCCACGAAGCGAGGCTTGTCGGCGCTCGAGAACCGGTCGCACAGCTCGCGCGCCAGCCGAGCGCCTTCGAGATTGATCTCGCGTGCCACGTGCTGCAGGCCGTAGTCGGCCTGCGCCACCGACGAGCCGCCGAAGGTGTTGGTCTCGACGATGTCGGCACCGGCCTCCAGGTAGGCCTCGTGGATCGAGCGAATGACGTCGGGCCGCGTGAGCTGGAGCAGGTCGTTGTTGCCCTTCAGGCTCTTGCCGTGTTCGGCGAAGCGCGTGCCGCGGTAGTCGGCCTCGCCGAGCTTGTGGCGCTGGATCATGGTGCCCATGGCGCCGTCGAGCACCACGATGCGCTGCTGCAGGATCTGCGGCAGTGCCGCGCCACGGGTGTAGGCCGGAAGGTTCATGGCATCGATTGTAGGAAGCCCCCTTCCCGAGCGCAGGGCGCGCCCAACGTGGCCCTTTGCGCGATGCCCGGTCAGTGGAGGACGAGCGGCTGCGGCATCAGCGAGGTGAAGCGGCCGATGTAGTCGTCGATGTCTTCCTCGCTCGGCTGCGTGGCCATGAGCTCGATCGCGCCGGCCTTGAAGCTGTCGGCCATCTCGCCTTCGATGAAGATGTCTTTGCGGGCGAGCTTGTCGACGATCTCGAAGCCACCGCGCGCCGGCGCATCGGCGGCGACCGGGATGTCCATCGCGACGACGGTGAAGCTGTCGGAGTTGTAGAGCATGTGCATGGGCGTTCGCCTCCTGTGCTGGATCTGCGGGCCGCCGCGCCGATTGCAAGCGCCGGCCGCGAGCCGTTCAGGAGGTCGGCTCGATGCGGTCGAGCAGGATGTCGAAGTCGCTGCTGCCGTCGGCGTTGCGGCGGGTCACGTGGGCCGGCAGGTAGCCGTTCGCCGGGTCGAGCCAGATCTCGTAGCTGCGGTCGTACGGGCCGTCGCGGTCGCGCACGAACTTGACGGCGTGGATCGTTCCCGACGCCGTCTCGACGTTCTCGCGGCCGGCATAGCGCACGTTCCACACGCGTGCCTCGCCACGCGCGCCCACCACCACCAGCGTGATGCGCCCGCTGTCCACCAGCAGCGCCGGTTCGGCCGCGGCGATGCCCGCGAGCTGGATCATCCAGCTCAGCTCGTCCTGCATGCCGGCGTACAGCGGCCACTCGGCAGGCGGCCCGGAGAAGGTGACCTTGCCGCTCTCGCGCTGGAAGTTGGCCGCCTGCGGCGCGCGCCGCGCCCGCTGGTCGAGGAAGCGCGTGGGCGCCAGGCCGGCTTCGTCGATGCGGCCGTCGCTCGACCACTTGAGCAGCGTCAGGCCCGCGATGCGCGCTTCGAGCACGATGCCGTAGCCCTCGCCTTCGCGGCGCCAGCGGATCTCGCCCGTGCCGCGAAGGAAGCCGCTGCGCACCTGGTAGCGCAGGGTGGCCGGCGGCGGCAACCGGGTGCGGTAGACGGGCGGCCTTTCGCCGGCGGGCAGCAGCGGTTGCGACGCTGCCGGCGGAAGCACAGGCGCGGCCTCGACGGGCGCCGCGGCCACGCTGGAAAGGGCGATGGTGGCGGCCGTGGTCGCGGTCGTGGCGACAGCCGCCTCGGCCATCCCCTCGACAGCCGGCACCGCGGCGTCGGCCGCGACCGCCTGGCTCGCTGCCATCGCAAGGGGCTGCACAACCTCCGGGGTGAGCGGTGCCGGCATCGCATCTGCCGCAGGCGATGCCGACGGCTCGGTGCGCGCGGCCTTCGCAGGCTCGCGTGCCGCGCGCGGCGGGCGCGCTCGCTTCGGCGGCGCCAACGCCACGGCGGGAGCCGCTTCGCCATCGACCGTGGGCACGGCCGGCTCGCCGGCGGCCAGCGCCGGCGCCGCTTCGATCGTGCGC
>Ga0209511_1002678_pt1 | contig 14337 bp, 5 predicted proteins | sample SSSSmetaG_FD_184141 | JGI IMG/M metagenome (GOLD analysis project Ga0209511, IMG submission 184141) | Glacier valley bacterial and archeal communities from Borup Fiord, Nunavut, Canada, to study Microbial Dark Matter (Phase II) - ​SSSS... | ecosystem: Environmental > Aquatic > Freshwater > Ice >...
GCGATCGTGCCCTGCATGTCCTCAAGCTGATGTCTCAACCCGTCCACCGTGTCTTGAATCGGCTGCATTATCTCCTGATAAAGACTGACTTTGCCTGCGAGTTCGGCGGCAGTGACTCTTTGAGATTTCAGCGTTTCTTCTAGGTGTTTCAGTTCGCTGCGAGTGGCTTCTTGCTCGCCCGATCGCCCATTCACCATTCCCTGAGTTTCCTGAATGCGATTGCGAATTTGCTCAAGCTCATTCTCAATTTTTTGCAACTCATCCGCCTGCTGCTGCCGAAGCGAATCAATCTGGGTAAACACTTGGCTCAGATCGAGATTCCCCTCTTTTGCCTCTGGGTCACTTCTGCCCTGTCTTCGTGCCAACCCCGATCGGTGCTGACGCAAAACGCTTTCCTTCTCTTTGAGACTGCGACGTTGCCCCACCAATGTTTGATTGAGAAACTGAGAGGCATCTTGCTCATCTGCAAGTTCAGATTCTAGGGCGATGCGATCGTACTCCCCAGATTTCTCAATCTTGGCTTTCAGTTCCTCAAGCTCTCTCTGTTTAGACTCCAGTTCTTCTTCTTGCCCGTTGACAAAACTAGAAGACATCTCAAAGTCACGCTGAAAGTCTTGAATGACTGCCTGAAGATGATCTAAGGGCATTTTATCCAACGTCTCGACATCCACTGAACTGATGGTTGCATCCATTCCTTCGGCGAGACGAAAAAGCTGCTGGTGCAAATCGTCATGATGCTGGATCTGTATCCCCAACATCTGAGCATAGTCTTGCTTAGTCTGCAAAACAGCTCGCTGAAGCTTGACCTCGGTTTTTGCCTTTTCTAGCGCTTCTTGGGATTGGTGCCACTCTTGCCAGCGGCGATCGAGATCTTGAGACTGGCGATCGATCTCCTCCTGCATCTGAGGTGAAGCCTGTTGTTGTTGCTCTAAACTCTGCCAATGTTGGCTCAAAATTGCCTGATGCTGACTGGCTAACTCAGAAGCCTGATTAACCTGCTCCTGCATCAATTCGGGCGAGAAGTCTGAACTAGACAGCCGACCCAAAAGCTCCTGAATGGCTTGAGCTTGTTCGTCATCTAGAACAGACGCTTGTTGCAGCTCAGATTGCTGCTCATCGACTCGCTGCTTCTGCCCCTGTAGCTGATCCCAAGCGCCCTCTAGCTCTTGGCGGTTTCGATCGATCTCTGCCTGTTGACGCAAGATCTCGTCGCGGGTCGTCTCAAACTGTTGACGCTGTTGCTCTAACTGCTCAAAGTCTTCTTCTAACTGCTGAAGTTGCTCACGCCGAGTCTCCATCTCCATTTCACGCCGATTTAGCTCTTGGCTTTGGTAGGTGAGCGACTGCTTCCACTGCTCAATCTCGTCTTCCTGATTTTTAAACTTTTCTTGCAGGCGAGAGAAGTTTTGCAAAATGCTGACCAAAGGTCGTCCAGCTTCTTGGACGCGCTGCACCTGCTTGTTGACGGTCAGGTCTACCAGCAGCAAAGTTCCGGGGCTAAACCGACTCGCTTCGTCTGACTGAATGGCTTCGTCGCTGGCTGCGCTCCAATTTTGCTCAGATCGTTGACAGGCAAGCAGTTTGAATTCAGACTTACCGCCGCCGATAATTCCGCCTTTCTTTTGTATAACTTCTGCTAGATACAGCACACTGATAGCCCTCTTCTGTGTCTATGCCCAATCCTAGAGCAATTTGTCCGAATGGTCTAAAGTTCTCGTCAGCTTAGCTTAACGGAGCCAGAAACAGGCTAGCGGTTCCAAGTTTTCACCCCAGCCATTCAGTTTGTCAATTATCTTAGCCAAACCAACTGGGCTTCAGCGCTCTTAAACTCATTATGCCCACGACTTTTTATCCCCATCGGCTAACTGAGCACCCATTCAAGAGATTTATCTTGCCTACCGAATGACGTATTTCAGTCCATACAAGTTAGCTCAAACGAAACTTAAGATTCTGCAATTTGAGCCACTGCCCTCTAATCTAGCACTGCCTTTGCTCGTTCGCATCAAGAAATCTCATCAAATTCTCAAGAGATGCAGGCATTAAATTAAGCCGTGGGATTTGCGGCAACCTTTTGATGCTTAATTGACTAAATGAATACAGTGCCTCCACTATTATCTTTCTGTGACGATTTTCAGGAAATTACCTTAGATTGAGTTTGAGATCGACCTAACACTGAAGATGCCAAGAGATAATAAATTGGCTTCTCAGATGAGCAAAAAAACTATTGCTCTCATTCAAATCGAGGGCAAAATTGATACGGAGCGCCGGATTGCTTTGAGGAGACAAATTAACTTGAATGCAAGGACAACTGAATGAGATTGATATCCGTAGCATCCTGCAACTGATCGAGCTAGGTCAGCGCACAGGCGAACTTTTTGTTGAAGCCTATCCTTCTTCTTCGCTGCCGCCTACTCATCTTGCATCCCCGATCGAGACTCGTTCTACCAAGTCTTTGAGTGGTCATTCCTGGTTTGCCTTTTTCCTCAATGGTCAAATCGTTTACGCCGGGGAGACTGACGTTAGTTTGCTTCGACTGCGAGACTACCTGCGTCGCTATCAGGCAGAATCTGCGGTAGACGACATCGCGTCTTCGTCGATCGCCGCCTTTAATGCTCCAGAATATGGCTATTTGTGGGCGTTAATGGAGAATCACAGCCTCACTCCTGCTCAAGCACGCAGTGTAATTAAAAGCATGATTCACGAAACGCTGTTTGACCTCCTGAGTTTGCATCAGGGGTCTTTTATTTTTGAGATGGGCACTCCCCTCGCACCGCAGCTAATGACGCTAGAGACTGCCCCTCTGGTGACGAAGATTATTAAACAGGTGCAAGAGTGGAAGCAGTTCTATCCTCAGATTCATTCGCCCGATCAGTGTCCTGTAGTTGCGAACAGAGCTTCATTAAAAGAGGTCCTGCCTGAAACCACGTTCAGTACGCTCGATCGCTATGCAGATGGCAAAACGTCTCTGCGGCAAATCGCGCGTTATTTAAATCGTGACATCTTAACCGTTGCCAGGGCAATCTATCCCTATGTAAAGCGGGGCTGGCTTCACTTAGCTCATTCTTCCTCCGAAGAGTTGGGTGGCGGGTCAAAAGTTCGGGCTAGAGATCTTGATTTTTGGCAAATTAATAAGACCCCCAGAGTCGTTTGTATTGATGATGGTGCCACGATTCGCAAAACCGTAGAATATATTCTCAATCACCATGGCTATGAAGTGACAGCGATCGACAACCCGCTCAAGGCGCTCAGTCTCGTGTTTCAACTCAAGCCAGACCTGATTCTTTGTGATATTGCCATGCCAGAATTAGATGGCTATGAAATCTGCGCTATGCTTCGCAAGTCAACGGCGTTTCGTCAAACCCCGATCGTCATGTTGACTGGTAAAGATGGCTTTATCGATCGGGTTAAAGCCCGAATGGTTGGTGCGACTGATTATTTAACCAAACCATTTGGAGAAAGTGAGCTATTAATGTTGCTAGAAAAGTATATAGGTGTGGGACATCCTGACCAGCCAAAAGCCGACCAACTTTTAACAGATGCTCTCGAAGAAGGGTAGAAATCGATCTCACCTAAGGCGGCTTATTTTTGGCGAAGAGCTGATTCTTTCAGGGATTGGGGTACTTTAGTGATTACATAGTTTAAGGTAAACAACGGTGGATTTCACCCGTCATCGGTCAATCCAGCAAATAGGTAAGGGGTTATGAGTACAGTTCTGGTCGTGGAAGACAGCGTCACTCAACGGGAAATGATCACAGATCTGCTAAAGGGAAGTGGGCTAACCGTCACCATTGCGACAGATGGGGTCGAAGCGTTAGAGCAGATCCAAGTGCATCGTCCTGACCTGGTTGTGCTGGATATTGTGATGCCTCGAATGAATGGTTATGAGGTGTGCCGTCGGCTCAAGGCAGACCCCAAAACGCAGAAGGTTCCCGTGGTGATGTGTTCTTCCAAGGGGGAAGAGTTCGATCGCTATTGGGGCATGAAGCAAGGGGCGGATGCCTATATAGCAAAGCCGTTTCAACCCACTGAATTAGTGGGCACGGTTAAACAACTATTGCGAGGTTAGGGATAGAGGTCATGGTAGGGAATTCAGACTTTTTAACGGGTGGAGGCTACGATCAAGCTCCTGAGTTTCAGGAACTAGAAAGCCCTGAAGGGGAGTTGCACCTGCGGTTCTATATCCCATCAGGCAGCGAGTTTGCCCTACCTGCGGCTGGGATTCGAGAGGTGCTGTCTCCATCGCCCGATCGGATTACTCCCGTCCCTAATGTTTCGCCTCTGCTATTGGGCACACTCAACGTGCGAGGACGAGTAGTTTGGGTCGCAGATTTAGGTCAATTTTTGGGCGATCCAGTCCCTTTAAATACAGACCGTCCTGAGATTTCTGTGATAGCAGTCGAAGATCAGGACATCATGTTAGGGTTGGCAGTCGATCGCATCGTCGGCATGGATTGGCTAGATATTGATCATGTGCAGATGTCAACCGCTGCCCCTGATAGTGTTGCGCCTTTTTTGCGAGGTGAGTGGGTGTTAAATGACCAAGACAGTCAGTTTTTGCGGTTGCTCGATCAGGTAGCGATTTTACGATCGGCGCGGTGGGCAGCATAATCAATGAGCCAAAACCGATCCCTATCTGTACAATCAATGCAACAGACTGATCAAATGCAACTTTTGAAGTCTCAGGCAGCATCAACCATTATTCAGATGTATCATTTTCACTCTACATCGACTGCTCACTTTTTTCTAAGTTTGCCATTTATCAAACTCAACTTTAAGAGCAGAACTTCGAGAACAACGGCATACACGCATTTGCAGGAGAAGGCACATGGCACGCGGGACTGACTTTGCCCAAGACTATCAACAGGCTGAAAGAGCCTATATGCAGGGCAAGTATGAAGAAGCGGCAAAGATTGTCGATCGCTTAGTCGATGACGACCCCCAAGATCCTAGCGCTCGACTTCTGCGGGGACACATCTACTGCTATGGGCTTCAGCAATATGGTGTTGCTCAAGAGCAATATCAAACGGTTCTCAACCTCACGTCTGATACTGAGTTTGTCGATTATGCCAACAGCGGTCTGACTTATGCAAACCAGTTTGCAGGCGAGCCAGCGAATGGCTTTTCTGATAGTCACGAAGCAGAAATTGGGGCGTTTGATGAGTTTGATGCCACAAATCGGGCAGCGGTGACTCAGCAGCAGCCAGATGACTTTAATGACTTTGTGCTCGATGAGATGGATTTAGATATGCCCGAATCGCCGCCATCTCAAAGCGGTGAACCGTTTGGTAGCCCTTTTAATAGCCACAACGATAATGGAAGGGCACCTGCACAAAGCAATACATTTACGGACGATCCATTCGCGCTGACTGACCTGGATGATTTTGGCGCAAATGCAAGTAGCGGGGCAAACGATTCATTCGCATTAGACAGCCAATCTAGTTTCTCCGCTGCTGATACCAGCTTAGACAGCAGCTTTCCGGCTGCGATGGACGAATTTGACAGTGTATTCTCTAGCCCAGATTTTTCAACCCAAACCGACGAATCTCCGTTCCCCTCGTTTTCTGAGCCAGCAGCGCCGATCAACTCCCCTAATCGCCCATCCAACAATCGTGCAATGGGCGAAGACACGCTCTTTATGGGCGACCCTGACCTGTATGAATCGGCTGAGTCAAATTTTGATGCACCAGTCGAACCCAATCAGTTCGATTCGCTTTATAACGGCACTCTTTCTGAACCAAGCCTGAATCCTGGCTCAAGCTCAACGGGAAGTCGGAGCAACGTTGATTTTTTGGACGACTTTGAAGACTTCGACGATTTGGGTAGCTTGTCTGATTTCGACCTCTCTGAAGACTCAGCGGGATTCACCAGCCCTTCGGTCGGGAGTGGGTTTGGGCTGTCTACAAACGGGATGGCGATCGGGTCAGACAGCGGCACGATGGATTTTGGAGATCACGATCGCTCCACCATTCGCGATGATGAACTGTTTAGTATCTCCAATACGTCTGAGCAGGTCCCCAGCTTTACCCAGATGGACAGTTCGGCAGCAGATTCCAGTCCTACCGTCGAGCAAGGTCCTTTAGCATTCATCGATAACCGACCTCTGGCAACCAAGCAGTTAATCGTTGCAGGAGCGGCGGGAATTGTCTCAGCCGTGGCAGTGGCAGTGGTGAGCTTTCTCTCAGCGAATGGTGCCGCCCAGCAGAATAATCCAACTTTAGTTTCTCAACTCCGCAACACAGGGCTGTTGATGGCTCTAGCGGGTGGCGTGTGTGGTGGAGGCGCAGCGTTTGCGGTAGGTCAAATCACTGCCAAGCAAATGAAGCGATCGACAGATGACTTAAAAGCCCAGTTTGATGCGGTGTGTCAGGGCAACCTCAACGCTCGCACCACGGTTTATTCAGAAGATGAGCTAGGTCAGTTGTCGAGTGGGTTTAACCAGATGGCGCGAGTCATTCTGACTACCACCAGCGAAGCGCAGCGCAAAGCAGAAGAACAAGAGCAAGCAAAAGAAGACTTGCAGCGTCAGGTGATCCGCCTGCTTGACGATGTGGAGGGCGCGGCGAGAGGTGACTTGACGGTGCAGGCAGAGGTGACGGCAGACGTGTTAGGCGCGGTTGCTGACTCTTTTAACTTGACGATTCAAAACCTGCGAGAAATTGTGCAGCAGGTGAAGACCGCCGCTCGTCAGGTCAGCAAAGGTTCGACTGAGAATGAAATGTTTGCCCGCAGTTTGTCTTCAGACGCGCTGCGACAAGCCGAGGAACTTGCCGTTACTCTCAACTCAGTCCAGGTGATGACCGACTCGATTCAACGGGTGGCAGAAAGCGCTCGTGAGGCTGAAGAAGTAGCGCGTTCTGCATCAGCAACCGCTCTCAAGGGCGGCGAGGCGGTAGAGCGCACCGTGGCAGGTATTTTAGAAATCCGAGAAACCGTGGCTGAAACCACTCGCAAGGTGAAACGTCTGGCGGAGTCTTCTCAAGAGATTTCTAAAATTGTGGCGTTGATTTCTCAGATTGCGTCTCGCACCAACTTGCTGGCTTTGAACGCCAGTATCGAGGCAGCACGGGCAGGAGAAGCGGGACGAGGCTTTGCGATCGTCGCCGATGAGGTGCGTCAACTCGCAGACCGAGCCGCCAAAGCGTCAAAAGAAATCGAGCAAATCGTGCTGCAAATTCAGAGCGAGACTGGCTCGGTCATGACCGCGATGGAAGAAGGCACCCAGCAGGTGATCGAGGGCACTCGACTGGCAGAACAGGCAAAGCGATCGCTGGAAGACATTATTCAAGTGTCAACCCGCATCAACACGCTCGTGACTTCGATTACTGCCGATACGGTCGAACAGACCGAAACATCTCGTGCGGTAGCTCAGGTGATGCAATCGGTCGAGCTGACAGCTCAAGAAACCTCGCAAGAGGCGCAGCGAGTCTCCGGTTCGCTGCAAAATCTGGTCGGCGTTGCCAGAGATCTACTGACCTCAGTAGAGCGGTTCCGCGTTGAGGCGATCGAGCGAAAGTAGTGAAAATCACAGGCACTTATAGAGGGAGCCTCTATCCTAATTGAGTTACCCTAAAGCCATAGACTCAACGCCATCTCAGATGATCTCAGTTCAAAACCTTGGATGATCTCGACCCGCAATTTAGCTCTTATTCTCAGATCATCTATCTTCTCTAAGACTCCTCTAAATGACCCACTGAATGGGTTTGAACGGGAGTCACTCTAACCATAGAAAGGGACAATGCGATGCAGCCAGAACAACAGCGGCGAATCATGGGCTACTTCATTGAGGAGGCAAAAGACCATCTCAATACCATTGAGCAGGGGTTGTTGAATCTGCAAGGCACGATCGCAGACCCTGAAATGGTGAATGAAGTCTTTCGGGCGGCTCACTCGGTTAAGGGTGGAGCTGCGATGTTAGGTCTGAGCAGCATTCAGCAGACCTCGCATCGCTTAGAAGATTTCTTCAAAATCCTCAAAGAAACTCCTGGAATCAAGCCGGATCAAAAAGTAGAAACGCTTCTGCTACGGGTGTTTGATACGCTCCAGGAACTGTTAGAGCAGTTGCAAGGTCCGTTTGGTTTAAGCGAAGAAACGTCGAATTCGACGATGGCTGGCGTTGAGCCTGTTTTCGAGGAACTTCAGCAACATCTCAATCTGCTAGAGCGTCAAGGTGAGGCAGCCACGCCTACTCCTGTGATGACGCGCGAGCCGACGATCGCAGCGACTCCAGCCACGTCTCAAGACAGCTCATTGGTGCTGATTTTTCAAACCGATGTGCCTGTCCAACTGCGTGAAATGCTGCAACTGTTCCGACAGGCGGAGGCGCTGCCCGACGGACGCGATCGCCTTCAAGAAATTTGCACTGGGTTAAGGGGGTTGGGCGAAGCCTTCGATCTCGATCAATGGTGCAGTTTGGTGAATCTGGCGAGTCAAGCGATCGCCGATCCCAATAATTCCTATCGAGCGCTGGCGCCGATCGTCATTAAAGACTTTAAGCAGGCACAGGAATCTGTTTTAGCAGGTCGGGTTTGGGAGGTTGCACCGAGCGAACAGCTAATCGCCCTTGTGCCGATCGATGCGGCATTACCGTTAGCAGTCGATGACGATCTGGCAGATTTCTTTGCTATTACAGATCATCTCGATTCAGACGATGACCTAGACCTGTCGGGGCTGGATTTTGCGGCTGAAGCTGATTCTCTCGACTCGTTGGGGTTAGACGCTTTAAACCTGGATGCTCCTTTGTTTAAGTCTAGTCGTGACAGCAGTTTGGTAGAAGAGACTGAACTGTCTAGGGCAAGCGATCGCGACGGTCCTGAAGTCGGCATGGCAGAACTCAACAGTCTGGCAGACCTGTTTGAAGGAGAAATGCCCGATCTCGGTGCCACCTGGCAAGAAGAAGAGGTGATTGGAAGTTCTCGATCGGCGGCGCTTGACTTCAATAATCCACTGGGAGAGGAGAGCAGCGACTTTTCAGACTTGCTGTTTGACGATTCTGCTGCGACTCCTGCTAGCGTCAGCGAGGATGATGACGACCTTACGAGTCTGTTTGGAGACAACTCTTTAGAGGATCTGCTCGATTCTGAAGTGACTTCGGGTGCGATCGTAAACCCAACTATTCTTGAAACCGCCTCAGACACCGAAGATTTTGATCTGTTTGGTTTAGAGACCTCTGAAGAGAGTTTGACTCCTGCTGATAATCTGTTTGATGAACTGAATCTAGACGACTTTGACGACCTGAATTTGACCAGCGAGATCGCACCCTCAGATGATCTCTTAGAGATACTTTCTTCACCTCAAGTAGACAATGAAGCGACTCCGATCGGATTGGGCGAGTTATTTGCAGGGCTAGACGAGGAGGAGTTGAACTTTGATCAGCCTTTAACCGACTCGATCGCGTCGCCTAGCCCCGTGGTGGATGAATCGACGTTTGACGACCTAGATTTTGACCTCGCGTTAGACGACGAAGCCCCTGCGCCTGCTGCCGCGATCTCCGACCCGTGGGAAAGCTTAGATCTAGAAGAATCTCCTCAAGCTTCAACGCTTGAATCAGACAATCAGAATGAACTCGGTGCTTTGACAGACGACCTGTTTGGGGATTTGGATGATCTCGATTTCGGTTTAAATGAAGCCCCTTCAACCTCTGTAGAGAGCTTAGAAGCACTTTCTCTTCCTCCTGATGATCAAGAGACGAATGATCTCTCACCCTTTGACAATCTTTGGAGTCAATCTGATCTGTTGCCAGACGATGAATCTCTAGATGCTGAATTAGAAGAGTTAGACGTTGGCTCTGATACCTCGAATTTTTCAGTAGAAGATTCTAATGATTTGTTGACAGATGCTAGAAGCGATGACTCAGCAGAATTCGATTTAACGTCGGCAAACAGTGAGTTTCCATTTAGTTTAGAAATAGCTTCAGAGGAAAGCGATGACCTGCTGACAAGCCTTTTTGAGAGCGAAGAACCCCTGGACTCGCTAGAGATTAATCCCGTAGAGCCTGAAGCTTCCTTAAATGAACTAGCGTTTGATGGTGTCTTTGAGTTTGACTTGACGTTAGACGACCTGAACTCATTGACAGAAGAAAGTGAATCAGAGCCAAATGCTCTACCTAACTTAGAACTGACTGATTTAGACGATGATTTCTTAGGGTTAGAGGGTGAAGATGAGATTGATCTGGCTAATCTAGTAGACGAAAGCTTTGCTGCCGAGACTCCTTCACTAAGTTTAGACGCTGATTCCGAGCCAGAAATCGCTGATTTAGCAGGACTATTCGAGTCTGAAGATTTATCTAACTTCAACTTTAACCAGTCTGAAGAGTCGCTAGACTTGAATCTTAACGCGTCGGAAACCAGCGATGATCTTGACAGTCTGTTCGATGAAAACTCTGAGGAGATGGGACTTTTATTTGCTGAGACTCCTATCTCAGAATTAGAGACAACAGACCTTTTTGGCTTTTTAACAGCAGATGACCCACAGGCTAGCGAGGAGTCGATCGCTGATTCACCGCTCTCACTCGATCGCTCTGAGTCTGAGCCGCTCTCAAACGATTTAGATGATTTGCTGAATCTAACTGCGATCGGAGAAGAGACTGCGCTAGACCTTGATCTGCTTTTAGATGATGACTCATTGAATAGTCTAGATGACCTGCTAAGTGACGATCTTGGGTCAGAACTGACGAAACAAACCTTTGACCTTTCTCTTAATCTAGAAAGCGAACTGTTTGAGACAGCTTACTATCAAGAGAATGAGCCGTTAGAAATTCCCGATGAGTTTGGCTCGATCGCGGCTCAAAGCGTTTTTGGACTCGACCCAGACGAACTATCTCTAGAATCTTCTACAGATGACTTAGATGAGTTGAACTTTGACCTCTTTTCTTCTTCAGAAGATATGACTTCTGAACCAGACACTTTAGATACTCTGCTGAATGATTTAGGACTCGACTCTCCGATCGAAGCCGTCTCTGTGCAAAACATTGGAGAAGCAGACGACCTGGATCTGCTGTTCGACTTAGAGGATTCAACCAGCAGCGCAGAGAATGATGACTTCGATTTGGAGTTTGACCCCTTCGATGATTCTGCACTCGCATTGAGTGACTTTGAGCCACTAGAAACCGAAGCCTCGTCTACTGAACCTGCTGACCCTTCAGACCTCGATTCTCTCTTTGGAGCGAGCATCGCAGCGGCATCTGTGATCTCCTTGGGGGCAGCAATGGCAGCCTCGCTCAATCTTGACGAATCTGACGAAAACGACTCTGAGCTAAATGTTCTAGAAACAGAATCTAATCTGGCGACGGACGATGAGTTTGGCGACTTAGATGATTTATTAAACGCAACCCTTTCAAGTACCTCTGAACCCTCTGACCCAGAAGACTTTGATGACTTAGATTCTTTGTTTGGAGAAGAGACGGCTGACTCGGTGGCAGAAGCAGAGAGCCTAGACACTTTGCTAGATGAGACCCCCGCGAACTTTGATGACCTAGACGATTTGCTCGGCGACGACCTATCTCCGATCGCCCAAGATTTAACCTTTGAGAACTTTGATGACCTTGAATCTCTTTTAGCAGACGCACCTGAAACGTTTGCGACCACGGCTCAAACAGGCTTCTCTGCTACTGATGACTCTGATATGGAGTTTGACGATCTAGAGAAGATGCTGGAGGACGCTGACAAAACGATGGGAGGAACCCCAGCCGCCAAGAGTCTAACCAGCACTCAATCGGCACGGCGCACCAACCGACTTGGGAAAGGACTCAGTGAACAAACCATGCGGGTTCCGGTAAAGCACCTGGATAACCTCAGCAACTTGGTCGGCGAACTGGTGGTCAACCGAAATAGCCTGGAGCAAGATCAAGAACGGCTGCGGCAGTCGCTCGATAACCTCCTCTATCAGGTTCAGCAATTGAGCGATGTCGGTCAGCGAATGCAGGACTTGTATGAGCGATCGCTGCTAGAAAGCTCCCTTCTTGCCAGCCGCAATCAGCGCACGCCTTCTATCTTTAGCGCGTCCATCCGAGACAGTAGCGCGATCGCCCCAAGCAACTCATCTGGAGTCGAGTATGACCCCTTAGAGATGGATCGTTTTACAGGCTTTCACTCACTCTCGCAGGAAATGATTGAGCTGATTGTGCGAGTCCGAGAGTCTGCGTCTGACATCGAGTTCATTGTCGATGAAACCGATCAGGTGACGCGGATGTTCCGGCAGGTGACGACCCAACTGCAAGAAGGGCTGACCCGTTCTCGAATGGTGCCGTTTGCCCAAACCGCCGATCGTCTCCCTCGTGCCGTGCGAGATATCGCGATGAAGTGTGGCAAACAAGCAGAACTGGTGATTGAAGGTCGCGACACGCTGATTGACAAGATGATTCTAGAGCATCTCTACGATCCGATGACTCACCTGGTTAACAATGCGATCACTCACGGCATCGAAACGCCTGATGTGCGTCGAGCAGCCGGAAAATCGCCCGTCGGTAAAATTACAATCCGTGCCTTTCATCAGGGCAACCAGACGGTGATCTCGGTTTCTGATGATGGGGCGGGGGTCGATATTGAGCGCGTCAAAGTTAAAGCGATCGAGAAAGGATTGATTACGTCATCTGAGTCTAAGACAATGACTCGGTTGGATATTTATGACCTCCTCTTTCATCCGGGCTTCACTACTAAAGATCAGGCAGATGACTTCTCTGGGCGAGGGGTGGGCATGGATGTGGTGCGCACCAGCTTGAGTGAAATTCGAGGAGTCATCAACACCGACTCAGCGCTCAGTAAGGGCACCACGTTTACCGTACGGTTGCCGCTTACACTCAGCATCTCGAAAGCGCTGTGCTGCATCAGCGATCGTGCCCGCATTGCCTTCCCAATGGATGGGGTGGAAGATATGCTCGACATTCCAAAAGAGCGCATTCAAACCGACTCAGAAGGAAATCCGGTGATCGCGTGGCGAGATGCAATCTTGCCCTTGCGCCCCTTGACTGATTTGTTGGGCTATAGTCGCCATCTCAGCCGAGGCAATGTTTACGGCGGCAACCAGGAAGACGATATGGTGTCTGTGGTGGTTCTCCGCAGTGCAGGCAACTATCTGGCGCTGCAAGTCGATCAGGTGCTCGGTGAACAAGAGATTGTGATTAAGCAATTAGAAGGTCCGGTGCCGAAGCCGATCGGAGTGGCGGGTGCGACGGTGCTAGGCGACGGTCGAATTATGCCGATCGCAGACGTGCTAGAACTCATCGATCTGTCAATGGGTCGCATTCGTCGCGATGTTGGCACGATGTGGGATCAGGGAGCATCGCAGTCAACCGACACGATCACGATGAAGACCGAGCCAACGGTGCTGATTGTAGACGACTCGATCACAGTGCGCGAGCTGCTGTCAATGACTTTCAATAAGGTTGGCTATCGGGTGGAGCAAGCTCGCGATGGTCAAGAGGCGTGGGAGAAGCTGCGAGCAGGTCTGCCGTGTGATATCGTCTTCTGCGACATTGAGATGCCTAGAATGGATGGTTTAGAACTGCTGTCGCGGATTCAGAAAGATCCCAATTTAAGCAGTCTGCCGATCGCGATGCTGACTTCTCGTGGTGCCGATCGTCACCGTCAAATGGCAGCGTCTCTAGGGGCAAGTGGCTATTTCACAAAGCCCTATTTAGAAGAAGCGCTTTTGGATGCGGCTCAACGAATGTTGAAGGGCGAGATTTTGATCGTCAACAATCGAGATTCGTGAGTCTGATGTGAATTTAATATTTTGGAGGGATGGGTTTTTAGCCTGTCCCTCTTTTTGGTGTAATTAGGAATGATTTGCTGTGCTCGAAAATTAAGCTTGGATTACACCAATTATTGTGAATGAATGAATGAATGCGATCGACCGTGCGTTTACCCGATGACGTGGAGACGTTCCACCGAAACGTCTCCACGCGATGGTATTGAATTTGGGTTGATGCTTACCAGGTGACTCGATCGCGCAATTTTTCCAGCAATTTGGGTCCGACTCCTGAGACTCGATCGAGATCTGCCAATGAAGCAAAAGGTTTCTGTTCACGGGCGGCAATAATCCGCTTTGCCAAACTGGGACCGACTCCCGGTAGAGCTTCCAGTTCTGCTTGGGTCGCTCTATTCAGGTTCACTGGCTGATTGGTAGACTCAGCAGAAGGTTTTGGTGCAGACGGCTGCGGTTTTGTGGGCGTGTCTCGTTTCTCAGGGGTGGGGACGATCGACGCGGATGGTGTGGGCTTTCCGCACTGTTGTTCGTAAGCGTCAGCTTTGCGACGAATGGCAGGAGGTACCCCTAAAATCGCATCTGCATAGAGGCGATCGAACTCTCGCTGATAGTGCGCCACCACTACAGGGCTGTGAA
>Ga0209511_1002679_pt1 | contig 14337 bp, 8 predicted proteins | sample SSSSmetaG_FD_184141 | JGI IMG/M metagenome (GOLD analysis project Ga0209511, IMG submission 184141) | Glacier valley bacterial and archeal communities from Borup Fiord, Nunavut, Canada, to study Microbial Dark Matter (Phase II) - ​SSSS... | ecosystem: Environmental > Aquatic > Freshwater > Ice >...
GTGCCGATGTACGCAGCGAACAGGATCGCAACGCGACCAACGCTTTATTGCGTGATGTTGAGCCGGAAGATTTGATTAAATACGGTTTGATTCCCGAATTTGTGGGTCGTTTGCCGGTTGTTGCAACCCTGGAAGAGCTTGATGTTAAGGCTTTGGTGCGAATTTTGACCGAGCCTAAAAATGCTTTGACCAAGCAGTATCAAAAACTGTTTGCAATGGAAGGTGTTGAACTCGAGTTCAGGGATGGTGCATTGGGTGCCATCGCCAAGCGTGCACTTGAGCGCAAGACGGGCGCACGCGGTTTACGCTCAATCATTGAGCATGCACTGCTGGAGGTCATGTTTGAGTTGCCATCGCTGTCAAATGTCGAGAAAGCGCTGGTTGATGAAAACACCATTTTGGCAGGCCAAAAACCGCTTTTGATGTATGCCGACCAACCCAAGGTGGCTGGTGCGCAAAACTGATCCTGAGCCTGCAGCAGACGCTCTTTATCTTTATCTGCATCCCGTGCCGTCTACCGACCGCCTTTCTTTTGCCCAGGCGCTTGGGGTAATCTTGGAATTCTTCAAATTAAAGTCCGGGTTGTGCGCTGAGAAATTATCCAGTGAGCATCAGGGGCCACAGCGCCACTTGACTTTACCATTGGCAACCCCATTTATTTTTTGTTGTACATTGATTACGATGCCATGCTTACTGGGCATCGAATCAATATTTAACACCCATTCAATAGACCCATAAAGGCGAGATCATGACGCTCTCAACCGACGACCTTTCGACCACCATTCTGCCGCTACTGCCACTGCGCGATGTTGTGGTGTTTCCGCATATGGTTATACCGCTGTTTGTGGGCCGTCCCAAATCGATCAAGGCGCTTGAAGCTGCGATGGAAGAGGGTAAAAATGTGGTTTTGATTGCACAGAAATCAGCCGCCAATGACGACCCCAATCCGGAAGATTTATACAGTGTGGGTTCTATTGCCAGTATTTTACAAATGTTGAAATTGCCTGATGGAACGGTAAAAGTTTTGGTTGAAGGTATTCATCGCGCCCGTATAAATCATGTGCTGGATGTGAAAGAAAATTACGAAGCTGAAGTGACGCCGGTACCACAAGCTGAAACAGACAATAACGAAGTTGAAGCTATGCGCAGAAGTCTGTTTGCACAGTTTGACCAGTACGTAAAGCTCAACAAAAAAATCCCGCCTGAAGTGCTGACCTCACTATCCGGCATTGATAATGCAAGCCGTCTCTCTGACACTATCGCTGCGCATTTGCCGTTAAAGCTGGAGCAGAAGCAGCAAATCCTCGAAAATTTTGATGTTCCATCGCGCCTTGAGCAATTGCTGGGATTGCTCGAAACTGAGATTGATATTCTTCAGGTTGAAAAACGTATTCGCGGCCGCGTCAAGCGCCAGATGGAAAAATCGCAGCGCGAATATTATTTGAATGAGCAGGTCAAAGCGATCCAAAAAGAACTCGGCGAGACCGAAGAGGGCGCGGATATTGACGAACTTGAGAAAAAAATCAAGGGTGCCCATATGCCCAAGGAAGCGCGCGTCAAGGCTGAAGCCGAGCTAAAAAAGCTCAAGCTCATGTCGCCCATGTCGGCTGAGGCAACCGTAGTGCGAAACTATATTGATACCGTTGTGGGTTTGCCCTGGAAGAAAAAAACCAAGGTGAATACGGATTTGACGAATGCAGAAAAAGTGCTCGATGCTGACCATTACGGTCTGGAAAAAGTAAAGGAACGCATCGTTGAATATTTGGCTGTGCAGTCGCGAGTAGATAAGCTGAAAGCGCCCATTCTTTGTCTGGTCGGCCCGCCGGGTGTTGGCAAAACTTCGCTTGGCCAATCGATCGCTAAAGCTACCAACCGAAAATTTATTCGCATGTCATTGGGTGGTGTGCGCGATGAAGCTGAGATTCGTGGGCATCGCCGTACCTATATCGGCTCCATGCCGGGCAAAATTTTGCAAAATATGAGCAAAGTCGGCGTGCGTAATCCGCTATTTTTGCTCGATGAAGTTGATAAGATGGGTATGGATTTTCGGGGTGATCCTGCAAGCGCGTTGCTTGAGGTATTGGATCCTGAACAAAATCACACATTCCAGGATCACTACGTAGAAGTAGACTTTGATTTATCGGATGTGATGTTTGTCGCGACCTCGAATTCATTCAATATTCCGGCTGCACTACTAGACCGGATGGAAGTGATTCGCCTGGCTGGATACACCGAAGATGAAAAAGTGCATATTGCACGGCAGTATTTATTGCCGAAGCAAATGAAATCAAACGGTGTGAAGATTGAAGAGTTAACCGTCGCGGATGCGGCTTTGCGTGACATTACCAGGTACTACACCCGCGAAGCTGGTGTGCGCGGTATGGATCGAGAGATTGCGCGTATTTGCCGCAAAGTGGTCAAGGCACAAATGACCAAAAAGAAAGAAGGCAAGGTACAAGTTACAGCCAAGAGTCTCGACAAGTATTTAGGTGTGCGCCGGTATAGTTACGGTATCGCTGAAAAAACCAACCAGGTAGGACAAGTGACTGGTCTGGCATGGACTGAAGTCGGCGGAGAGCTGTTGACAGTAGAGGCCGTAAAATTGCCAGGCAAAGGCAAAGTAGACACCACCGGCAAATTGGGGGATGTAATGCAAGAGTCAATCAAAGCCGCCATTTCGGTTGTACGTTCACGCGCGAAGGTGCTGGGGATTCCGGAAGATTTTTACGAAAAAAATGATTTGCATATTCATTTTCCGGAGGGTGCAACACCCAAGGATGGCCCCAGCGCAGGTATTGCCGTAACCACGGCGCTGGTTTCGGTACTGAGCGGTATTCCCGTGCGATGCGACGTGGCCATGACCGGAGAGATTACGTTGCGCGGCGAAGTTCTGCCTATTGGCGGATTGAAAGAAAAACTGTTGGCGGCAGCGCGAGGCGGCATCAAAACTGTTTTGATACCGGCTGAAAATCAGAAAGACCTCGTCGAAATTCCGGTTGAAATCACGAAGGACTTGACCATCATCCCGGTGCGCTGGATTGATAAAGTACTTGAGCTGGCGCTGGAAAGAAAGCCGGTGCCGATTGTGGAAAATGTTGATGTACCTGCAGGCGCAGGAACCGCGCCGAAAGTAGAAGCGCCTACAATTACCAAGCATTAATTTGATATGGTCTGAATATCTGGTTGTCAGTCAATAACCAAAATCAACACCAGCCTCGCGATACCTTGATCGCGGGGCTTTTGTTTTATTCTCATACCAGTTGATTGCAAAAATTCACCATTAACTTGACGCGCAGTTTCGCAAATTGCTATAAAATAAAGTATCGGTTGGATAAAATTAAGGCTTTGTTAAGAATGTAATGCAGCGGCTTTATGGGGCCGTGCATCGGTTCTATAGCATGATGATTTCAATTCTTTCGTAGACACTGAATTAAATATCTCTGTTCTATATCGCTGCATTAATATCCGACGTTTTTTAAAATGCACACGTTTTTTTTGAACGCAATCACCATAAATTTATTATCAAATCTTTAATCACCCAAAGGGGCTCCACGTGAACAAAACCGAATTGATCGACGCCGTTGCCAAATCAGCGGACATTTCCAAGGCTGCAGCAGGACGTGCGTTGGATGGAATGATAGTAGCAGTTCGACAATCGCTGAAAAAGGGCAACATGGTTACGCTGGTCGGCTTTGGCACCTTTTTCGTGGGCAAACGAGCAGCCCGTGCAGGCCGTAATCCGCGCACCGGAGTGGCGATCAAGATCAAGGCCGCAAAAGTTCCTAAATTCAGAGCTGGTAAAGCATTAAAGGATGCGCTAAACTAGCAGGCTTCGGGTGCTTAGCTCAGCTGGTAGAGCGTCGCCCTTACAAGGCGAATGTCGGGGGTTCGAGCCCCTCAGCACCCACCAACAAAATTTCATTAATTTGTTGAAGCGTTGCTGATGTTTATTTTGCGTCAAATATGCTGCAATTGCGTGCTTTACATACGTTTTGCTTAGCCACAAAATTTTAGTCGCACCTGCATTACCAGTTGCAAAAGATTGTAGGAGTGGTAGTTCAGTTGGTTAGAATACCGGCCTGTCACGCCGGGGGTCGCGGGTTCGAGTCCCGTCCACTCCGCCAACCTAAGGGGCGAACTTATTTGTTAAGTTCGCCCCTTTTTATGTCAACGTTGATATCAGCCTGACTATACGTCTTCTGATATTAATTCGACTTGATACACACCATTTCATAAGCGACTCACACATGCTTGAATCTATCCGTATTGCCGCCAAGACCTGGGTTGCCAAAGTTGTTCTGGCACTGATTACAGTTCCTTTCGCATTGTGGGGCGTCGAATCTTACATACGCTCTACGCCTGGGCAGGATTCGATCGCCAAGGTGGGCGATGAAAAAATCAGCTCCCAGGAATTCAGTGACGCAGTACGCAATCAGCTCGATCAATTCCGTCAACAATTTGGTGGCGGCATTGATGCTTCAATTATGGATACCCCTGAAATGCGGAAGTCCATTCTTGATCAGCTCATTGATCAGCGTCTTCTCACGGCAGCCATGCAGGCAGGTGAACTCACAGTCAGTGATGTGGCATTGCGTGATCGCATCAGTAACGAGCCTTCATTTCAGGAAAGCGGTCAATTTTCCAGCGCGCGTTACGATACTTTTTTGAAATCACAAGGTTATACTGCTGCGCGTTTTGAAGGTTTACTGCGCAAGGACATGGAGCGTCAACAGTTTGTTGAAAGCATTGCGAGCACTGCATTTTCAGGCAGTGTTAGCGCCCGCCAGTATTTAAGGGCGGCAGAGCAATCGCGAGAAATAGCAGTTGCCACCATAGCGCCAGATCGTTTTACTGCAGAGGTCAAAATAACGCCGGAGCAAGTCAAAACATTCTATGAGTCGCATCAGACAGAATTTACGGTTCCAGCTCAGGTACGTGCGGAATATGTTGAACTTTCGGTTGAAGCATTGGCACCACAGATTCAACTTGGCGCTGAAGAGATTAAGGCTTTTTATGATGCAAATGCAGCGCGCTATGTGCAAAAAGAAGAGCGTAAAGCAAGCCACATTCTGATTTCGGTAGCAGCAACGGCAAAAGACGAAGAGAAAAATGCCGCCAAGGAAAAAGCGGATGCGTTGTATGCGCAAGTCAAAAAGAACCCGAAAGAGTTCGCTGATCTGGCCAAGAAAAATTCGCAGGATCCAGGTTCTGCCATAAATGGCGGCGACCTTGGTTTCTTTGGACGTGGCGCTATGGTGCCGGCGTTTGATCAAGCTGTATTTAAAGCAGGCAAGGATGACATCGTCGGTCCGGTTAAATCTGATTTTGGATATCACATTATTCGGCTCACCGACATTCGTCCAGAGCGAGCAAAATCCATTGCTGATGCAACGCCAGAAATTGAAGGAGAGCTTAAAAAACAAAAAGCGCAAAAGAAATTTGCAGAGCTGGCTGAAAAATTCAGCAATTTGGCCTACGAACAATCAACCAGCCTTAAAGCAGCAGCTGAAGCCGTGAACCTGCCGATCAAGCAAAGCCCATTCATCAGTAAAGGGGCTGCGCTTCAGCCGCCGTTCAATAACCCCAAATTAATGGCTGCGTTATTTTCGGATGATGTGGTTAAAAACAAGCGTAATACCGAAGCTGTTGAGGTCGCCACCAATTCATTGGTAGCGGCACGAGCACTAGAATCAAAGCCTGCGGTGCTGCGTCCTCTTGCCGAGGTTGAGCCCGCAATTATGGCGCGGCTGACGCGCGAAGAAGCGGCTAAGCTGGCAAAAAAAGATGGCGAGGCAAAGCTCGCGCAATTGCGTGAAGGCAAGCCAGTCGATGTAAAGTTTCCCGCTGTATTGGCGATTAGCCGCACCAACCTGGGCGGCCTTCCGCAGAATGTTATTGAAGCCGCCTTGCGCGCCGATACCAAAATCCTGCCGGCCTATGTCGGCGTTGAGAATCCCGATGGCGGTTATCTGCTGGTGCAAATTGCTAAGGTCATCGAACCGGCTCCCGCTGACGAGGCCAAGCTAAAGGCGACCAGCACGCGTCTCACCCAGTCACAAGCCCAGCAGCAGCTGCAATCGATTGTGTCCCAAATGCGTACCAAGGTAGATGTTTCCATTACCAAAGATGCATTGGAGAAAAAAGCGGACAAGTAAGCAAGCTAGTAATCAGTTAGCAGATTCGGGTTTGCTGACAATATCGTTGTGCAGAATATAAAAAGGGCTGCTGGTTTGTACCAGCAGCCCTTGGTTATTTTGCAGTCTTATGCCTTGCGGGCTGCAGCTATCAACGAATACAGAACAACAAACAACTACCAGATCGCGGCTTAATTATGCCGATGCTTTTTGCACCGTTAAATCCAGTTGCGGACGATTTTCTTGTTTGAGTGCGAACGGGTCGCGCGGATTTTGCAGGTGCTCAATATCTTCCAGGCGCATCTTCACCGTCGCCATAATTTTGGGATGGGTGACGATGTAAAAGCGGTTTTCGCGAATCGCTTCAAACGTAATTTGCGCGACATCAGTGGCGGTCATTTTGCCGGAGCTAACCGCTTTATGAGTCATCTTTTGCGCTACTACCATCGATTCTGTCGGGCTCGTTTCGTTTTGAAGTTCAGCAGGACGACTGCGATGTGAATTGCTGATGCCGGTCGGCACAAACGCCGGGCACAGTACCGAACAGCCTATTTGTGACGTTACTGAATGCAAGTCATGAAATAGCGTCTCTGACAGCGATACCACGGCGTGTTTGGATAAATTATAGGCTCCCATGAGCTGTGGCGAGAGCAAGCCTGCCATGGACGCGGTATTCACGATATAGCCCTCATAATCGGGCTCGCGCTTGGCTTGTTCAAGCATCAAAGGAGTGAAAATGCGAACACCGTGAATAACGCCCCAAACATTAACGCCCAGTACCCATTCCCAATCTTTTACCGTGTTTTCCCAAATCAGCCCGCCTGATCCCACGCCTGCATTGTTAAACAGTAGATTGATGCCGCCAAACGCGCTGAGCGCCAATTGCGCCAGCGCTTCAACCTCTTCGCCCTTACTGACATCACAGCGCAACCCAACTACATCTGCGCCCGTTGCGGCCAGTTCAGCAACGGTCGCATCCAGCGGTAACTGCTGCACATCTGCCAACACCAGCTTCATGCCCAATGCTGCGCCAGCGATGGCAAATTCTTTGCCGAAGCCACTCGCTGCGCCGGTAATGACGGCCACTTTACCTTTGAAATTTTTCAACTTGAATCCTTCCGAGCCTCTGCTGGCATAGGTTAGTTACGACATCTCGTATTCAGCTTATGCCGTATTCATCATCAAGACGCCGCATGACTTCGTGCAGAATCGAGTCAGGTGGCGTCGCGTTATCGCGGCCTGGCGATAAAGTGGCACGCGTAATGCCATGATAATGCTTTACGGTCGATGCGCATACATCCATACCAAAATCTGCGAATTTAAGTTTTTTTGAATGCTGAAAATATTCATGCAGTTGCGCACCGGTATCGTATTCACGAAACGCGGGGCTTGATACCTGGCCATGTGCATTGCCAAGTGTCGCAGCCTGCTGTCGAAAGCGCTGCAGCCATTTGAGCTCAAGATTTTTTATAATCGGCAAACGATGCCTTGCGTAAAGCACTTTGGACACCAACAAGCTGCCTGCAAACTCAAGATAGTCGCGTGAGTGCATGAACGTAAGGCCTGCCGCCAGTGCAGCCCGTACCGGCGCTACATTCAAGCAGGTGAAGGGTATCCACATACGCTCCATATAAAATCCATTGGCCGATGCAGGCAGATGTTCGTCACGTCTCCCGCCACGTATTAATTCACCCGCATGCAAAAACCCTGCGCCGTAGGTTTCAGCAGCCGCCGCAGCGTGTATGGTGGTGGCGCTAATTTCAGGCGATAGTATTTCGAGATCAGAATCAATCAGCAACACCTGGCTGGTTGGGATGTCCCGAAACAGGTTATTTAGTGTGACGCCATGGGGGCGCAAGGGCGCTTTTATTAAATCGAACTCATGCTTTTGCGATAGTTTGATAAACCAATCCCAGCTGCCGTCGGTTGATTCGCAATCGATTAAAAGAATCGGCGCGCCTGCATGTCGCAGCGCACTCAGCAGCGCCAACGTGGTCACCCAGCGCGTATTGCAATTAATAATGACCGCACGAACAGGAGCGTGCGCCAGTTCTGAAAAATAATTAACGATCATCAGCAAGCATAAACAATACGGGCGACAGGTTTATTAAGGGCCAATGAAAGACTAACTTCAGCGGGCATATAGGACGCATTTACGTTCAAGTGGGCATGCTTGACGCGACCCAATTACCCGCCGGGCATGCCTGACGCGATCACGTTAAAGCCGCAATCCACATAGGTGATTTCACCGGTCACCGCACTGGCCAAATCACTCATCATGAAGGCCGCAACATTGCCGACTTCTTCCTGCGTGACATTGCGGCGCAGCGGTGCCTGCTGTTCAAAGAACGTCAGCATCTCGCGGAAGCCACTAATGCCGGCTGCGGCCAAGGTTTTGATCGGCCCTGCCGAAATGGCGTTGGCACGAATGCCTTTGGGCCCGAGGCTCGCGGCCAGATAGCGGGTTACCGCTTCGAGGCTGGCTTTGGCCGCACCCATGGTGTTGTAGTTCGGCACAACGCGTTCAGCACCCAGGTAGGAGAGGGTGAGAATAGCGGCATGGCGGCCCTGCATCATCGGCAATGCGGCCTTGGCCATGGCCGCGAAGCTGTAGCTGGAAATATCATGTGCGGTGCGAAATCCCTCACGCGAAAGGCCCTCTAAAAAATCACCGGAGATGGCCTCACGTGGCGCATACGCAATCGCATGTACAAAGCCGTCCAAACCATCCCAGTGTTTGGCCAGTTCCTTGAAGCAATTTTCAATCTCTTCGTCTTTCGATACATCGCAGGGCAAAATAATTTTACCGTCGAAGTCAGGGGCCAGACGTTCCACCCGTTCGCGAATATTCTCACCCGCGTAGGTAAAAGCCAATTCAGCACCTTCGCGTTTCATGGCTTTGGCAACACCATAAGCAATGGAGCGGTTGGACAACAAGCCTGTTACAAGAATTTTTTTGTTTGAAAGGAAACCCACGGTTCTGTATCCTTTTGCGTTGAATGATTAAAACAACTATTCGAGTAACGAAGTTTATCTCAACAGCGAGTCATTCCAGGTTTCCATTCATCGGCACATCATTTTGGTGCAAGATGCAGTTTTTTCATTAACCGCCATTTTATGAAACCTAACCAAACTATCTCCAACCGATGGCACACCGCCGCCACCTATGCGGCAGCGTTATGTTTGCTGATTGCACCGTTTCGCGGCTCTACCGGTTGGCGGGCAGCATTGCTGGTACTGGCGTTGATATTTATGCTGATGGCTGCAAAATACCGCCGCCAGGCGCTATGGACGATGCCTGCGCCCGCTTCCGTTTTTTACGCCGTTAGCGCATGGGCTCTGGCGCTGCTTGTGGGATGTTTAGCTTCGCCCGACCAATGGCATCAATTAAATTCATGGAAGGGTGAGGTGCTCACGCCATTACTTGCGTTGCCGGTTTTTTTTGCGCTGACTAAAAATCATCGAGATGCCAGACGCTGGCTTCTTGTATTGGCGACAGGTCTCATCGGCTTGACGAGCCTGGCGATTTTGAATCAGTTTGATCCAGTGGATGCGATGACCATGCCTGCATTTGGCGGCATCGGTCCTTACTCAACCTGGCTGGTTACGTTGTGTCCGTTATTGGTATTGGCATGGAGGCTTAGCCCAGCACGCGATGATGCGCGGAATAATGCCGGTGATGCGATGCCAGATACGACACTCCAGCTACCGCGTAAAATCCACGCGTGTGTGCTGGCGGCTGTAGTATTAATTTTAGTTTCCGCCTACCTCACCGCCAATCGTGCCATCTGGGTTTGCTTTGCGCTGATGCTGTTGGTGTACGCGGGGCTGTCGATCATGCTGGCCGGGCCGCAACGACGCTACCTCGGGCAATGGGCCGCGCTGGTATTGGTGGGCAGCATGGTGTTCATCGGTCTTTTTATTGCGGCTACCGAGCAACGTTTTAACGGCAAACCGCCCGGCGGCGGTGGCACTATCGAAATGGTAACGCACGATAATCGTGGCGTGATCTGGCGTGAAGCCATCGCGCTCGTTGCTGAAAAGCCTTTCACTGGCTATGGCTATGGCCGTGATGTTTTGGAAAAAACCATGAGCGGGCGGTTCACCGAGCCGCTCGATAAGGCGCTGTTTATTCAGGGCCACAATCTCGTGCTGAACCAGGTTTTGCAGATTGGCGTAGTGGGAGCAGTACTGATACTTGCCGTGTTTATGAGCCTGATTCACGCCTTCAGCAATATGCTGCGCGGCCCTGCACTAGCCCGAACCGCCGGGCTGTGTGGGCTGATACTGGTGGTGGGCGTATTTACCCGCAATATGGTCGATGATTTTTTCATTCGTCAGAACGCCATTTTATTTTGGGCCATTGTCGGTATGTTGTTAGGATTAGGTTTGAAACTGGATAAAAACCAGGTCAAACTCAATAGCACAGATAAATCTGCCTGATCGGCAGCGTTTGAAAAAATATCAAGCTCGAGACGGGGCGCGCCGTTCGAGGCAAAAATACCTGAAACGGCAAGCCAGACGGGCACTTTAATTATTTTTTAATCGCTTTTTTGCTGGCCGTGACGGTGGTTATAGATACTTGAAAACAAGCATCGTTGATTGCGGCAGTCGGACTATTTTTCCGTTATAGTTAGCGCGTTTTTGCGGTGTCAGGCGATGGCAAGTAGACAAATTTTAGGGCGGGAAAATTTTATATGCGTTTGACCGTACGGCTTTTGGCTTTGATGATGCACTCTACGATGGCAGCCGTAGTGACAACTGCGGTGGCCACTGCTGCGGCAACCACGATGGCAACCGCGGTGGTATTCGTTTCATTTTTGGGTATTGGTAATGCTCAAGCAAATGCCACAGCAGCGGTAACCCCGACCGCGTATTCACCCGATAAAAATAAAGTGCTGCGCTACGCTTTCGAGATCTCCGAGACCGGGATGGACCCGCACCGCGTCAGTGATGTTTATTCCACGATGGCCCATAACGCTATTTTTGATTCGCCACTGCATTACGATTATTTAGCGAGGCCGCTCAAGGTAAAAGCCAACACGCTCACCGCGTTGCCGGATATTTCGAGCGACTTTAAGACCTTTACGTTTCATGTCAAGCCCGGCATTTACTTTGCGCCGCATGAAGTTTTCAAAGGCAAAAAACGTGAGCTGACTGCAGAAGATTATGTCTACTCCATCAAGCGCGTACTCGATCCGGCTAATTCGGCTCCGCTGATTTCGGAATTCGAAGGTAATGTAGTTGGCGTTGATGAAGCCATTGCCGCCGCACGCAAAAGTGGCAAGTTTAATTACGACCGCGAGATCGAAGGTCTGCGCACCCTGGACCGGTACACCTTGCAGATCAAGCTGGTTAAATCAAAGCCGATTTTTATTTATGTGCTGACCGACTGCCGCGCCAGTTGTGCGATGGCGCGCGAGGTCGTTGAGTTTTACGGGAAGGATATTGTTTCGCATCCGGTCGGCACCGGGCCCTATCAATTGGTGGCGTGGAAACGCTCATCCAAAATGGTATTTGAGCCCAACCCAAATTTTCGTGAAGAATATTTTGATGGCGAGCCTGCGCCCGGCGACAAAGAAGCAGAAGCGGTTCTGAAAATGAACAAGGGCAAGCGCATGCCGATGGTCTATCGGATTGAAGTCAGCATTATTGAAGAAATGCAGCCGCGTTGGATTTCTTTTCTGGGCGGCGGCCAGGATTTAATGTGGCGCCTGCCTGAAGAATTTTCCACCATGGCGGTGCCTGGCAACAAGATTGCGCCTAATCTGGCCAAGCAGGAAATCCGATTCGCACAGGTGCCGAACCTCGACCTCAACTTTATGTTCTTCAATATGAAAGATCCGGTAGTAGGCGGTTACACGCCTGAAAAAATCGCGTTGCGACGGGCGATTTCGCTTGGCTACCAAACCGATGACGAGATTCGAGTCGTGCGCAAATTTCAGGCGGTGCCAGCCCACACCCCCTATGCACCGGGCGTGGCGGGCTACGATGCAAATTTTAAAACCAGCGCTAATGAATACAGCCCCGCCAAGGCGAATGCGCTACTTGATATGTTCGGCTATAACCGTGGCAACGATGGCTGGCGTACATTGCCAAATGGCACGCCACTGATATTGAAAAGCAACTCAACCCCGACTGATCGCGATAAGCAGATTGATGAAGTGTGGAAACGCTCCATGGACGATATCGGCCTGCGCATTGAATTCAATAAAGCCAAATGGCCCGATTTATTAAAGGCTGCAGACGCGGGCAAACTGATGATGTGGGCACTAGGTGCCTCGGCCACTACACCTGATGCTGAAACCTGGTTGCAATCATTATATGGCCCCAATGAGGGCTTCAAAGGTAATCGCGCGAACTTCAAACTCAAGGAATATGACGACGCCTATGAGGCCGCCGAAGTGATGGCGGATAGCCCCGAGCGCACCTTGCTCTACCAGAAAATGGCCAAGCTGATGGTGGCCTACGCGCCCTGGAAAATCAACATTCATCGCATCTCCACCGATTTGTGGTTTCCGTATGTAAAGGGGTTTCGCCGACCATTGGTGCAGAGTCAAAGCTGGTGGAAATATGTGGATATTGATCTCGCCAAACGAAAAGAGTTTGAGGCAAAAAATTGAGCGCGCGGGTTTTTGGCGCGGCCTTACTTTATGCCATAGCTTTTGCCTGCACCGCGTCAGCTACCTTGGCAGCAGAAGCACCGAAAAAGGTTTTTCGCAGCGTTTTTCTGATCGCTGAAACCGAATTTGATCCCGCCAAGGTTTCAGATTTTTATTCCAACGCCGTCATTGAAGAAATTCTCGAATCTCCGCTAACCTACGATATGCTCGCGCGGCCCGCCCGGCTCAAGCCGCAGACGCTGATAGCGATGCCGACGATTACCGAAGGCGGCAAGGTTTATACCCTCAAATTAAAGCCAGGCATTATTTTTTCAGATGATCCTGCCTTCAACGGCAAGCGGCGCGAGCTTACCGCACAGGACTATGTGTATTCCTGGATGCGCCTGCTCGACCCCAAACTTAAATCACCCAACACCTGGTTGCTCGCCGGCAAAATTGTGGGCCTCGATGCGGTCGTGTCAGCAGCAAAAAAAAGCGGCAGCTTTGATTACGATGCGAAAGTGGCCGGGCTTGAGGTTCTGGATACGCACACACTTCGCATCACCTTGACCAAACCTGATTTTAATTTCATTTATATTTTGGCGATGCTAAACACCGGTGCCATGGCGCGTGAAGTGGTCGAAAAATATGGCGATCAAGTGGGCGCGCATCCGGTAGGAACCGGCGCTTTTTTGCTCAAGGAATGGCGGCGCTCCTCAAAAATTGTGCTGGAAAAAAATCCGAATTTTCGGGAAGAATTTTACGACGCCGATCCGGGTGACGATCCTGTTTCTCAAAAGCTGGCTGCGCAAATGAAGGGCAAGCGTTTGCCGCAGCTTGACCGGGTTGAAATCTCGATCATCGAAGAATCACAGCCGCGGTGGCTCGCGTTTTTGAGCGGCCAGTTGGACACGGTAAAACTGCCGTATGAGTTCAACAGTATGGCGGTGCCCGGCGGTAAAATCGCGCCGAATTTAGCCCGGCTCGGTATGACTGCGACCCATGAGGTGGAAGCGGTCGTGACCTATACTTACTTCAATATGAAAGACCCGATTGTAGGCGGCTATACACCGGATAAGGTGGCATTGCGTCGCGCGATTTCACTGGGCTACGATACCGATGCTGAAATTAACATTATCCGCAACGGCAACGCCATTAAGGCTGAGTCGCCGATTCCGCCCGGCGTACTGGGCTATGACCCCCACTTCACGCTCGGTAAAACCTATGATCCCGCACGCGCTAAAGCGTTGCTCGATACTTATGGTTATATCGACCGGGATGGTGATGGCTATCGCGAAATGCCCGATGGCAAGCCGTTGATATTTGTCTTTGCCTCGACTCCTGTACAGCTCGATAAAATGTTCCTTGAATTATGGAAAAAAAATATGGATGCTATCGGCATTCGTATCAATCCCCTAATTGAAAAATGGCCCGATCTCAGAAAAAAATCAAAGTTGGGCCAATTACAAACATGGGCATTGGCCTGGAGTGCCGATTATCCTGATGGCGAAAATTTTTTGCAGTTGTTATACGGTCCCAATTCGGGATCATCCAACGATGGCAATTTTAGTTTGCCCGCATTTGATAAGCTCTATGAAGCG
>Ga0209511_1002680_pt1 | contig 14337 bp, 13 predicted proteins | sample SSSSmetaG_FD_184141 | JGI IMG/M metagenome (GOLD analysis project Ga0209511, IMG submission 184141) | Glacier valley bacterial and archeal communities from Borup Fiord, Nunavut, Canada, to study Microbial Dark Matter (Phase II) - ​SSSS... | ecosystem: Environmental > Aquatic > Freshwater > Ice >...
CTTGATGTGAACCTCGCGCTCATCGATCTCGCTACGCTGCCGTTCGACCAAGCCTTGCGTTTGCAAGCGCTTTAACAACGGCGTCAAGGTGCCAGAATCAAGCGAAACTTTTTTACCCAAGGCAGTAACCGTAACGTTGTCCTGCTCCCAAAGCGCAAGCAAAACGACATATTGCGGATAAGTAATGCCTAAGGCCAACAACAATGGCCGATAAAATTTGGTCATTGCGAGGGATGTCGAGTAAATGGCAAAACATAGCTGGTTGACAAGAAACATACTCGGCTCGTCTGCCGCATCGGTAAGCGTAGATTTTGCTGGGCTCGATTCAACACTGGGCAGACGATTTGGCATGGTCTTTCACATATGGCTGTTTGAAATAAAAAAACTGACCCGATTGATTATACACAATTCTATTGTGCACAATCCTTATATGAAGCCCGCTTTGCGCAAATTGCTTTTTTACATATATTTAGTAAAGAAATCAGGCTTCGTTCAAATTGACGGCATGGCAAAACATTTCCTCTGCATGTGCGCCACAATAATTGCACGCTTCAACGCTTCAAGTCACTGATAAGGCACCTACAAAAAAATGATACTCACGCATTGGCGGGCGTTTCCAAGCACAACCCACTGTAAACACCCGACAACGCGTGTCTTTCAATTTATTTTTTATCTCCATCCATACCCCAATCTCTGCAATCTGTCGCTGATGAGTAGCCCTCTACCGTTTACACGCGCATATTGAGATCACTAAATTCTCGAAGCAAAAGGAGCGCAGCATGAATATCCGCACGAACGTAAACCCAGCCGCCATTAAATCAACCGATTCTGCTTATTCAAACCCACGTATCAGCAGCAGATTTTTTGCCGCAGCGGCATTTTCTTTGGCTTCCGCATTTGTGCTCAACGCATGTGCAGCGCAAGCGGGAGATAACCAGCGCATTTCTACCCCCAAGCATTTTGGGGCAGGCATTGATATCAATGGCCAACCGCGCGTGGAAGATACTGGTTTGCCGCTCTATCCCGGTTCGGCGGTTGACCGCACCCCATCCTCCGAACGCTCTGAACGGGAGGAACGTGGAAATCAATTGGGTAGGCGCACTGGCAAGCAGATAAATAGCGACGAGGAAGGTGTAAATCTCAACCTGTGGTTTGGCTCGTACGGTTTAAAAATGGTCGTGGTAAAGCTTAAAACCGGCGACAGTGTCGAACAAGTCAGCACATTTTATCGGGATGCCTTATCGAAATATGGCACGATCCTCGACTGTAGCGACGCCGATAATTCCCGCCGCGAGTCCGGGCGCAAAAGCGCATCCCTTGGCGTAGAAGTTTGGTCAGACGCAGACGCCGGCATAAAGGCTGAGCCCGCATCGAAGGGAAGCACAAAAGCAAACTCAAGCCAAAAATCCACTCAATTAACCTGCAAGGACGGGCAGATGCATTCGGCCAGCATAGGTCGCGGCAAACTCTATAAAACCGGCTCAAAACAAAAACAGTACGGCGTCGCAGTTCAATCACAGGGCGATGGCACCACCTTTCAACTATTTCACTTCGAGAAACGCAGCGGCGATGATTGAGTGCGTTGCTTCGGGTTCTGTTTCGTTGGCAGGCTACTCTCTCATCGATCACATCAACGAGCGTGTATGGAAGGACTCGCACAACCTGTTTAAGATCTTACAAAATTAATTCCCGAAATTAATCCCTAAAATTAATTCCACAAAGCGCAAGGGTTTCAGAATCGTCGGGCATATTTATGTAGGACCCAAACCGCAGGCCAATCTCTACCAGCAACTAAATTGACGCCGCATTTGTGGGCAATGTAGTGCCAACCACGCGCCTGGTTTGAACCGCGCCGGCATTCGTGGAGGCTGGTGGGTTTAAGTTAATACAGGTTCGGCAACGGCAGTTCTGAGTTGCTTATAGCAGTTTGCCTCAGCTTCAGCAGGAGGTATATAGCCCAGTGGCTCCATGAGCCGACGATGGTAGAACCAGGCCACCCATTCAAGGGTTGCGACCTCGACGGCTTGCTTGGTTTTCCATGGGGCGCGTCGATGAATCAGCTCGGCTTTGTACAAGCCGTTAATCGTTTCAGCCAGCGCATTGTCATAACGGTCACCCCGGCTACCGACCGATGGCTCGATCTTGGCCTCGGCCAGCCGCTCGCGGTCACGAATGCTGAGATATTGCGACCCCGTGTCGGAGTGATGGATCAGGGCACCATCGTCGCCGGGTTGCCGAGCGTAGAGCGCCTGTTCCAGCGCGTCCAGGACGAAATCCGTAGTCATCGATGAACTCACACGCCAGCCGACAATGCGGCGCGCGAACACGTCGATGACGAGCGCCACGTACAACCAGCCCTGCCCGGTCGAGACCTAAGTGAAGTCCGATACCCAGAGCTGGTTCGGCCGATCGGCCGTGAACTGGCGGTTGACCCGGTCCAGGGGTCGGGGGACGGTCATATCGGGGATCGTCGTGCGAATGCGCTTGCCACGCACCGTCCCACGCAAGCCCTGCAACTTCATCAGCCGGCCAACCGTGCAGCGCGCTACTGCAATGCCTTCTCGATTCATCTGCTTCCAGACCTTCGGCACGCCATAGACTTGCATATTGGACTCCCAGACACGTTTGATCACCGGCTACCGTGATTCATCGCGTCTGGCGCGGGCACAGCGTTTAGATGCATCACGAAGCGGTGCAGCATGACGCCGGTAGCCTGATGGGGCGATCTGCAGGACTTTGCGGAGCGGCTCGACCCCGAACGTATCGCGATGGTGATCGACAAAGGTCGTCAGAATTTGAATCGGCGGTCGAGCTCCGCCCGGGCGAAAAAAGCGCGGGCAATCTTCAAGATTTCATTAGCCCGACGCAGTTCCTTGACCTCTCGCTCCAGCGCCTTTAAAAACGACCACAACCCGTCATGAGTACAAAAATAAATTTGCCCGCCCATGTTTTAGCGAGCAGGCATGCTTAAATTTAGGGCCAAGCCATTTACGCGGATGCGCTAATCGTTCACTTAACGATGATTCGGCGTTTATGCAGCTATCAGTAAAGCCAATAATCCTTCATACTCACGCGCGTCAACGGCTCATTTACTTCCACTTTTTAAGACACCTAAATGCATGTTCTAGTCACTGGAGTCGCAGGGTTTATTGGTCATCATCTTGCACTCCGCCTGCTGGCCAGGGGGGATTCAATTGTCGGCATCGATAACCTCAACGACTACTACGACGTTACGCTCAAAGAAAACCGCCTAAAGCGATTTCCTACGGACGCAAAATTTAGTTTCCGTAAGCTCGACATCACGAACCGTGCAGATATTCAGTCGCTATTCGAAAAAGAAAAATTCGATGCTGTGGTCAATCTAGCCGCGCAGGCCGGCGTACGTTATTCGATCACCCATCCGCATGCCTACATCGAGGCAAACATTGTCGGCTTCATCAATTTGATTGAGGGCGCTCGGCACACCAAAGTCAAACATTTTGTATTTGCCTCCTCGAGCTCAGTTTACGGCGCGAACACACGCATGCCGCTGTCGGAAAGCGATAACGTCGATCATCCTTTATCGCTCTACGCGGCCACTAAAAAAGCCAACGAGCTGATGGCGCACAGCTATGCGAATTTATTCCAGTTGCCGTGTACGGGTCTGCGATTTTTCACCGTCTATGGGCCGTGGGGTCGGCCCGATATGGCGCTATTCAAATTCACCAAAGCGATTTTGGCCGACGAACCGATTCAAGTTTTTAATTACGGCAACATGATTCGCGACTTCACCTACATTGATGACATTGTTGAAGGTGTAATGCGTGTGGTCGACGCTACCGCAAAGCCAGATCCCACCTGGTCTGGCGACAAGCCAGACCCCGCAAGCAGCTATGCGCCGTATCGCATTTTCAACATTGGTAACAACAATCCGATTCAGCTCATGCACTATATCAACGCACTCGAAGATTGTCTGGGTAAGAAGGCCAAGATGGATATGTTGCCCATGCAGCCCGGCGACGTGCCCGCGACTGCAGCTGACGTATCCTGCCTTCAAGCCGCGGTTGATTTCCACCCCAAGACCGAAGTTGAAACGGGCATTGCAAAATTTGTAGACTGGTATCGCAGTTACTATCATTGAGCGGGTTATGTTGCACGTTTGTCATTCATCGTTCATGGTTAATTGTTAATTGCAGGTTCGGAGAGCGCACTTGAAAAATACTGTTAGTGTAGTGGCTGTCGTTGGGCTGGGCTATGTCGGTTTGCCGCTTGCGGTGAAATTCGGCAACGCCATGCACACTATTGGCTTCGACCTCTCAGAAGAAAAAATTGCGCACTACCGTAAATTTCATGACCCAACCGATGCGGTATCTGAGGTGAACCTGCGGGCCGCGACGCATCTAAAAGTAACCACCGATGTTTCGGAATTAAAGTTGGCAGACATTATTGATTACCTGACCTACCAAGCTGAAAAATTTGGCCACCATCCCGAGGTTATTCTGTCGGGCCCACGCATTAACGACAGCATGGGTGCATACGTTGCCGAGCAAACCATCAAAACCATGGTGCGCACTTTCGGCAAGCTCACCGCCAGTAACGGCAACATCCTTGGCATGACGTTTAAAGAGGATTGTCCTGACTTGCGCAATACCAAAGTCATCGACTTCGTTAACGAATTAAAAGCTTATGGTCAATCGGTCTTGATTCATGACCCGCATGCCAATTCACATGAATGCGTCAAGCATTACCAGACCCCACTCACCGCATGGGAAGATTTGCCGATGGCGGAGGTTCCGGTACCCGCAGTCGCGCACAAAGCCTACCTTTCGCTGCCGCTTGAAAAGCTCCTGTCCACAGTGAGGCCGGGCGGGGTCGTGATTGACGTTAAATCAGCGCTTAATCGTGATGCCGTTGCCGCTCATGGGCTGACGCTATGACGACTGTAGGAAATATCTAGCAAACGACGCCGCGCACATTAGTTGCGCCCGTCGCTCGCGAAATCCCCTCATGACGCCATTTAATAGCCCAAGGCTGATCGCTGATATTGGTGGAACCTATGCGCGGTTCGCGCTGGAGGTTGCACAGTCTCAATTTACGCATGTCAAATCATTGCTGTGCGCAGACTATCCTGACTTTCATGCAGCAGTGACCGCCTATCTTGCCGGCCTGCCTACCGTGTTGGCCGCCACCCGAATCGAGCACGCCGCCATCGCCATCGCGAACCCGGTGGATGGCGATCAAGTGCGTATGACCAATTACCACTGGCAGTTTTCGATCGAGCAAATGCGCCAGCAGCTACGGCTCGATACGCTCGTCGTTATCAACGATTTCACGGCTCTCGCAATGGCGTTGCCGCGGCTCGGCGGCAACGAATTACGTCAAGTCGGTGGTGGCGAGGCAAAAAAACAAAGCGTTATAGGGCTGCTGGGCTCGGGCAGCGGCTTGGGTGTATCCGGGCTGATTCCCGCAGGTGACGGCTGGACGTCGCTGGGCTCGGAGGGCGGTCACACCAGTTTTTCGCCACGTGATGAGCGCGAGATCGCGGTGCTGCGTCATGGTTGGAAGCATTTTGACCACATTTCTTTCGAACGTCTGCTGTCCGGACCGGGGCTTGAATTGATGTATCGCGCGCTGGCAGAGCACGCAGGCGCGGCACCTAAAAATTTATCGGCTCCCGAAATTACGCAGCTCGCGCTGGATTCGCTGGATCCCGTTTGTGAAAGCACGCTCGAAGTATTTTGCGCATTGCTCGGCACGGCCGCGGCCAATCTCGCCGTCACGCTCGGCGCGCTTGGCGGCATCTATATTGGTGGCGGTATTGTGCCGCGACTGGGCGCCTATTTTGATCGGTCGCCGTTTCGCAAACGCTTTGAAGACAAAGGCCGTTTCAGCAGCTATGTGGCGGCGATTCCGACTTACGTTATCACTGCCGAACACGCGACCTTCACCGGCGCATCAGCCATTCTCGAAGCGCAATTACGCACCCTTGAATCCTCGCCCGGCTCGGCAATCCTCGGGCAAATTCGCCGCGCACGCAGCGAGCTGTCGCGGGCTGAATTGCGCGTCGCAGAACACGTATTGGCACATCCCAGAGCCGTGCTGAATGACCCCATTACCGAAATCGCTCGCGCGGCAGAAGTCAGCCAGCCAACGGTCATTCGATTCTGCCGATCCATGGGCTGCGAGGGCTTATCTGATTTCAAGTTGCGATTGGCCTCCGGCCTCACCGGCACGGTACCTGTTACCCATAGCCAGGTGACCAAAGATGATTCCATGGTCGAGCTCGGCGTAAAGGTGCTCGGCAATACCGCATCCGCAATTCTGCAAGTGCGGAGTCAGTTAAATCGCGACATGATTGATCGGGCAATTGAATTATTGAATCATGCCAACCACGTTGAATTTTACGCAATTGGTCATTACGGTGCCGTTGCGCAAGATGCACAATTTAAGTTTTTGCGCTTCGGCATTTCCAGCGCAGCGTACACGGATCCACGCCTACAATTGCTCGCAGCTGCCGTACTGAAACCGCGCGACGTGGCCGTGATCATCAGCAGCAGTGGTCGCCTGCCGGAGCTGTTGGAGGTGGTTGAAAAAGCCCGTGAACGCGGCGCATCCGTCATCGCCATCACCGCCAGCCAATCACCGCTCGCAAGAAAAGCAGATGTCGCACTGATTGTGGATCACGTCGAGGATGTGTCAACACACCTACCGATGATCAGCCGTATTCTGCATTTGCTGGTTATCGATATTCTCGCGGTAGGTGTTGCGATGCGCCGAAGCCCTGAAGGCATCGCCATGCTGGGTGGCCAGGCAAATGAACGATTGGATGAATCCGGTGAAGCCAAATCCGCACCCGCTTTACCGCAAGGTGCACATAGCGATGAACCAGGTATCAGCATCGCGTCACCCCTTGCACAGATGACTTCTCACAGCCGATAGAACTGCCGGTGATGAACATCCCACGAAAGATGCGCGTTACTTTTTTTTTCTGGATTTCTTAACCCGTCGTCGATCTACTTCAGTTTAAAACTCCCCTACAGGCGGATGTCTTAAAGCACAAATGGCTGAAGAAAGCCGCTGGTATTAGTGCGTACATGAGAGCTTATTGGTTCTGAACCACCTATTCGCAGCATGATGGATATTGTCAGGCCATTTGGCTTGACAATATCGCGAACTAGCTGGATTGTGGAAGTAGGAAATGAAAATATGGCAGCAGGCAAGGCCTCGCCCCAGCGTTCCCGGAGTGAGCAAACTCTTCGATCCGCCACCCCGCTTAGATACCAAAGCCCCGCTAACTGCACTGCGTTTTTGCGCCAAGCAAACCAAGTCGTTGCTACTTGTGTTCAAACGCTAAGAAGGGCCGACCCTCTTTTTTAAATAGCGACGACAGATAATGCACCAGGACAGCTCATTATTTTCGATTGCGCCATAATTTGGTGCGTAGCTATGTTGCCGTGACTAGCGTAGTGCAGCAACAAACAGCCCTCATATTTGCCGCGCGTCAGATTGCTTACGGTATGGTGACACAAGTCAACACAGTTCCAATCTACGGCGCGCTGGCATGATGCTTGCGCGTGTGACGGACAAATTTAACTTTTGGAGTCCGTTCATGCGTCTCAATTCATCAGTTCTATCCCGATGGCTGTTCGCCCTGCCTTTTGCAATAGCGCTTTCTACGTCGGCAATCGGTCAAACGGTAGCCCGCTACGGCATTTCGATGGCGGATATTCCGCTTACCACCGGCCAGCCTGATCGCGGTGCCGGAGCGTATCAATTCACTGGCCATACGATTTATGATCCGCTTATTGCGTGGGAGTCGAACATCGACAGCCGTCCCGGCAAATTAATGCCCGGTTTAGCCCTCGATTGGAAGGTCGATCCGCTCAACTTCAAAAAGTGGACCTTTAAGCTGCGTAAGGGAGCCATGTTCCACGACGGTTCGGAATTCAAGGCCGCTGCGGTCATCTGGAACCTCGACAAGGTGCTCAACGATAAGTCGCCGCAATTCGACGCCAAACAAAGCGCGCAAGTTCGGCCGCGTATCCCGTCGATTGCAACTTATACCAAGGTCGACGATTACACCGTGGAAATCACAACCAAGGCGGTCAACGCGCTGTTTCCCTATGAACTTCCATGGTTTCTCATCTCCAGCCCGGCGCAGTGGGAAAAACTTGGCCGCGACTGGAACAAGTTCGCCTCGCAGCCGTCGGGTACCGGGCCTTTCAAGCTCGACAAGCTGGTGCCCCGAGAGCGCGCTGAGCTGGTCAAATACCCTGGCTACTGGGACAAAAAGCGCATGGCGCAAACAGACCGCATCGTCCTGGTGCCGATTCCGGACGGGCTGACGCGCGCAAACGCGCTATTAAGCGGACAGGTTGATTTAATCGAGACGCCACCACCTGACGTAATGCCGCAGCTTCAGGCGGGTGGTTTCAAATTGGTAAAAAATGTAACGCCGCATGTTTGGCCGTATCACTTCAGCACCTACCCAGGCTCTCCATGGACTGATATACGCGTTCGTAAGGCCGTAAACTTGGCTATTGACAGGGACGGCATCGTTAAACTTATGAACGGTCTTGCGGTACCAGCTAAAGGACAGATGGACATTAGCAGCCCTTGGTTTGGCAAGCCGACGTTCAAGCTGACCTATGATTTGGCGGCCGCGAAAGTGCTCATGACGCAAGCAGGCTACAGCAAGGCCAAGCCACTCAAGGCAAAGATCGTGATTGCACAAGGCGGGACCGGACAAATGCTGTCACTACCGATGAACGAGTTTATTCAGCAGAGCCTCGCCGAAATTGGTGTTCAGATCGAATTTGAAGTTGTTGAACTTGAGGGTTTGTACCTGCACTGGCGTAACGGTGCGAAGGCCGATATGAATGCGGGCAAGGGCATCAGCGCCATCAACCTCGCCTATGTTACGTCCGACCCGTTCTATGGCATCACGCGATTTGTAGACAGTCGTTACATCGCCCCAAATGGCGTTAACTGGGGCGGCTACAACAACCCTAAAATTGATACTTTGCTTGATAAAGTTCGATCTAGCTTTGATAGCAAAGTACAAGATGGTTTGTTGGCGCAGATACACGAGACGATGGTCGATGAGGCCTTGATGATGTGGGCAGTGCACGATGTGAATCCACATGTGCTGTCACCCAAAGTAAAGGGTTTCGTACAAGCGCAGCATTGGTTCCAAGATCTCACCACCATCAAAATGTAGTCATTTCCGGCTGCTCATCCGGCCGGGTGCAGCATGCCCGGCCAGACATCTCATTGCGCGTAAGTCATCATTACCGGATCCTTTTTCATGTTGTCGTATATCTTCACGCGGCTGTTGCTGACCATCCCGATCGCGCTGGGCGTCACACTAGTCACATTTATGTTGGTTTACATTGCGCCGGGCGACCCGCTTAATGCGATCGCACCTGCCGACGCACCTGTTGAGGTCATCGACGCCCTGAAGGCTGCTTACGGTCTCGACCAACCCGTACCAGTTCAGTACGGAAGATGGTTATTGCGTGCTGTCAAGGGCGACTTGGGACGATCAATTGCCTCCGGCCGTGAAGTCGCAGTGGAAGTTGGCAGTGCCGTCAGTAACACGCTGTTGCTCGCGAGCGTTGCGGGCTTCTTTGGAGTGGCCATGGGTTGTATTCTTGGGGCCCTTGCTGGATATTGGCATGGCGGGGTCGTCGACCGTGGAGCAACTGTTCTCTCCGTCATTGGTGTCAGCGTTCCGCATTACTGGTTGGGGCTAGTGTTAACGATCGTTTTTTCGACCTGGCTTGGTTGGTTTCCGGCAATGGGCGCCGGGCCGGGCGGCTCAGCCGACTGGCAGTTTGACTTTGCGCATCTGCGGCATCTGGTTCTGCCGGCGTTAACGCTTTCGGTGATTCCACTCGGGATCATCACGCGCACAGTTCGTGTGCTAGTTTCCGACATGCTGGAGCAAGAGTTTGTGATCGCCTTGCGCGCGCGTGGACTCTCTAACCGCTCTATCTTCCGTCATGTTGCGAAAAATGCGGCACCCACGATCCTAGCCGTTTCCGGTCTTCAAATAGGGTATCTGATGGGCGGCTCGATCCTAGTGGAAACAGTGTTCGCGTGGCCGGGAACAGGTTTCTTGTTGAACACCGCAATTTTTCAGCGCGATATTCCATTGCTGCAGGGAACGATCCTGGTATTGTGCATGTTTTTTGTAGGGCTCAATCTGCTGGTCGATATCATGCAGTCGTTGATCGATCCACGCATTGCGCGAGGCTAAGCAATGTACACCCGAGCAGTCGCAATAACCGGAGTAAATCCATTGCCATCGGCAGCCATATCGCAGTCGCGAGGCTATTGGATGGGTGTCCTAGTCAAAATGAGTCGAGATCCGATTGCGATCGTAAGCGCAATCATGTTGTTGCTCATTATTGGCGCAGCCGTGTTCGCCCCCTTATTGGCGCCAGCGGATCTTTATAAAGGCAGCATGCTGCAGAGACTATTACCGATTGGCAGCGCCAGCAATCTGTTGGGAACCGACGAACTTGGTCGCGATATGGTGACTCGACTTATGTATGGTGGCCGCCTGTCGTTGCTGATGGGAGTGATTCCGGTCGCCTGTGCGTTCGTGATTGGGACGAGCATCGGACTTATTGCTGGCTATATCGGCGGCTGGGTGAATATGGTGACCATGCGTGTACTTGACGTTTTTTATGCGTTTCCTTCGGTGCTACTCGCGGTTGCGGTAGCTGGCGCACTCGGACCCGGCATGAGCAACAGTTTGATTGCGCTGGCTCTCGTGTTCATCCCGCAGGTAGTTCGTATCGCAGAAAGCGTCACCACGCAGGTGAGGCAACTTGACTACGTTGAAGCTGCGCGCATGAGCGGTGCCAGTACGCTGTCTATCATTCGAGTGCATGTACTCGGCAACGTGTTGGGGCCGGTATTCGTGTACACAACTGGACTCCTCAGTGTCAGCATGATCCTCGGTTCGGGGCTGTCGTTTCTTGGTCTCGGTGTCAAGCCACCAGAGCCAGAATGGGGGCTTATGTTAAATACATTACGCTCGGCGATCTTTCGCAACCCCTGGGTGGCGGCGTTGCCTGGGGTGTTCATTTTTTTGACTTCAATTGCATTCAACTTACTCGCCGACAGCCTGCGTTCGGCAATGGATATCCGTAAATGAACGTAATGGAGTCCAAGATTGGCTCGCCTAACCAATCGCTCGATATTGGCGGACCAGCGCAGCCGTTGCTCGTTGTTCGCAACTTGCGCAAGTTTTTTCCGGTTCGCGGCGGTCCATTCGAGAGCACGAACAAGTTCGTACATGCGGTGGACGATATTAGTTTTTCCGTTGCCAAGGGCACCACACTCGGTGTTGTCGGCGAGTCGGGCTGCGGCAAGTCGACCACTGCACGCTTGATCGCCAAACTGGTTCAGCCTGATGACGGCACCATCATATTTGATGGCGAGGGTGTAGACGAATTTGGCGGTATCGAACTCAAAACCTTTCGCCGGCAACTACAGATGGTTTTTCAGGATTCGTTCGCCTCGCTTAACCCGCGTCTCACCATTATTGATACCATCGCTTATGGGCCTCGCGTGCACGGCGTTTCTAAAGACGAGGCATTGACGAGAGCGCGTAATCTCTTGACCCGGGTAAGCTTAGACCCAGACCAGTTTGGATTTCGTTATCCACATGAACTGTCGGGCGGCCAGCGCCAACGCATCAACATCGCTCGCGCGCTTGCCTTTGAACCGAGGATGGTTATTCTTGATGAAGCCGTTGCCGCGCTTGACAAGTCGGTCCAGGCCCAGGTGTTAAACCTGTTGCAGGAACTGAAAGCAGAACACCAGCTAACTTATCTGTTCATTTCACATGATTTGCATGTAGTGCACTATATGTGCGACGAGGTCATGGTGATGTATCTGGGTCAGATCGTCGAAACCGGACCTGTCGATACGATCTATCGACGCGCGGCGCATCCGTACACGCGAGCGTTGCTATCAGCGGTTCCGTCTATGGATCCGGCTAACCGAACTCATCAGCCGCCACTGGCAGGAGACCCGCCGAATCCGATCAACCCCGCACCGGGATGTCGCTTTCGTGATCGATGCCCATATGCGGAATCGGTCTGCACGGCGAGATCGCCACGGCTGTTGCAAAGTGTCGCCTCTAAGGCACCGGACACACACCGCGTTGCGTGCCATATGAGCAATATGCAATCGGGACATTCCCTCGCAACCAACGCGAGCCAAGCGTGATGCAAGAGATCAAACCTTTGGTGCGAGTACACGAACTAAGTGTCGAGTTTCGAGGCCATCGCCGCGCGAGCGCCCTCAACCAGGTTAGTTTTGAGCTGCACGCTGGCGAAGTGCTTGGGCTTCTCGGGGAATCCGGTTCGGGTAAGAGCGTAACCTTGCGTACGCTGCTTAGGCTTAATCCACCGCGAACGACGCGTGTCACAGGAGCGATTGAGGTTGACGGTCTCGATGTGTTGTCGTTAAGCGGCCGCGCGCTGGAACGCTATCGCGGCGGTGTGGCATCAATGGTGTTTCAGGAACCCGGGCTCGCATTCGATCCGGTGTATACGATTGGTCAGCAAATAGCAGAGTGCATCTGCGCACATCAAGATATCGATAAGCCCGCGGCTCGCATGGAAGCGTTGAGGATGCTTGAACGCGTTCAGATTCCACAAGCAAGACGGCGACTTGATGCGTATCCTCACGAACTCTCGGGCGGCATGCGCCAGCGGGCTATGATTGCGCTGGCATTATCTTGCAAACCAAAACTGCTGCTTGCGGATGAGCCAACCACGGCGCTCGACGCAACCGTACAAATTCAAATATTGCTATTACTCCGCGAGCTCCAGCGCGAGTTGGGGATGGCCGTTATTTTTGTCACGCACGATATCGGTGCCGCGATTGAAGTCGCAGACCGCATCGCAGTCATGTACGCGGGGCGAATCGTAGAGGACAATTCAGTGGCACAGATGGTCACTGCGCCACGTCATCCCTACAGTGCGGGTCTGCTGGCCTCAACCGTTGGCCACGAACACCGCGGCACGCCACTCACCGTCATCGCCGGCGCGCCGCCCGATTTAGCGCGTCTCAAAGCGGGCTGTAGCTTTGCGCCACGCTGCACCCATGCCTCGGCACAATGCCACGCAGAGTTGCCGCCGGTTACCCGTATCGGCACCAGTCGACTCGCCTGCTGGCACCCGCTTGTTCCCGGTGCCGTGGATACCACTGTTACCGATTCAGCGACGTTGTAACCCCACTCACCAAGGCCGTTGTCAAAACGTCGGTGGTTTCATATCGCCAAACACGCTAGCCCTAACCTCACCATCCTTGGTTGTTTTTTGTGACCGATCCATGTTTTCTGTTTCGTTTTAGCTGCAACGCTACCGTACTGCAAGGCGGCACAGGTGTTGTCGTGAGAACGTCCGTTCGGTGTCACAGTCGAGGGCCAGTACCGCGCTTTGCGCTTGTGAGTAGCCGGCATAGCCGGTGCAGCACCTAGGCTAGTAGGCTGACGCATAAATCGTTGCTGAGCCTTGCGCCAGTCCCTAATATCGCTTTGGTTCGTGCCATGAAGTGCTCCCAACGAGAAACAAACTCAGGGTGACATGGTTTTACTTAACCGAACAGTGCTGGGGCTTGCCCCAACGTTCGTTGTTCTCGCGAATTTGCCGGATTGTGAGAGTGTTAAACCAAAATATGGCAAGAGGCAAGGCCTGGCCCAATACTGCTCGGTTGAGAATATTTCCCCTAGATTTTCCGTTTCGTCACGGGGGAGCGGCCCAAGCGGCCGCGGCCAGAAATTGACGTTAACATTACGCGGTTCCTTTCGGTTATGGCAGGCATAAGGGGAATGGCGGCGCTTCAGCATTCTTGGCTTGTGCAATCCCTTGCCTTGCACGCACCGCAATCGTGCCACCTCTTTCAACAGCGCCTTAAACCAACGCTTGCGCTTTCGAGGCCACGCCGGGGGGGGGGAAGGCCCCGGACTGGGGCTGCGCGCGCGTTAGTAACGCCATGTTCGCCGTGAACGACAAACTTCGCGCCGTAACCGCATAGTCGGTCGCGGCCTGATGCATCAACCACCGCACCGCATAGTGCGCCAACACCCAGCCATAAAACGCTTGCCGCACCAAGTCAGGCGTCTTGCTACGCAACACCCGCCTGCGTTGCAGCAGATGGGTCTTCGGTTCATCAAACACCGCCTCCACCTCCCCGCGTTCGTGATAGAGCGTCGCCCGCGCCAAGGCGGGTGCCGCCTGCTTATCAAGCAGCGTGGTCAACAGGCGATAGCGGGTTGGAGCAAGTTAGGGTCAGGTCTTTCATTATCGCATTCAACATGTTATGATCGCTGAA
>Ga0209511_1002681_pt1 | contig 14334 bp, 11 predicted proteins | sample SSSSmetaG_FD_184141 | JGI IMG/M metagenome (GOLD analysis project Ga0209511, IMG submission 184141) | Glacier valley bacterial and archeal communities from Borup Fiord, Nunavut, Canada, to study Microbial Dark Matter (Phase II) - ​SSSS... | ecosystem: Environmental > Aquatic > Freshwater > Ice >...
AGTTAAGTAACGACCAGACTTCAGCCGCAATTTCTGGAACTGCGTGACAATCGATCGCGGTTTCTTCTAGCGTTGCTCTCAGTGGTTTCATGCGATCGCGCAAATTCTCGATCGTCATCTGCTCGGTCTGCGGTTCATTACTCAATAACCAGGCGAGAGAGAGAACTGTTTCAAAGCGTTTAATGGCTGGAGAATCACAATATTCAACCGGAACGCCAACGTTCGCAGACCACTCAATTTTCTGGTTGATGATCAGTTCTGGTTTATTTTGACGAATCCAATCTTTAGCGCGAGTCATGACACGGCTTAAATAGTAGGCACAAAGATTTTCAATGGTTTCATCCTCACTCAGTCCCGGTATTTTTTTGAGTTGCCAGCTTTCTGCACCTTGCGGAAGATCACAGTTTGCCAGACGCATTTTGATAAACTCCACCGTTGTCTGCACCTGATTTTCATAGGGTTTCCACTCAGCAGCAGTCAATCCAGCAATTAACGTGCCATCTGACAGAACCCCGATTTTCGTGGGCAGTAAGGCTCCTTCTAAATGAGTAACATCGTCAGTAAAGGTGACAATCTCCGATCGGTCTCTTGCCACATCTCGAAAACAAACTTTCGTAAAGCTGGTGCCAAAGTCAATCCCTAAATTTAGCGACAAAACCCCTAAATCAATAGGTTCTTCAGGAGGAGTGACGATCGGAGTCTTCACAGCGTCGTCTTTAGGCGCAATGGTCTGGCTGATTGTGTTTTCAGCCTGATAACGCTGCTGAATTACCCTTAACTGCCTATCAATTTGCGAGAGTCGCGCTTGCACTTCAGCGTGGTCTGTTGAGGTTGGGCTTTGCTGCTGCTGAAGGAAAGCAACTCGGTCCGCAAGTCTAGGAAACGCCTGTTGCAATGCCTTCAATCCATCAAGGCTGAGATTCGCCGCTTGAATTTGGTGACGAACCCCCTGAATTTCTTGGGATAAGATTTCTCGCACTTGAGAGACTTGCGTGTTTAGCCCCGTCTCGATCGTCTCTGCATCAGCCTGACGCTGTTGAATCACCGTCAACTGCACACCAATGTCAGCGAGTCGCATTTGCAGTTCGGCATAACTCGTTGCAGTTAAATTTTGACGTTGCTGAAGGAAACTAACTTCTTCTTTGAGATCAGGAAATGCCTGTTGCAAAGCCTCCACTCCATCAAGACTTTGAAGTTGTTGACGAATGCCCTGAATTTCTTGAGATAAGGTTTCTCGCACTTGAGCGATTTGTGCGTTTAACCCTGCCTGACTTGTTTCCGCATGAGTCTGATGCTGCTGGATCGCCGTTAACTGGGCATTAAGTTGAGATAATCGCGCTTGTAACTCACCCAGATTGATCGCAGTCGCGTTTTGCCCTTGCTGAGTTATTGTGAAGTGCTCTTGCAGTTGAGAAAGCTGCGATCGTAGTTCGTTTAACTCGATCTCTGTCTCATTTCGTTCTAAAACTCGTTGATCGAGATGTAATAGGCGTTGATCTATTTGCGCGATCGCCCCATTAAATCGCTGTTCTGCTTGCTGCTCAAAACGTCGCCGATTGACTAAGTTTAGACACAGCGAGAGAGACAGCGGAGCCGCCGCATAGATTGCCTGTTGCGATAAAGCTGAAATCACAACTCCCACCACAGAAGCGGCAGTCGAGGTATATTCAACGACATTTAGGAGTTGCGATCGCTGAGTTCGTCGAGCAGACAATGGATTGCTCATTCAACTGGCTCTGATTGAAGTGGTTAAGCAAGGAGACTTCTCCAATACTGTCACATCATATTCAGAGTGTCAGGGAAAACTGCAAAGTGCTTCATTAATTGCTACCGAAAGCACCAAAGCTTCACAGAGATGACCAGGGGGAATTTCGAGCCACTTTCAACGCGCACTGTGCCCACTTAATTTATTTCTGTTGAACTAATGTTTGAATCTCTTGACGCAACTGAGGATTTTTTTGCGCTGCCTCAAAAATTTGGTTAAAGCGTGGTACGTCTAACCCTTGAGCCTCTACCGCTTTTTCCATTTTGGCATCACTATCTTTTTGAAGTTGCACCAGCTTAGTCACGACTCGATCGTATCCTTGCCGTTCTTTAGGCTGAATCTGCGCTGTAGGCGTTGCTTTAGGATCTCGCTGCGACTTATAGATTTCATCAAATCGCTGCTCGGTTAACCCTTCAGCTTTAATAGCTTGCACCGCTTCTGATTCTGATGCTCGATTGATCGCCAAAATCTGCTTAATTGCGCTTGCAAACTTCTGCACCTCCTCTTTGCTGACGGATGTAACTGGGGCGACCTGGGGCGCAGGAGCCGGAGCCTGTGCTTGAGCCGGGAGATAAGCAGCACCCACCAAAACAGCAGTGCAACAAGCGACCAAAACACGCTTCATGTTGAATTCTCCATAGACGTTAGGTAGAACTTGCCGCCAAAACACCCTCAAAACTGCTGACAAACAACGATTGTGAAAGGGATTGTGACGTGTCTTGCCCAATACTACCGAGAATCGATCGAATCAGCGTCCGATCGTGACAGTTCTCTCGATCGTCCTCAGACTTCTTAAGGTATCTCTTTGGGTAGATCTCAGCGATCGCAAGCCAGAACCCTTGATAGAGATAACTTTCCTAATGCATCGCTACAAGTTAAGACTAGAAGCCGCCGTGTTTTAGCACCTGATGTTTCTGTCTTTAGTCGTCTGTCATCTCTAATTTGATAAGACCTAACCGCGCAGGATTCCAGCACCTATTGACCCCTTTTCTAGGTGAGGTAGAAGCCGCTACGTCTATTCTTTAAGCACAAGTTAAAAACTTCTATGTCGTCTTCTAATTTCATCCACCCTTCAGACTCAGATCTCTATGCTCAGTCAACTACGGCTGAGTCTCGCCCCTCGGTTTCCGCTCAAAGTGCTTCTTCCATCCTCACTCAAGACGCAGCGCTGTTAATGATCCCGCTTTGCTTTGTGGCAATTTGGGCAGCCGTCGTCTGTGTGATTTCTAACACCTGGAAGCCCAGTCGCAAAGAGATTGAACGGAGTCGGCAAACCGCTCAACTTCCCTGTAAAAAATGCGCCTACTTCAGCAATAATCCTTACGTGAAGTGTGCGGTCAATCCTCAGACTGCGATGACACGATCTGCCAACGATTGTGGCGATTTTCACTCAAAAGATCAGAAAGCAATGCGTTAAGAAACTCCGTTAATGTCATTCAACTTTTCAGAATTAACCCCGCAAACTCAGAATTTAAACTGGTACGAAGCGGTTCGATCGTTCCGGGTCTTGCATGGCAGATCGTGGATGTTGTCTAAGTGGGCACTGTTTTCCTACTGATAACGTCAGGTTTGCCTGTAGACTGAAGGGCTAGAAAAGGTCAGCCCACGGTTTTAGACGATCGACACTCAATCTCCAGCCATTCATCCTATGAAATTGCGGTTCGTGCTTCAATGTTGGCGGCGATGGATTCGACATCTCCTCCCGCTCCTATTTCTAGTGTCGTTGGTGACTGTCTTGCTGTCGGGCAGTGTGACTTCTGCAACTGCACAGACTGTTCGCCAAGAAATTCGGGGAGTTTGGATCACCCTGAATGACATGGATATTCTCAAAGACCGCATCAAACTGAAAGATGCGATCGGTCAACTGCGACGACTCAATTTCAACACGGTTTATCCCGTGGTCTGGAATTCTGGCTACGTGATGTATCCCAGCGCAGTGGCACAGCGTACCGGAATTCAGCCCTTTGTCTACGCAGGTTCAGATGGACAGGACCTCATCGCCGATGTCACTGCTCAGGCACATCAGCAGGGCTTAGTGGTTATTCCCTGGTTTGAGTTTGGGTTGATGGCTCCCGCAACGTCAGAATTAGCTTTAAACCATCCCGGATGGCTGACGCAAAAGCGAGATGGAAGCCAAACGTCGGTGAGTGCCGCGGGTGAAGTGATGTGGTTAAATCCGTTTCTGCCTGACGTGCAGAGATTCATTACTGATCTCGTTGTAGAAGTCGTGACTCAATATGATGTCGATGGCATTCAGTTTGATGATCACATGAGTTTGCCTCGCGAGTTTGGCTACGACGACTATACCGTTGCTCTCTATATTAAAGAAACCAAAAAGTCGCCACCCGCCAATGCGTCTGATGCAGCCTGGGTTCGCTGGCGTGCCAATAAGATTACGGCGTTTATGGCGCGACTAAACCGGGCTGTAAAAGCGAGAAAGCCGAACGCGATTATCTCAGTTTCTCCTAACTACTATGACTTTGCTTATCGATTGCACCTACAAGACTGGCTCGGCTGGGTGCGGCAAAATCTGGTTGATGAATTGATTGTGCAAGTCTACCGTCCTGATCTGCAAAGCTTTGTTGAACAGATCCGCCGATCGGAGGTTCAAGAAGCCCAGAAAAAAATTCCGACCGGAATTGGCATCATGGCTGGCTTGAGACACAATCCAGTCTCGATCGGGCAAATTCAATCTCAGACGCGAGCCGCTCAAGATCGAGGGTTGGGTGTGGCGTTCTTTTACTACGAGAGTTTGTGGAACGATGCCCCCGAATCGGTCAGCGATCGTCAGTCTGGGTTTCAAGCCCTCTTTGAGGCTCCTGCCTTGCGGTCTGCCATTAAATAGCGGTTTTCTATCGATTGCAAATGCTCTACCATAAAGACGGGCGAGTCGTGGAATCACCGATGATGGCAAAGCGCAAAAAAGACAATCTGCGATGGATTAAAGAAACTCTCGAACTCAAAGACGATCATCGCTGGCAGTGCAGCCCTGGCTATAAAGTGTTTGTTGCCGATCGCGGTGCTGTCCGGTTTGATGTGCCGCAAAATTGGTTCTTTGAGCCAGATGTCAAGTCGTTTAAGTTTCTCGATCGCGAGCCGCCCGACGATGACTGTCGCCTCGAAATGTCGTTTAATCGCCTCCCTGACGCAGATTGGAGTCTGTTTCCGCTCAAACATACGCTTAAGAAAATCCTGCAAGACGAAAAACGCGACATGATTGAATGCGGAGAAATCATCACGCTTAAGCGCCAAACCGCCCGCATCGTCTGGGCAGAAATCAAATTTATCGACAAGCAAGACAGCCGCGAAGCCTTTTCTCGTACCTGCATCGGCTTGGGGTCTAACGTTCAGTGTCTGATCACGTTCGACTATTGGGCAGACCAAGCTGAGCAGCTAACCCCCGTGTGGGATGAAGTCTTACGATCGCTCACATTAGGTCTTTATATTCGCGACCCGATGAGCGGCACTGCTTTTCCAGACTAAAGCGACAGGACGTAAAGATGGTTCTAACAACAGGTCGTTCTACGATCGGCGAAAAACGAGTCATTTTTCATCATCTCAATTGGCAGTCTTATCAGCAAATTTTGACTGCATTGGGAGAACATCGGGCGGCTCGTCTAACCTACGATCGCGGCACTCTAGAAATCACAACGCCCCTCGAAGAACACGAAAGCGCTGCGGAACTCATTGGCTTATTCATTCGGATTCTAGTCGTTGAGATGCGACTGAAAATGAAGTCAATGAGGTCAACAACGCTCGATCGAGCAGACTTAGATAGAGGTGCAGAACCCGACAACTGTTATTACATTCAAAATCATGCGCAAGTTGCGGGTCGTATCGTAGATCTTGACAAAGACCCGCCCCCCGATTTGGTCGTACAAGTTGATATTACCAAGACTGACATCGATAAAAATCGGCTCTACGCAGCAATGGGTGTATCCGAATTTTGGCGATTTAATGGTGAGGTGTGGCAAATTTACCAGCTTCAAAACACTCAATATCTTGAAGTTGATCAGAGTCCTACGTTTTCGATCGTTGAGAAATCAGATCTCTATCAATTTCTAGCAGCCTGTCAGCAGGATGAAGTGGATACTGAACTGAACTTTCGCGCTTGGGTCAAAGAAAAGTTGATTCAGAGTTAAGAGAACTTAATATAACTAGACCTCTTGCAGAAACCAAATCCGCTTTTGCAAGAGGTCTAGAAAACGATGGCAGAAACTACTTAGTTTCGGAGCTTACTGTGCTTTTTCAGCAGCCTTTTCGATTTTTTTAGCAGCTTGTGCGAGGGCTTTGCCAACTTTGTGCAAAGGTCCTTTAATGCCTTTTCCAGAGTCGTCTCCGATCGCGGTGGTCTGTTCACCCAACTGCTCTAAAACCTCAGCAATTTCACTGGCTTCAGACTTTTTGCCCTTCAGAAGCTTCTTTAATTCTTTAAGGCTAGCAGAGAGTTCTTTGACGTTTTCTTCCTTGTGACCTTTGAGGAAGTTGACCCACACGTCAATGGACTCGATCGCCGTGTCAGCCTCAATTTCAGTCACATCGCCGTGCAAAACTTCTACAAGAGAATCGACTTCAGGTGACGATTCATCTTGGTCTGCATCTACGTGCTTTGCCTCTTCTTGATGAGACTTTGTGGGTTGCTTTTCTGCTTCCATTGCTGAATCATCTTGCTTGCCTTTAGATTCTTTTTGAGATGCCATCTTAGTGATTCCTTTTGTTAAACGAGATCGTCTGTACAACAACTAAGGTAAGCATTCAGCAAAAGCTTTCCCTCCCTCTTGAGAAGAGCATTAAAATCACGTCGAAATCGTTCAATAGTAAGACGCGACTTTAACGATTTGTGACCCGCGCACTGATAGAGGAAGTTGAACCGCATCAGTATTGTCAAAATCTGGCTTGCGTGTTTTTGCCGACCGCTTAAGGCACCAATCTAGATCAGTACCGTAAATCGACGATGGTTTGTCACCCTTCATAAATAGAAAATAGGCTCAACGCTGATGTGAATGACGACCCCTAAAAAAGATGATGACAACTCAGACTTCTCTTCGTTCTCGTGGCATGGAGCTGTTGGTGTCTTACCACCACAAGCCCTCAGTTCGCACCCGGAATCAGTTGGTGCAGTTAAATGCAGGTCTCGTCCGCAAGATTGCCCATCGGGTTAGCCACCAGTGCGCTGAACCCTATGAAGACTTAGAACAAATCGGCTACATTGGCTTGATTCGAGCGATCGAGCGGTTTAACCCTCATCAAGGCTGTGCGTTTAGCTCGTTTGCAGTGCCCTACATTCGCGGCGAGATGCTGCACTTTCTGCGCGATCGTGCGGGTACGGTTAAAATTCCCCGCCGTTGGCAACAGCTCAACAAAGAGGGGCAACGAGTTCGCGAAAGGTTGATGATGAACTTGGGTCATCAGCCGACTGATGAAGAAATTGCCACTGAATTGGGGGTCGGCGTTCATGAGTGGCGCGAGAGCAAGCTGGCTGCTAGAAACCGTTTGCCTTTGAGCTTAGATGCAACGATTTGTCAGCAGCTTGATTCTCCGATGACGTTGGGCGATATGCTGCCCGATGCCCATTATCAACAGCTTCAACACTTAGAAGAAGATCGTCAGCAGTTGCATAAAGCGCTGAATCAGTTAGAAGACAAAACTCGGCAGGCGATCGAATACGTTTTTTTGCACGATTTGTCTCGCAAAGAGGTAGCCGAACAAATCGGGGTCAGTCCAATGACGGTGACTCGTCGCATTCACCGAGGCATTCAGCAGATGGTTAGCTTGCTGCAACCTCAAGTTTTGCAATCTGACCCCTAGTGGTTAGCGGGTTCTAATCAGTGGTTCATTGTCTCTAGATATGCCGGGTTGAATTTGCTTCAGTCCGGCATTTTCTATGGTTGGTGCTTACGGTTGAATGGAGTAAACCTCCTGCGCGAATATTTGCCCTCACCCTAGCCCTCTCCCTAGGGAGAGGGAACAAGAGGTTCTAGCTCCCTTCTCCCTGGGGAGAAGGGTTGGGGATGAGGGCATCTTCGGACTTTTGCAAGAAGTTTATTTATGCAGGAAGTCTAGTCTTGACCGACCGGGCTTCGGTTTCGCTCAGCCTTCACCTCTCGGTGGGTTGAGCGAAACCGAAATCCGCGGACAGCGTAGCGAGGGATTCTAGTATCGCGCAATTCTCTCAGCTATCGTGCTTTCATATCAGCGATCGCGTTCCGTGTCATGGATGCGATTGCCTGATCGCTGGCTTTAGGTAAGTGATAATACTTCCCGCCTGCCTGTTTTGCGAGTTCTTTGGCGAAGCCTGTCGAGACAAATTTATTTTCGGTGTCGATGACGAGAAGTTGAGTCCCCATCGCCCGAATTTTGCCCGCAATATCCAATAGTTCGGCTTTGATGTCGGGCTTTTCGCCATCAGGAATAGTTTCGCCCAGCGATCGGGCAAGCGGCACATTGCCCCGACCGTCCGTAATCGCCACAATCACGACTTGACCCACATCTCCCGACTGTTGAGCATTGATCCCTACTCTGACAGCTTGAGTTAATCCGTGTGCTAAAGGAGAACCGCCGCCGCACGCCATGCGATCGAGACGACGTTTGGCAGCTTCGATCGATCGCGTTGGGGGCAGCAATACCTCAGCCTGTTCGCCTCTAAACGGAATCAGCGAAACTTGATCGCGATTTTGATATGCCTCGGTCAACAGCGTCAACACGGCTCCCTTAGCGGAGTTCATGCGATTGAGTGCCATTGAGCCAGACGCATCGACGACGAAGATAATCAATGCTCCGGCTTTACGGGCAAGTCTTTTTTGACGAATATCACTTTCTTCCACAAAGACGCGCTTGCGGGATGCAGCACTGGCTTCAGGTCGGTTGTCTTCAGCGCGTTGACGACGAGATTTTTGATAGGGAGCCGCCGATCGCAGGGTGGCATCGACTGCAATTCGCCGCACTTTTCCTTTGGGCAGCATCGGTTTGATATAACGACCTCGATCGTCAGAAAAGATGATGGTGCGGCTGCCTGATTTGCCCTGACGACTTGCCATTTGAGCAAAATAAAGCACTTCAGGGTCGAGAATTACGCCTTCTGCATCAAAGACAAACTCTTCGGGAATGCTGGGCGGCTCTTGCTCCTGCTGGTCTTCGGGTTCTTCTTTTTCTTCCTGCTCGTCTTGATCTTGGTCAGATTCGTCTTGAGGTTCGTCTTCGGATTCGTCTTGGTTTTGAGGGGGCGGTGGTGGCGGAGGCGGATTTTCGTCGGGTGGGGTTTGGACGATCGTCGATCGCGGCACAATCACCAACTCAACGGCTCGCCGCAAATCGTCTGCGATCACGTCTGTGCGTCCGTCTAGCGCAGCGTGTGCCTTGGCAACTCTGAGGGCAAACAGTTCGGCTCGATGCCCCTGCACCCCGCCTCGAATTGCCTCGTTGACCAAGTAATTAATCTGCTCAGTGCTGATACGCACGTCTTTGAGCCACTCGCGCGCCAGAATAATTTGAGTTCTCAAGGAGTCGAGATCTTCGTCATATTGCTTGAGAAAGGCTTTCGGAGAATCAGCATAGCGAGTGGCTTGCTCGACGGCTTGCACTCGATCGTCTAATTCTAAAACCGCATCGGCAGAGAGGGCGATCGCGATCCGATCCAATAAATGTTCTCTCAGTGACCCTTCTTCAGGATTGTAAGTGGCGATCAGTAAGGGTTTGCACGGATGCTGAAAGCTGATGCCTTCTCGCTCAATCTGGTTGCGTCCATCGGTTAAGGCAGTCAGCAGAAAGTTAGAGATTTGGTCATCGAGCAGATTAATTTCGTCGATGTAGAGAACGCCTCGATGCGCCTCTGCTAACAGTCCTGGCTGAAAAACGGTTTCGCCTTGTCTGATCGATTGGCTGACATCGACAGAACCGAGCAGCCGATCTTCGGTGATGCCAAGCGGAATCTGCACAAACGGCGCACGAATCACCTCAGTTGGGATGTTAGATAGATCAGTGTTTTTTTCTAATGTTAGATCGTCCCAATCTTCGGGTGTATTGGGGTCGCAGTTGCTGAGAGAATCTTTGACGACCTCGATCGGAGGCAGCAACGCATGAATTGCCCGTGCCATCACTGATTTTGCGGTGCCTCTGCGTCCAGCAATCACGACTCCTCCCAATGTGGGATCGACCGCCGCTAACAGGAGCGCCATTTTGATGGCTTCTTGACCTACGACCGCAGCCAGCGGAAACGTGGTAATCGGAGTTTCAACTACAGACATTTAATCTTCAAAATAATTTAGGACATTGAGCGAATCGTAAGCTTGGTATCTCTCACGCGAGGGCTAGAAATGTCTATTTGGGGATTATGTTTACTATCCTTCACCTTTCTGGGACTGTTGAATCACGGTGCTCCAATCATCGTTTTCGACAGCGGCTTCTAAATTTTGACGACGATCGGCTTCTGAGGTTGAAAGCTGATCTAACTCTTTGTTGAGTGCCTGATCTGCCATTGCTTTGCGGAGTTTTAATTTTTTCTCTTCATAAACGTCTCGTTCAGCCGCAGACATCGCCAGCTTTGCCGCTTCTGCAACAGTGCCAGCCCAGCGATCGCTCTCTTCCCCGTTGCCAAGCGGAATACTATTATTCTCAGCAATCCACGCGTCTCGCAGTTGCTCCATCTCTTCGCGCTTGGGAAACTTGAAGGTTTTGAGTCGCAAAAACGCGCAGGCATCTTCGCCTACTTGAGTCAGATGACCACTCAGAGACAGCGGCACATTGCGCGAATAGCCAACATATTGAAGATGACGATCTCGATTCAACACCGCATACACCCCCGCAACTTTGGCATTCACCGCTTGGGCAGACCACTCTGCAACCGACATGATCTCATCGCCCTGACTTTCTAAATTAGGAGCGCTGGTCGCAGTTTCGGTGTGTTCGTCGTCGGAGCTATATAAAAAGCTGTGTAAGCCCTGGTGCGCTTGAGGGACATTTTGATGTTCGATCGCCACGAGGTTGTCTGCTTCCACTTGAGTTGATCTCCGTTTCGCACGTTGTCAGCCTGATCTCTATTATCAGAGATCACGGCAGCCGAATTTCGCAAGTTTGAGGATCATCTCCTCCCATTCTTCCTAAACATGGCGTAAACTTTTGTAATAAAGTTTTAAGGTGATTTTTAGAAATGGCAACTCCTGCTGGATTTGGGAAGGCGAAACCGCAGACACAAAAGCAGCCGAGCAAGGGCGCTGCAAAGCGGGCTGAGGCATCGCAGCTTTACGATCAGTTTAAAGACGATGGCACACCCGAATATGAGATTTACATTCGAGTTCAGGGTAAGAAAAGCTGGTTTCCGGTTGGGGCGATCGCGGTGAAGCGCTCAAACCAAATCAATCACGCCATTTTTGACAACTTAGAAGAACTGCAAAAAGGCGCGTTCCGGCTGTTTCCGATTCTCAAGAAAAACCAGGCTCAGCTAGAGTATGGCTATCGTCTCAAAGGCTTTAAGGATGACGAGATCGAGATGGCTCAACGTCCTTCAGCAGGCTCAAATGCGGGGATTGGTGTCCAAAATGCGCTGTCGATGATCGGCGATCGCGTTTCTTCAATCTTTAAGCGCAAATAGGATCTGTCACCTCAAAAAAAATCGCCCGTCAGTTTTGAACTAACGGACGGCTTTTTGGAAGATTAGCCCAGTTTTCTCTGTAGCTGCAATCCTAGCAGTCCAGTTTTGATGTGTTCTAAGAGGCTATCTTTACCGGAGGCTCGATCGCACTGAGTCAAGGGCTTCCGCAAGTTTTTAGCGGCTCGCTTTGCATTGATGGTCTGCTTGTGAGGTGTGCCCCGTCCCGTAATGATCATGACGAGATCAGCCTGGGCAATGTGACTCTCGGTTTGTTTTGCCCACTGATCCCCATCCTCAGCAGTACACCAGACCAAATTGACTTTTGACTGACGTAGACATTCTTCGACCTGCACTTTCACATTGTTTTGACCGCCAAAGATCACCACTTTTCCGCTCAAGTCTGCATAGGGATCAGGCTCGTCTGATTCGTCGCAATCGTCAGAAGCCGTCGATCGAGAGCGAGTTGAGCCTCCACTAGGAACTAACGTCAAGAGCGGAGGATGTTTTTGCTGACGTAGTTTGGTTGCCTTCTCATACATCCGAGACAGCTTCCACTCTGGGGTTCCGGCGATGACGATCGGCTTTCCTTCACGATTGCAGTCGTTGATTTTGTTGAGTAAAGCGTTGACGACTTCTTCGAGCGCTTCTAGTGACTTTAGATCTTCTTTGGCGTAGTGAATCTCGATCGCGAGATTTGACGCTTCATAATAATCGTCTTGTTCAGCGATCGTGGCGAGGAGTTGCCGCTTTTTCTCGTGTCGTCGCCGCTGAAGGTCTTCTCGATCGCGCCGTCTCAGTTGAGTGTCAGCTTCTTCGCGCGCTTGCTGCTGTCGTCGTTCTTCAATGATTTGCCCGATCCAATCAATGGTTTCTTGAGGGTGAGCCTGACGATTTTCTAAGAGGTTTCCTGCCAGCTTTGGCAACTCATAGTTAAGCTGATAGCGATAGTGGCGGATTCTGGCTTCTAACTGCTGATAGCGATCGTCTTCAGCAGGCGTATTGACGCGTTGAAGTTCCTTTTGAAGGTCTGCTAGCTTTTTGCAAAAGTGTTCTAACTTTTGCTGAATCTCAAGACAGGCTTCTCGTTTGACGATTTCTGATTCATAGCTTTGGACAAATTGCTCAAACGGATCAATGCTTTGCATAGGATTAAAACCTTTTGTGAGTTGGGATATTGCCTGAAGGTGATCCCCGCAGATGGCTGAGATGCAACCCAAAAGATAAATATTCTCAATATCTCTGCTTAAACTAGATAAGATCAGGCGTAGAAATACGGAATCATGCTTTGTCTGCTGTCAACCGAGTCCTTGTCTTTACCTACATTTCATGAAATACAGACGTTTTGGGCGCACTGAGCTACAGATTCCAGTGTTCACCTGTGGAGGAATGCGCTATCAGTACAAGTGGCAAGATGTGTCTTATCGAGACATTCCTGCCGACAATCAGAAGAACTTGGAAGCGACGATTCACCGTTCTTCAGAATTGGGGATCAATCACATCGAGACGGCTCGCGCTTATGGCACGTCAGAGTTGCAGCTTGGCAAAGTGTTGCCTAAGTTCGATCGAGAGTCGCTGATTGTGCAAACCAAAATAGAGCCGATGGCATCAAAGCCATTTTTGAAAACCTTTGAGCAGTCTCTCCGATTCTTAAATCTCGACTATGTGGATCTGCTGTCCATTCACGGCATCAACTTAGAGAGCCACTTAGAGGAATGTCTGCGTCCGGGCGGCTGTCTAGAAGTGGCACAAAAGCTTCAAGCTCAGGGAAAAGTCCGCTCGATCGGGTTCTCAACCCACGGCGCGGCTGATTTGATTGTGAAGACGATCGCCACCAATCAGTTCGATTACGTCAATCTGCACTGGTACTACATCAATCAGGTGAACTGGGCAGCGATCGCAGCCGCTAACCAGCTTGATATGGGCGTGTTCATCATCAGCCCTTCTAATAAAGGAGGACTGCTCTACGAGCCGTCGCCTCGACTGGTAGACCTCTGCGCGCCGCTCAGTCCGATCGTGTTTAACAATCTGTTTTGTCTCAGCCATCCCCAAGTTCACACCCTCAGCATTGGGGCTGCCCGTCCTGAAGATTTTGATGAACATATTAAAACGCTGGACGTTCTCGATCGTGCCGACGAGATTCTTCCCCCGATTTTGAAGCGATTAGAGGAAGCCGCGATCGAGCGATTAGGCTCCGATTGGGTAAACACTTGGCGAACTGGGCTGCCCTCTGTAGATGAAACGCCAGGTCGATTAAATATCCCGATCATTTTGTGGCTACGAAATCTCGCGATCGCTTACGATATGGTGGACTATGCCAAGATGCGATATAACCTGCTGGGTCAAGCGAGTCACTGGTTTCCGGGTGCGAGAGCCGACACGATCGATCTTAAATCTCTTCAAAAATGTCTAGCAAACAGTCCTCACGCCGACAAAATTCCAGACCTCTTGCACGAAGCCCACGAGATGTTAGGTGGCGCGATCGTCAAGCGCATGAGCAGTTCATAAATTCATTAGACCTCCTGCGCGAATGCTAGAACGCCCTCATCCCCCATCTCCTCCCAAATTTGGGAGAAGGGGAGCCAGTTTCAAAGTCCCTCTCCCAAGTTTGGGCGAGGGATTTAGGGTGAGGGCTGATTCATGCATGAGGTCTATTGGTTTCCCACAACTTTAGTAAGAGCACACTTGCTGACTATCTTGAAGAGTTGCGCTAATCCATCGACTTTAATGAGAAAACCTAGCTTTATTTTGATTAGTATCGCTTCTAAGTAAGCGATCTATTTCAACCAAATGGGATTTCTCCTGCTTAAGCGAATTGTTTTTACGGTCTAATTCCACTTCGCTGCTGGATGATTTAAGCTTTACCTTTCAAATTTCTGTCTAAAGTTATATGCCACAAGCTAGACCTTTGTATCAATCAACCGCGCTTATGCTTAGACAACTATGAATCTATTCAAGCGCGTCCGTCTTTTAGAAGAATTGCAGC
>Ga0209511_1002682_pt1 | contig 14331 bp, 12 predicted proteins | sample SSSSmetaG_FD_184141 | JGI IMG/M metagenome (GOLD analysis project Ga0209511, IMG submission 184141) | Glacier valley bacterial and archeal communities from Borup Fiord, Nunavut, Canada, to study Microbial Dark Matter (Phase II) - ​SSSS... | ecosystem: Environmental > Aquatic > Freshwater > Ice >...
TGACCTGGCTAATTTGTTGGCTCACATTAATCAGGAAACCGGGCAGGGTGATGGGCGTATTCGGCTGGATGCCAAGTTCCGCAATGGCGAGGAGTGGCGCGAGATTGTGGGCGGCTGGGAGCTTTTCAAACAGGATTGGGAAGAGCTTTATTACGAGCTGCGTGACCTGCGGGACGAGTCCCACGCCCTGAAGTTACAAATGGTCAAAACCGACGAGATGATGCTGGATTTGAACTATTTTGTTAATCAGTCCAATTATTTGCTCAATAAATTATCCGCCGCTTTTGAGGAAGTAGATAACAACCACGTTTATTGGCTTGCCAGTCACCCCCGCATCCAGTTAGTCGGGATTTATAGTGCGCCCCTGTCGGTAGACCAGGGCTTGGAACATACTCTATTTTCCAACAAAAAGAGTGTGGTGTTGGCCTCATCAACCCTGACCACCGATGGCGATTTCACCTTTATTCGTAATCGCCTGGGCTTGCACGATGCCCGAACCGCCAAGATTCTGCCGGAGCGCGATTTTGCCGCCACCACCATGCTCTACCTGCCCACCGATATGCCAGAACCCAGCCAGCAGGGTTATCAAAAGGCGGTTGACCAGCAGATTATCGAGCTGGCGAAAATCAGTGGGGGGCGGATGCTGTGTCTTTTTAGCTCGAACAGTGCTTTGCGGATGAGCTATAAGGCGGTACAGCGCACTTTGGAACAAAATAATATTCTGGTGTTAGGTCTGGGTTTGGACGGGACGCGCCGGAGTGTGTTGGGTCGTTTCCGCAACACCGAAAAGGCTCTGTTGCTGAGTACGTTGGGCCATTGGGAAAATGCCGAGCTTTTTGCCGAGGAAGAAAATAACGTGCCCCTCAGTTTTAACGTGCTGGCGATTACCAAACTGCCTTTCGACCCCCCCAGCGACCCGGTGTTTGCCGCCCGCACTGAGAGTCGTCAATTTGCCGACCCCTTCCTGCAATACAGTTTGCCGCGCACCATTTTGCGTTTCAAACAAGCCTATGAGCGACTGCTGGAGGTTATGCGTGAACGGGGGGCGGTGCTTATTCTGGACAGTCGCCTGACCCACCGTGCCTATGGCCCAACCTTTATCAATTCCTTGCCCGCGCTCTACACCCGCCACGATAGCCTCTCCCACCTTGTGCCGGAGGTTCGTAACTGGCTGGAGAAGAAATAGAATCCTTGCAGTAATTCCGCCCAAACTACTGAATTTACAGATAACCATGTTATAATCATCCTACAGTTTTAATAGCTTAATTGTTATCCAAGAGGAAGAGTTATGAGTCAAAGTAGTATTAAAGAAGAGGCATCCACAACCTCTCGTACTAAAATATTTATTAGTTACAACCACAAAGATAAAATATGGTTTGAGCAACTTCGCGTATATTTGAAGCCATTTGAGCGTGAAGGTCTAATTGACGTGTGGGACGACTCGGTAATTAGAGCTGGTATGCGATGGCAAGATGAAATTAAGAAAGCCCTTACAACTACCAGGGTAGCTGTTTTATTGGTAAGTGCCGATTATATAGGCTCGGATTTTGTGGCAAATTATGAACTTCCCTCTTTGATTGAAGCTGCAAGCCTTGAAGAACTAACTATAATACCTATAATTGTTAGCCCCTGTTTTTACGAAAAAACCTGGCTTCAACATTTCCCACCCTTTAACCCTTCTTCTAAGCCTTTGAGTAAAATGAACAAACATAATCAAGCTGAAACACTTAATAATTTAGTGTCTAAAATCAAAGATGCTTTAGGTAGTAGTGTTTACAATAAAAACGCCTCTTTACAACGTGAAAGTGATAATCTTGAGCGCAGCTTGAATATAGCACGTCGCAACTTGAATATTTTAGAAGAACAACAAGCGATGTTTGGCCCATTATATCTTCCACCTCATTTAGCTACTCAAATTGAGGATACTCGTAAACAATTAGCTGATTTAGAGTCTCGAAAAGCTAGTTTGCCAAAATATCTGCAAAGTAGGTTAACTCCTGTTAATTTCAATGTTAATTTAGAATTTCCAAGCACTATGCGCGACAGAGTTTTGATTGTTTATAACCGTCGAAGCCGGGAGTGGTTAGAAAGAGTTCGCATTCATTTAAGACCATTAGAACAAGATTTGTTGCTTGAAATTTGGGAAGCAAAAGACATTAAAACAGGGTTTAAATGGTGGCAGGAACTTGAAAACACCCTGGCAGCGACCAAAGTAATCGTAATATTAGTAGACTCCGATTTTTTGGCTTCCAAACCTGTGGTGCAAAATGACCTAACTTTGTTATTAGCGGCAGCAGAAAAAGATGGTGCTAAAGTTTTACCTTTAGTTACCAGCCCTTCGTTGTTCGATTTCAGCACTCTAAATCAATTCAGGGCTGTAAACGACCCTTTAAAACCTCTATCAGATTTAGAGAAGCCTGAACAAGAAGAAATATTAGTGCAACTCACGGTAGAAATTGTAGCAGCATTAGAGGCTTGAAGCATGTCAAAACACAACTTTACAAATGATGAGGTAGCATGGAAGACTCTCCAACGGGAGATAAAAGCCGCGAAGTAGCTGTAGTTGAGGACCAATTAGCGCAAAAAGAAGCTCAGACTCAATTTGCTCTACCTACCCGCTCGAAAGTTTTCATCTGCTATAGCCATAAAGATAAAAAAGAATACGACCAGTTAGAAAAAAACCTGAAAGTTCTAGAACGTGATTTGTCTGTTGATATATGGTCTGATAAGAAAATCGTACCCGGTAAGCTGTGGAAAGAAGAAATTGAAAAAGCCTTAGCAACTGCGAAAGTTGGGGTACTGTTGGTAAGTATTGATTTTTTAGCCTCAGATTTCATTACTCAATATGAATTACCAGATTTATTGGCGGCAGCTGAAACTAATAATGTAACTATATTAGTGTTTCTTGTAGGTTCATGTCTTTATAAAGAGTCCAAGCTGGCACTATTTCAAGCCGTTGGCAATCCATCCAAACCATTACGGTCAATACCAGGCCGAGATGCTAAAGACCAAGCTCTAGTTGAGTTAGCACGCGCAATAATTGTGGCAGCCAAGAAAGCCTGATACTTTCGCTCAAACCTAGAAAATAATAGAAATGTCGGAATCTCCTGAGTTAAAAATACTACCAGATATGGTAATCCGCAAAGTGGTGACGAATTGGCCCGAAACGGTGCGGGTTTTTGCCAAGCACGGGTTAGGCTGTGCCTCCTGCCAGATTGCCGGGATAGATACGGTTGAAAAAGGGGCGAAAGCCCACAAAATCCCGGTTGAACCATTATTAGCTGACCTGAATCTTGTGCTGGTAAATCCGGCGGCCTTCCCCGAAATCAAAACGGGCGGGCTTGCCGCTGTCACCCCCGGCAGCGAGAACGAAACCACTGGCGGTATTAAAAATATCATCGCCATTGTTAGTGGCAAGGGCGGAGTCGGCAAATCCTTTGTGACCAGTATGCTGGCGGTGGGGCTAAACCGGGCGGGCTACCGGGTGGGGATTCTGGATGCCGATATTACCGGGCCGAGTATCCCCCGCACCTTTGGGATTGTGGCAAGACCCGCCCTGCCCGATAACGGCAAAATCGTCCCGGTGGTCAGTGCCCAGGGCATTAAAATTATGTCCAGCCTCTTTTTTGTGGCGAACGAGGACGAAGCCTTAATCTGGCGCGGCCCAATGATTACCAAAATGATTCGGGACAATTTTTATAACGCTACTCTCTGGGGCGAATTAGACTATCTGTTGATAGATCTGCCCCCCGGCACCAGTGACGCGCCCCTGACGGTAATGCAAGCCCTACCCACCAACGGCCTGATACTGGTAAGTTCACCCCAACTTCTGGCGACCAGTATCGTCCGCAAAGCTATTAGCATGGCGAACAAAATGCACACCCCGATTGTAGGCGTAGCCGAGAATATGAGTTGGTTTGCCCTGCCCGAGAGTGGCAAGCATCTCAACATCTTTGGGCCAAGTCGGGCTGAGGAATTAGCCGAAGCCGCTAACGCCCCTTTGTTGGCTCTATTGCCACTCGACCCCCGTGCCGCCGAATTGGTGGATAGTGGTCGGATTGAGGAATACCACTCTATCGAGACCGACCAGCTTGCCCAAAACTTCCTGCAACTATCTGTGCTCCGTATGCGGAAACAAAGTCTGATAATAACAGAGTAGTTAGGAGCAGAGAACAAGAATAAAACAGTGGCTTACCATATGAAAATATCTGTTAAAAAATGACAAACCAACCACAAAATTTACCCCTGTCCGATTTCGATTATTATTTACCCCCGGTACTAATCGCTCAGACCGCCGCCGAGCCCCGTGATAGTTCGCGGCTGTTAGTGCTGGAACGTGCTACCCACACTATCATTCATCGTCCAAGTTTCCGGGCTATTCTGGATTACCTCAAAGCGGGGGATGTGCTGGTGGTGAACGAAAGCAAGGTGATTCCAGCCCGGCTGTTTGGCAACAAGATCAAAAGTGGCGGGCAAATCGAGCTTTTGCTACTGAAACCCGCCGATATTGCTCATTTGGGCGAGAACGATACCTGGACGGTGCTGGTGCGGCCTGGGCGAGGTACGCAAGTGGGAGCGCGATTTATTTTCACTAATCCAACGGGCGATGAGAGCCTGGAAGCCGAGGTATTAGTGGTCACGCCGACGGGGGAACGGCTCATACGGTTTAGTCGCCCACCTTTGGACTTCCTGGAGCGTTATGGTCAGATGCCCTTGCCGCCATACATCCACCAAAAGCCTGCCGACCCTAATCGTTACCAGACGGTTTATGCTACTCGCCCCGGTAGTGCCGCCGCCCCTACCGCCGGATTACACTTTACCCCGGAGCTAATCGAGCAAGTAAAAGAAAAAGGGGTTGGCTTTGAGCGGGTGTTGCTGCATGTGGGTCTGGATACTTTCCAGCCTGTAAAAGAAGAAAACGCTCTTGAACATCACATGCACGGCGAGTGGTGCAAAATTGAGGCGGGCGTGGCGGAACGTCTGAACGAAGCGCGGGCTAATGGCGGGCGAGTAATTGCGGTGGGCACAACGGCGGTGCGTACTCTGGAGTCGGCTTTTGACCCTGAAACTGGCTTGCAGCGAGCCTTTGAAGGGGATACGACTATCTTTCTCTACCCCGGCAAGCCCCTGCGAGCGATTGACGGCCTGATTACCAATTTCCACCTGCCCAAAAGCACATTATTAATGTTACTCAGCGCGTTTGCTGGGCGGGAATTTATTATGCAAGCTTATGCCGAGGCCGTGCGCGAAGGATATCGTTTCTACAGCTTTGGCGATGCTTGCTTGATTTTGTAAATAAGCATCTAGCCTACTAAAGCAGTTTTGATTTCTTTGGCAAATTTAGCAAAATCATCGGTCAGGCTGAGCGCCCGGATTTGCCCTGACTTCACCATTTCCTCGGCCCGGTGGTCGGCATCTTCACCCCGCAAAGCCGCCGCAAACTGGTCAGCCGTGCGCCCACTCCCCGCCACCACCAATATCGGGCGCTCGTGCAAGAGGCTATGGGCGGCATCGTCAAAGGTGATTTCCCCCCCGTTGATTAAAATCGTCAGGGATGGGCAGTCCGCCGCCACAAAAGTGGCAACATCGGCAATCCAGGGTGAGTCATCGCCCCAGTTTGAGCCGGGAACAAGTATAAAGTGGGTATGATTAGAATCCAGGGGGGTAGCTTCGGGGTTAAAGGGTTTTGTGCCGGGTAATAGCGTCAGGTTGGCGACGGCTACGCCTACCAGCGGGAAAGTTGCCTCAAGCTCAGCGTAAGCCTGCCCCATCATCTTCATCACCCCGGCATCAGTGCCTCCGTCTACCACTACGGCATTGAGGGCTTGAATAGTCGGGACAATCGCTTCTTTGAACAGGTGGTTTAAATTCTGGAGGTCGCTGGCACTCATTCGACTTGCGCCCCCCACCAGCACCAGAGTTGGGCGGAATTGGGGTACTCCTAGCTGATTAAGGATGTCGGGTAGCTCAGATATTTGTTGGGCTAACAAGGCGGTGGCCTTATGCCGATTTAGAAAAGCTAATTTAATCGGTCTGAACATATTTGTCCCTCTTGGCATCCTGGAACTGACCCCCTGTATATCTGAACTCAAATAGAGCCTATTCCCAAATTATATCCTATTTTGTCAAATTTCCCTAATTTTAAGGTCGCAAGTCCCTAGTCAGAAAATTAGAATTCCATGACTTTTGACCTTCAACTTTTACCGACAACCGATTACTGACAACCATTTACGCCGGGAAGGCCCATCCCAGAAATTCGGGCAATACCTCCGCCCAGGTCGTCTGATTGTGTTTGCCGCCTACAACTTCGCGGTAGACCATCTCAGCCCCATCCCGATAACCTTTGTGTCGCAGTTCGTCCATTAGCTCGGTGGTATCCTGAATTGCGTCAATCACGCCGTTGTTGTCGCGGTCGTTAGCCTCATCCTCGGTTCCGGCTTGAAACCACATTTTCAAGCCTTCGGGTTTATTACTCTCCCGCACCACTTTGTGCATAATCCGCGAATTTTGTTTAGCAACTACGCTACTATCATCGGAACGCCACCAGAATGAGCCGGAAAAGACCCCAACTTTACCAAAAAGGGAGGGGTGTTGCCACGTCAGGTCAAAAGCCGCCAACCCGGCCAGAGAGGCTCCCATAATCGCGGTATTAGCCGCCCCCTCCCGCACCCGGTAGTTACGCTGGATATAGGGCATAACTTCGCCAAGCAAAAATTGCCCGTAAAATTTGGCTTTGTTGCCCTGCCCCAGACTATTAGGAATCCCGGCTACCCCATATTCCTTGACCCGCTCGTGGGTGGCGTAAATCGCTACCACTATAATGTTTTCGATTTTGCCATCGGCATATAGTTTTTCCAGGCTGGTTTTTAGCTCAAGGGCGGTCATATCCTGCCCATCGTTAGCGTATAAAACCTTATAATGCTGGGTGGTATCACTGGCATAAGCAGGCGGCAGAAAAACCTCAATGGTGCGGTGGTTGTGTAAAGCGGCAGAATGAAAATGTTTTATGGTATCAACCGAAACCGCCGTTTCAAGGGTTATAGCCGAGGGTGGCGGGCTCGATTCAACCGTCTGGCCGCGGCGAGTGGCCTCTAATAAATCGAGGAAAAATAAACGAGATTGCCCCCAATTTTTATGTAACCAATTATAAACTCTAATCATCTATCTCTGAGTCGGTTTGTAATCTACGGGAATCTGGAACTGTTCTATTTTTTGGATAATAACTTCGTCCAGCCCTTCGGGGATTTTAAGCTGCACCCGCGCCACCTGGTCGGCATAGGCAAAGGTGTTATTGCCTTCCGGGGTAACTTTGTAGGTGTGATATTGCCCATCCGCCATAATATCAAAACTCACGTTGGAGCGGGCGGCACTGCCAGGATTAGCCCCACCCGCCGTCCAAACCACCTCGCCGCGATAGGCCCGTCCTTTGGGGTCAGCCCTCATGGTAATTTCGAGGCTGCCAAGCTGCACCGCAGACAGGGTAATTTCGGGACTTTGGAGCTCGGCACTTCGCGAAGCTTGCACCACCAGCCCAATATTCTCGCGGTTTTGTAGCGCTCCAGTACTGCCCGGTTCAAACCACGTCCCCGAAACCACACTGGGCACTTGTTTGGTAAAGTCCCACATCATAAAGCTCTTTTCCTGCTTGCGAAGCTCGTTCCGTTGGGTCAGGGTGGTTTGGATTTCCTGATGATTAATCAGGCGGTCACCCCGATATTCCAGAAAAATCGTGTTACGCAACCGGTCTACGGTGATGGGTAGGCGGTCAACCTTCTCGGCATCCAGGCTATTATTTTTATAGAGCCACTGAATAGCGTCCCGATAGCCCGTGCGGAAAATCAGGGCCTCGTTATTGCTATCTGGCACACCCTCGCTGATAAAGCGGTCAAAATTACGCACGCCGGGAATAACGGCTTTGGTCAGGTCTAAAATATGGCGTACGCTCGTACCAGCATCTAACCAGCTTTGCACCCGGTTAGTGGCACTGATGGTATAGACCCCCAGCACCACCACAATCGCGCTAACCCTGAGCCACAGCCCCAGGTCAAACAGATAATCAAACCGTCTGCGCCAACCGCTGCGGGTATCGCCCAGGTGGGTATCGTGGCTAAAAGTCGCCAGAGCCGCACTTAGAAACAAGGCAAAGCCCGCACTTGGTAAATAGGTGAAACGCTCTGCCGGGAGACTAAGCACCGTTGGTAGTAGAAAAGTAACTCCCCACAGAAAGCCGAAACCCGCCATCCGCAAGCTATAATAGGGCACGGGCGGGCCATCTTCGTGATAGCTGGGCAGCTCGACCACCACACCGTCAGGGGCTGGTCGGGCGGCGGCATAGGGGTCATCTAATTCTTCATCGGGCTGGGCCGGACGGGTAGGTTGGGTAAACTTTTCATCCATTGACAAGCCGTGCCGCAAGCGATGACGTTCGCGCTCCTGCACCCCTGCCAGCGCTAAAAAGGCTAGCACTAGCCCGATGGTTATCAGGCCGGAAGTGCCGCCCAGCTTAAAGGGTTGGGCCAGCCAGCTAAGGTTACTCTTGAGGAATAGTACCAGGTCTATTTTTTGGCCGGGGTCGGAGGTGTAGCCGCCCAATCCCTGAAACAACACAAAGCGCAGGACAAAATAAAGTAGCAATATCAACCAGAAGGGGCTGTGCAATTTTATCATTCGCCCAATCAGGCCGGGTTCTTGGTCGTCATGCTGGCGGATGCGGTCTATTCCGCCCGTCACGAAATCGTAGGCCAGCAAGGCTACAGGTAGGGCGATTACTACCTCTTTGCACAAAAGGCCCAGCGTAAAAAGCCCCACTGACCCCCAATACCAGCGCACTCCCTGACTGCCGCTCTGCCGAAAAGTTATCCAGCAATAAGCACTCGCCAGCACAAACAGGGTGGCCCACAGGTCGGTTTGCCCGCTAATCCAGGAGACGGGTTCAGCATGCACAGGTTGCAGGGCGAAGATTAGTCCAGCCACCGCTCCGGCAGCCTTGCGGCGACTTAGTTTCCAGGCCAACCCAAAAACCAGCCAGCTATTTATAATATGCAAAAATACCGAAAAGAGATGCCAACCGTAGGGGGTATCGCCAAAAATCAAAAACTGGAAATAATAAAACAGCCGAATCCAGGGGCGGTAAAATTGTACACCGACCCCCCAATCGCGCCAGAACCAGGTTAGATTATCAAAAAAAGAGGTATGGGTAAAAGTTAGCTGGTTGATAATAATATAATCGTCCGCCAGAAACGCCCCTCGCCGATTTATGGCGAAGACTAGCATCACCGCTGCTGCTATCAGAAATAACCAGATAGCGGTGAAAAGTGGGGCAAATTGGTGATTATTGGGTTTTTCCAGCGCGTCAATTTGTGACAAGTTGCCAGGATTCCCCCCTGCCAACCTCGATTGGGAAATTTGAGACAAGTACCCTCCAACAGATTTTTTATTGTAGGAGCAGGCTCTGTCCTGCGATATTTATCGGACGGCAGAGCGTCCTCCTACGAAATATTCCCTAATACCGGGCGACCAGCAGGTCGCCCCTACGAAATTCCCTATCTGACAACCGACAACTGGCAACCGACAACCGCTCACGCCAGAGCTTTCAATAAATGTTTGGCTATTACCAGCCGTTGAATCTGGCTAGTGCCCTCGTAAATCTCGGTTACTTTAGCATCCCGGAAGTAGCGTTCCACCGGGAACTCTTTAATATAACCATAGCCGCCAAAGACCTGTACCGCATCGGTGGCGACTTTCATAGCCGTTTCGCTGGCGAAAAGTTTTGCCATGCTGGCTTCCAGGCCGACTTTGTAGCCCTGGTCGCGGCGACTGGCGGCTTTGTGGACGAGTAGACGGGACGCTTCTATGCGGGTCGCCATATCTGCAATCATAAACTGAATGGCCTGAAAGTCATAGATTTTACGCCCGAATTGCTGACGGTCAGTGGCATACTGGCGGGCGAACTCGTAGGAAGCCTGGGCAATCCCCAACGCCTGGGCCGCAATCCCGATGCGTCCGCCGTCCAGTAACTCCATCGCCAACTTGAAACCCGCCCCCTCCTCGCCCAGCCGATAGCCCTCCGGCACTTCACACTCGTCAAAAATTATCTCAGTGGTATCGCTGGCCCGCATGCCTAGTTTGTCGAACTTCTTGCCCACCTTAAAACCGGGCAAGCCCTTTTCCACAATAAAACAGGTGATGCCGTTAGCCCCTTTGGTCTTGTCGGTAACGGCAAAGGTCAGGTAGATATGGCCTGACAAGCCGTTGGTGATAAATAATTTCGTGCCGTTCAGGATATATTTATCACCCTTTTTAACCGCCGTCGTTTGCATTTTAACCGCGTCACTGCCGCTATTCGCCTCGGTCAAGCAATAACCGCCTAGCTTTTCGCCTTGGGTCAGGGGTAGTAAAAAGCGGCGTTTTTGTTCTTCGGTGCCAAACCGCCAGATACCATAGGCTGTCAGGGAGTTAGTGACGGACATGGCAGTGCTAAGGGCCGGGTTGCCTCGCGCAATTTCTTCCAAAGCCAGCACATAGCTAACGGTGTCCACCCCCGCCCCGCCCCATTCTTCGGGGATTAGCAAGCCCATCAAGCCAAGTGCGCCCATCTTTTTCCAGAGTTCAGTAGGAAATTCCTGCCGTTCGTCGAAGGCGGCGGCGGTGGGTAATAGCTCCTTGTCGGCGAACTCCCGCGTCACCTGTTTTATCATTTCTTGCTCTGGCGTTAAGCGTAAATCCATAATCCCCCCGAACCTCAACAGTTAGGTTAAAAAGCCCGATAATTATAGCACGTTTTTACCCCTTGACGGCTATTTTGCGGTAGACCTGCACCCCGCCCGTGTATAGCGCGCTCAGGGCTAATACCGCCGCGAAAATCTCATTCCCTTGTACCTGAAGATAATATAGCGAAGCCCCATATAATATTAATAACCCCAAACCAACTGAAAGGTTGCGCCAAGGCTGTTTCCAATGGGCGGCGATATAGCCCCAACTAAAGGTCAGGGGCAGATAACAGGCAATATAGTCATAGCTGCCCGTGCGGGGCAATAGAAACAACGAGCTCATTATCCCCACCGATAGGGCCAATCCTAGCTGAAAAGTGCGTTCAGGGTCGCTCTCCGGGGTACGGGCCGCTCGCCACCAGACCCAAATATTTAGCAATACCACCAGTCCCGCCACCAGCCAGCCCAGAAAGCCTAGTGCGGAAATATACTCGATATGGGTCGTTTCGTCGTTAGCGGTGAGCCAGCCTAAAACTTTTAGCCACTCCAAAGGCCAGCTTGGGACGAAGAAGAAGGCCAACGCGCTGAGGGGTAAGGTTGCTGCCAGAAAGCCCTTGAACATTCGCCAACGGGCCAGCGGGTTTATTAACGCAAAACATAACACGCCCAGAAATAGCACGGCGGTAAGTTGGGGTTTGTAGAGCATGATACAGGCCATCGCCCCAGCCCATTCGTAACGACCCCTGATAAAAAAGTAGGTGAACAGCCCCAGATAGAGCATCGTTATTCCGGCGGGTTGGACAATCGGCCAGAGGGTGCGTAGAGTTGCGCCACCCGCCACCGCCGTGAGAATTATTAACAGGCTCAGGCCGGGTAAGTTTGAGCGTCCGGGGTAACTCTGGCGGCTGTTAAAGGCCATACAAAACAGCAAGACTCCTCCAAAATAGCCCGCCAGAGTGGCAAAGCGCATCAGGGCTACCGAAACCACTTCGGGAAACGGCACGGCCAGGGGAACCCACAACAAAGCCTGGGGCAGGGGATAGTTAAAGGGCTGTCGGAACAACTTTTCTACCGCCTGTAAATCGGCCTCGGTTATGCCGGGGGTGTCTTCCAGCACCAGGCGTTGAATGTGGCTGGTAAGTTCGCGGGTGTAGGGGTTGTGGCGTTGCACCACTTCCCGCAAGCCGATGACGGTTGGGGTGATGTCGGTCTGTTTCCAGTTGACGGGCGCAACAATTTCGATAAAAATAGTCAGAAAGGCCGCTAAGCCAAGCACTAAAGTTGCCAGCAGCCCAAAGAAACGTCCATCGGTTTTGGCGGCTTTCAGGTTGGCGGTTGGTTCGGCGACTTTGACGTTCATGTTATGCTTATATATATCACAATAAAGAAGTCAGGAGTCAGGAGTCAGAATAAAGGAGCAAGGAGCAAGAATCGGGTAACAAACCTAACCCCCTAGCCCCCGGACACGATGCATCGTGTCCCTACATCGGAAGAGAGAGTTAACAATATCCTGTCCATCCTTGTTAATTTTTTCCGACAACCGACGACTATTCATAAAGACTGGACGGATTATAAGAGATGACTACCTCAGAATCAATAGATAAACAGAACGAAACTGATAAAGTCCGCTTAGCCCGCTATGTACGACAGACTCTCTACCCAGGTATTGGGCTGGCAGGGCAGAAAAAATTGGAGGCGGCGCGAGTCTTAATCGTAGGTTGCGGGGCGTTGGGAACGGGCCTTGCTAACCACCTGGGGCGGGCCGGAGTGGGCCATATCACGATTATAGACCGTGACTTTATCGAGCTAAACAATTTGCAACGTCAGACCCTGTTTGATGAGGAAGATTTGCGCCAAAATCTGCCCAAAGCAGTTGCCGCCGCCAACAAATTACGCCTGATTAACAGCGAAATTACGGTTGAGGCGGTGGTGGAGGATTTGAATTATGAGAATGTGGTGAATTTGGTCAGCAGGGCCGATTTGGTGCTGGACGGTACCGATAACTTTGAGACGCGCTACCTGCTTAACGATGTGTGTGTGAAGTTGGGCAAGCCCTGGGTTTATAGTGGGGTGATTGCGGCCTATGGGGTCAGCAGCACGATTGTGCCGGGTCAGACTCCTTGCTTGCGTTGCCTATTTCCCGACCCCCCGCCGCCCGGTTCAACCCCAACCTGTGACACGGCGGGAATTATCGGCAGTATCGTGGGGGTGATTTCGTCCATCGCGGCGGGCGAGGCTCTGAAACTTATCACTGGGAATGGCAAAATCAATCGCGGGTTGCTCTCGATTGACCTCTGGCAGAACAGCTTTGACCGTTTACCTATCGAAGCACCACTGCCTGATTGTTCGTGTTGTGGGCGGCGTAATTTTGAGTTCCTGAACGCTCAGGACGAGCGTGGTAGTCACGCAGCCAGCCTGTGCGGACGGAATGCGGTGCAGGTTTCGGTGCGACCTACCCCCGAACTAAATCTGGCCGAATTGGCAGAGCGACTTCAAACGGCGGGGGCAAAATCTCTCAACCATAACGAATATTTGCTGAAATTCGCCCTGGATGGTTATGATTTTACGGTTTTCCCGGATGCCCGCGCTATTATCAAAGGCACCGAAGACCAGAATCTAGCCAAGAGCCTGTACGCCCGCTATATTGGGGTATAAAATAATTAGAAAATCTAAAATCCAAAATCGGGACAATTCGTAGGAGGATGCTCTGCCATCCGATGGTTTTCGCAGGAGAGAGCCTACTCCTACGGTTTCGCTGAGTTTAATTTTAGATTTCCCTGACCCCTGCATTTTTCATCCTGTTCATTCTTGCGAATATTTCTTGGCAAACCTAACTCCCTAGCACCCTTCCCTAAAGCGGAAGGGGGATTATGCGCAGGGGACACTGTGCAGGGTGTCTGGGGTCGGACCTGAATTCAGGAATCACCCGGTGCGGTGGGAGTGGCTGACATAGGTCGGATTCGAGTTAATCCCAGGATAACGGTATAAATCAGGCTGGCTAAGATTAAGCAGATACTTAGGTCTGATAGTAATCCCCCCAAATTCCACTGGAAATCATACCTGACAAAATTCGGCCCGGCGCACTTCAAACCCGAACCGTTGGCGACATCCACCCAAGCCATAAGGTACGGGAAACCAATGATATACCCGTCGGTAGCGGTGCAATAGGTGAAGTTATCGCTAACTGACAGGTTCTTAATCGAAAAGAAGGTGGTTAGTAGCAGCAAAATCAAGGTCAAGTAACTAATGATGCCAATGGCCTGGATTTTACCGCGCTGCCGAGTAAATCGCCTTGCGAGCAGGGTTGTGCCGATGATCAAACCACCGAGCGTCGCCGCAATAATTCCCCCCGCAACTATTATCATTTGCTTACCTCAATCTTGTAAGAATTAACCAGTCATGTCAGTCTGAACGGGCAAAAAAATTCGTTTATAGCACCGAATTGGGCTACAACCCACCTAAGTATATCATTGCCACCTGACTGGGACATCACCGGGCGGTTCGCGAACCGCCCCTACGCATTTATCCCGACCCCCATCCCCCGACCCCCAACATAGTTGTAAAGGGTTGAGGCGGGTGGTATAATTCGCCAAAATCAATATAAGTTGATTAATCCAGCTAA
>Ga0209511_1002683_pt1 | contig 14328 bp, 12 predicted proteins | sample SSSSmetaG_FD_184141 | JGI IMG/M metagenome (GOLD analysis project Ga0209511, IMG submission 184141) | Glacier valley bacterial and archeal communities from Borup Fiord, Nunavut, Canada, to study Microbial Dark Matter (Phase II) - ​SSSS... | ecosystem: Environmental > Aquatic > Freshwater > Ice >...
CTGCGCCGGACGGCGGCTCTGGCTGAAGATGTCGTCCACCTCGTTCGGGCCAGGCCGTGGACTGCCGTTCAGGTTGCGGACGGCTTGCTGCATCAGCGCACGCGGGTCGCTGGCGGCTGCCGTCGGGGCGGTTGGCCGCCCGCTGGGGTCATCCTCGTCACCGGGGAGCGGCTGGCCCACCAGTTTGCGAGCGAACTTGCGGTGCGAAGGGAGGGGGAACGACCAGCCCTCGGCGCGGTTGTAGTAAGCGATAACTGGACGGGCGGTGTTGACGGCCATCTTGCGCAGGTACTCGTCGAGCAGTTCACGCTTGCGGGGGTAGTCACGCACGTTGCCATGCAGGATGTAGAGGTTGGTGGCCGCACTCTGGAACAGGCTGGTCAGGTACTCGGCCCAGGCTGGCGGGCGGGGGGTGGCTGGTGGGTTCTGGGAGTTCGGGTTGGTAGACATAGCTCCTCCTCATGATAGAAGGGCAGCTACCTTACGGCAACTGCCCCAGCGGTAACGAACGGTTAGTGGGTATGGTGAGTCTCGCCCCCGTCGTGGGTGTGTAGCTGGCCTTGCTCGGTGTAGGTTTGCGCTGGCTGGTCGTCGTGGCGGTGCTGCTCCACCGGCCCGTCCATCTGCACGTTCAGCCCGGCAAGGCCAAGCTGCTGTTGTAGCGCGATGAGCTGTTCTACGCCTTCAACAAAACCCCCGGTTTCGGTGAAGAAGCCCACCTTGCCGTCCTTGACTACGATGCGTACCCGCATGATTGTTGCTCCTTAGATGTTGAAGGTGATCACCAACTGGTCGTCCACCCGCTGGCTCTGCTCCACGCTGTAGTTGGTGGTGATGAAGTCGGCGACCGCCTGCTCGAACAACTGCTGACCCAGCATGGTCATCAGGTCGGTCAGTTCCGAGGTCAACTGGTCGGCGGTGGCACGGTTGGCTGGCGCGGTGGTGATCGTCACTGCCCCACCCTGCACCCGCAGATCGAACCACTGGTAGCCGAGGCTGACCCGCAAGGCAAAGCCGCCATTGGTGTTGTAAGCAGCGGTGGTACTGCCCAGTAGTCGCTGCTCAAGGTAGCTAGTTACTGCGGCTTGCACCTGCTCGGCATTCTGCTCAAGCAGGCGGCGCAGAGCTTCATCGGTCACGCCACCATTCACAGTGGCAACGGCGTTACATGGCATCGGTATGCTCCTCTACTTTATGGGTCAGTCTGCATCTTGCAGCGGGATATCGCGGCGGGCAGGCAAGGCTACTGCTTCAGCAGCGGCTTCCACGCCGAGGGTGCGGCGGGCCTGCATGACAGCCGCTTCGCTGGGTGCGTCGGCCACGCCGAGGCTGCGGGCTGAGCGCGGCTGCTCACCGAGGTCAAGCAGGGTGGCGCGGGTCAAGGTGGCGACTGCTTGTAGCTGGCTCTGCAACTCCGCCACGTCGCGCTGCTTCGGGGCGGCACTCAGCAGTTCCTCAACCCGGCGGACAGCGGCATCCACCTCCCCGTCCCCAGCAAAGTTGAGTTGCCCGACCCGCGCTATCAGGTTGCGTAGTTGGTCAGCCGACTTGCCGAGCAGCTTACCCTCGTTCTTGTGGATGCTGGCGAGTACGTCGGTGGCTGCATCATAGACCAGCGAGCGCAGTTGGCCGACCACATCCTTGAGGAAGCCGTCAACGAGTTCGACCTTGCGGCTCTGGGCCTGCTGCATGACCTCACGCTCAAGTAGCCGTCGGGCTTCGGCCTGCACCTGCTCGTCACGCGCATCAGTGCGGATGCGGGTTGCTGCCGCTTCATCTTCGGCCAATAGGCTGGGTAGCGGCACGTAGCTGAGGCCAACCGTGTAGCTGAAGCTGTCCTTGATCGTGTCCTTGCTGGGGATGAGGTCAGCGATGCGATCGGTGAAACTCTGCACGAAGCGTTGCTCCTCGCGGCGGGCGGTAGTGGTCATACTGGCGGGGTCGAGCAGGTTGAGCCTGCGGTAGGCGAGCCGGGCCTGCGCCCCATAGTCGGCCAGCAACTCAGCCTTGATGCCGTCGTAGCCCGCTACGATCTGGTCACGTAGCTCCATATACTTCTGCTGGTACTCTGCATCCTCAGCCTTCCACTGCTGGTAGTTAGCGGCAGGCACAAAGTAGCCCCAGAAGGTTGCAAACGCATGACGAGCCAGACACTTGCGGGCGTTGGACTCGACGCTGTTGAGGGCATCCATGAGGCGGCGGGGCAGCAACCGCTTCTCACCGAGTTCGATCAGGTCGGTGGCTTCGTCGTCGGGCAGGCCGAGGTCGGCAGGCGACAACTTGCCGACGGCCCGCCAGCGAGTGATGCGGACGGTGACAATTACGCCCTCACGCATGAGGGACAACCAGCGTGGCTCAACGAGGATGATGTTAGCTTCACCAAGTGCGGCGGCGATGGCACGACGCTGGCGTTCGAGCGGGGTAAGCTGCTCTGGCTGGTCAAGGTTGGCTGGTTGGTCAGCCGAGCGGCTGGTAAGTGGCAACAAGGAAGGCAACCCGCCAGCAGTAGCAGGTCGCAGCACAGCAATAGTCATGGGTGTTCCTCTTTCGTTAATGGCTACGTTCCTCAGCAGCGGCGGCCTTGAGGATGACGACGGCGCGGCGAGCTTGCCTACGTGCGTCATCAAGGATGGTGCGGGCCGCTTCAAGCTGGCCGTGCAGGGCAGTAACGGTCTTGGCCGGGAGGTCAGGATGCTCAAGGCTGATCAAGAGGTCGCTGATCTCTTGCTGGACACTGGCAAGCTCGTCGGCGATGACGGACATGGCATCTTCGGGCGGCACGACGCTGAAGCTGTCGTCGGGCTGGGACGGCTGGGACGGCTGTGGTACATAACTCATAGGGATGCTCCTTCCAGTTGTGGGTTGGTAGACAAGACAAAGCCGCTGAGGTAAAGGCTGGTCATTGCCCTCACCGCAGCGGCTTACTCAGCCTTCAGGCGCAGGCAGGCAAGGCGGCGGTTGGCCTTGCCCCTGCGCGGGTAGATGTGTGGCTAACTTCGTGTAAACATTAAGCCCGATAGTAGCCTGCTTGCCAGCTATATTCATCTTTTCACCTGCGCCGGTAGAGGCGATGATCGTCGTCTTGCCGCTGCTGGATGGGCCGAGGTTGCGGCGGGTGTCAATCAGGATGGTCAGCACGCCGTCGTCAGCGAGGCTGATTAGACAGTTGTTGGCCGCGTTGGCAAGCTGCTGGCGGCTGGTGGGGTCAAGCTGGGTGTTCATGGTAATGCTCCTTGTGTGTTGTCGGTAGGCTGTTCGACCCACCGCATTGCTCATGCAGGCCGCCGCAGGCAAGGCGGTATCTGGCCTTGCCCGGCGGCCTAGCCAGCGGCTTGCTACGCCGGGGTATTGTTAGCTGGCTGAAGCTGTGCTATAATCAATGCAGAATAGAAGTAGTGGGGGGTGGTATGGGACAGCCAGATGATCAGCGCAGAACAGCTGGCACGACAATCAACACCGCCGGTGGTGCCAACATCAGCGATGGCACTTTCACGGCTGATGGACAACAGGTGTTTGGTGGCGTGGGCATTGATCAACGCTATAGCAGCATCTACCTTAGCCCTGACCAGCTAGCCGAAAGCTGGCGGGTGCATGGCCTCATCCCCAACCCCTATCCCGGTTTGCGCCACTTCAGCGAAACTCATTATGTGGAAGGTAGGCCCGACCCGCCCACCTTTGGCCGCACAGCTGCGGTCGAGAAAGCCCTCAGCCTGCTTACCCCGCAAGCGGGCATCCCGGTGCTGCTCTTTGTCACCGGAGCTTCCGGCAGCGGTAAGTCGTCCTTCGTCCGGGCCGGATTGCTGCCCTACCTGGGTAAGCACTACGCCCGCCGCTTTCACCGCCTTGCCTTCGCCAGCTTCCGGCCCGGTAGTCAACCGCTGGCTGGGCTGACCGACGCACTGGCGCAACTGGGACTGACCGACGAGTTTGGCGATAGCGACTTTCTAACCAGCCCCGCCACCTTCTGGCAGTATGTGCAGGCTAACACCCCGCGCAAGAGTGCCAGCCAACCAGGGCAGATCAACTTTGTGCTGATCGATCAGTTTGAGGAACTCTTTACCCAGGCGGATGCCAGCCAGCGCGACTTCCTGCTGACCCTGCTGACTGAGCCGCCCAGCTTCAAGGATTGTCGCACCCACATCGTCTGCACCCTGCGCTCCGACTACCTGGACGATCTGGCCCCCTGGCCCGCCTTCCAGCGGACGGCGCAGGATGGCGTGCGGATGCGCGAGATGGAGGCTAAGGACTTGCGCGAGACGATCCAGGCACCGATCAACGCCCACGCCGACTTCAAGGGCAAGACCGCGCAGCCTGAACTGATCGCCCGGCTGATCGAGCAGGCCAGCAGCGACATCTGCTACCTGCCTTTGTTGCAAGTCACGCTGGAGGGCTTGTGGGAGAGCGGCTGGTTGCGGCTGAAGGAGTATGTCGAGCTTTACCAGGAGAGCATCGGCACGGCTCTGCGCCAGCGGGCTGACGACGTAATCGCCTATGTAGACTTCGACCGCACCAAAGAGGAGCCGCGCCCCAGCACTGACCAGACGACGCTGTTGGCTCTGCTTGGTGAACTGGTACAGCTTGGCACAACCGAGCCGGTGCGTCGCCAGCGGCTCAAGGCCGAGCTTGCCAGTGACCATGACCGCGCCCGGCTGCTGGAAGACCTGATCCGGGGGCGGCTGGTGTGGGCCGACCGAGTGGCGGGGGTGGATGTAGTCAACCTGATCCACGAGAGCCTGCTAGTTCACTGGCCGCGCCTGCGCGAAGTGGCCGCTGCGTTGAGGGTGGAGGTACAACCATGACCGCGATCCAGGCTGTGGCCGAGCCAACAATCGAAGTGCCATTCAGTCCCTACGACGTGCGGGGGCTACGCAACCCCTACCTGGGGCTACGCAGCTACGGCTACGAGCAGCAGGCGGTGTTTGCCGGGCGGGAGGCGAAGATAGCGGCAGCGGTCGGCAAGCTGACCGCCGACCCCGCCCCCAACCTGTTGTTCGTCAGCGGCGCGTCCGGCTCCGGTAAGTCCAGCTTTGTCATGGCCGGGCTGCTGCCTGCGTTGGAGCAACACTACCGTAACTTGGGGCTAGAGCCGCTGCTGGCGACCACCCGTCCGGGCAGCTACCCGTTGGCGGGGCTGTACGATGCGCTGCTGCAACTCAACCTTGCTGACGACTTCGAGCTAGACGAGCGGCTGTTTGCGACGGCCACGACCTTCGCTGACTACCTGCGGACGAACACGCCAGCGCAGCAAGTCAACCTGATCCTGCTCGACCAGTTTGAGGAGAGCTTCACCCAGGCGGAGGCGGGGCAGCGGGAGCGGCTGCTGGACATCCTCAGCAACCTGCCCAGCTTTAGCGCAGCCCGCACTCAGGTGATCTGCACGGTGCGGGCCGACTACCTGCCAGCTTTGTTCGAGCGGCCACACCTCTACGAAGCGGCGGTGCAGGGCGTGGTGCTGGAACGGATGAGTGGGGCCGAGTTGAGCGCGGCGATCCGGGTGCCGGTGGTGAGCAGCTACCCAGCGCAGGATGTGGAGCCGGGGCTGGTCGAGCGGCTGACGACGGAAGCGAGTGCGGATGCCAGCCTGCTGCCGTTGCTACAGGTGACGTTGGAGGAGTTGTGGGCAGACGGCTGGCTGCGGCTGTCCGAGTACGTCAACCAGTACGAGAACAACATCGGCTACGCGCTGCGGAAGAAGGCGGATGCGGTATATAGCTACCGGGACTATGCCGGGATGCAGGAGGAGCCGCGCAGCGAAGCGGAGCAGCAAGCGATGCTGACGATGCTGCTGGACCTGGTGCAGGTGTCGCTGGAAGACCCGACGCGGGATGTGCGGGCGCAGCGGACGCGGCAGGAGTTGACGCGGGAGGAGCCACTGCGGGAAGGGCTGGTAGACGACCTGGCAGCGGCGCGGCTGCTGAGTACGGGGCGGGATGCACGCACCGGCGCAACATTGGTGAGTGTAACCCACGAGAGCCTGATCCAGCACTGGCCGCGCTTGCGAGCGGAGATCAACCGCAGGCGGGGTGAATTGGAGCAGCGGACGCGGTTCAGCCAGGCACTAAGCGAGTGGCAGGGGCAAGGACGGCGCGAGGAGTACCTGCTGAGAGGAGTGCGGCTGAGCGAAGGGATGAGCCTTGCGGCAGCGGGCGACGTGGTGATGCAGCAAGGTGCAGCCCGCGAGTACGTGCAGGCCAGCCGCGCACGAGCGGAAGCGGAGCAAGCGACCCTGCTGCGGCTGGCGCAGGAAGCAGCAGAGAACGCCCGCCGAGCGCAGGCTGAAGCGGAGAAGCGGGCCGAAGCGGAGGCGGGGCGACGCGAACTGGCCGAGCAGGCGTTGGTAGCCACCAGTGAGAAGCTGGTTGCCGAGCAACACATCCAGAGTGAGCGGGCTGAGAAGGAAGCTGCCCAGATCAGGGCTGAGGAAGCAGGACGACTGTTGCGCCGCACCCGCGTCTTCACTGCGGCGATCTCCTTCTTGCTGATAGTAGCGTTGCTGGCAACCTTCTTTGCCTTCAGCAACGCCAATGCCGCCAACAACGCTAAACAGCAGGCGCAGAGTAGCCAAGCGACAGCGGTGGCCGAAGCTACTCGCGCTGATGCTGCAAAACAAGAGGCACTCAACAGCCAAGTTACAGCGGTAGCTGAAGCTGGTAGGGCCAGTGCAGCCCAACAGGTGGCGGCTACCGCACAGGCAGAAGCAGAAGCCAACCTTAAAGTAGCCGACTCCGAGCGGCTGGCTGCTGAAGCACAAATCCAGAACCAACAAAGTAGTTCTGAAAGAGCGATCTTGCTGGCAGCGGAGGCTTTGAGCCGTAACGATAGCCCACGAACCAGAGCCGCCCTCACTTCGGTGCTAAGTCAAGATCAATGGGATGTGACCACCGTCATCTCGCCTACGTCCGTGGCGAAGGGGGTGGTGTGGAGTCCCGACGGGCAACGCGTGCTTACCTTTAACGACAGCACTGCTCAACTGTGGGATAGGTCAGGTAAACTGCTACAGGTTTACACTGGTAAGTCAGACAGTACCATTCAAACCGCTGTGATCAGCCCCGACAACAGTAGGATAGTAGTCATTTACACGGATAAAAACCAAAGTGCAGAATTGTGGGAGGCGGATGGTAGTTCGCGGGTTGCACTAAACAGGAATTATGTACCTCAATACTCTTCTTTCTATAAAGCTGAGTTTAATCGTGCGGGTGATCGCCTACTGGTAAAATGGTACGGCGAGGGCACATATATGTGGGATGCCGATGGACACAACATTGATCTCGCAGGAGCCTCACCTGACACCTTTAGTGTGGATGGGCAGAGGGTGCTGGCCTACAAAGGCAATGATTCTGCCTTGTACGATGCTGGTAGCGGTCAGCAACTCGTCACACTTGCTGGCTTCCCCGGAGCAATCAGCCCCAACGGGCAAATAGTTGCAACTAGAAGCATTACGGGTAGTGTTTACCTGTTTAGTTCCACAGGCAAGCAAGTTGCCACCCTCACAGGTCACACCGCAAGGGTAGTACGGGTTGCTTTCAGCGGCGATGGGCAACGACTGGCGAGCAGTGCAGATGATGGTACCGCTCGTTTGTGGACACTAGATGGCAAGCTGTTGACTACTGTACAAGCCTATCGAAGTATTTCATATCTCGGTAAAGAGATTGTCCTTGACTATGCTGGCAAGCATCTGCTTACCAAATCAGGTAGGGATCCAGCCCTACTCTGGGATGATAGAGGTCTTCTTCTCTCCCCTTTGGCTAGCAGGCAAATCGGCTATCTATCGAGCTTCAGCCCCGACGGTAGGTACGTTCTGATCAGCAGCAACGGTAATGATGCTCCCGCCGCGCAGCTTCTCAGTGCCGATGGGAGCTTGCTTTCTGTGATGCCGGGGAGCGGGGCAGCGTTCAGTGAACGTAGTTCAGACATTGCCACCCTCGCTAATAACGGCACTGTTTACCTGTTGCACGAAGGACGCGCCTTTGCTACTGCGCCTCTGACGGACACAGTCAGCAACATTTACCTCAGCAACAGCAACCTCTATGTGTTCAGCCGTGCGTCTAGCCAGCCCACGAGTGAATACGAAGTACGTACTTACACAACCACCTTCTCCGTCTACCCCGCTGCACTGACTGGTCTACCCTTGTCTTCGTTCAGCATTCCACCTAGCCCCGCTTCACCTTTGTTTGATGAACGTTGCCAGCGTGTCAGCCTTGCATCAGTCAACCCTAACATCCCCTCAACGGATGGCTTCAACAACTTTACCACTACGCTGTGGCTAACCGACGGTACGCGGGTCGGTGAGGTAGTAGGCAACCATCTCGCGCTCAGTCCCGACTGTCGGTTTATGATCACCACCGATCTCGATGCCCATCACTCCCCTACTATTAGCTTGTGGACGATAACGACAAGCCTAGTTCTACAGTTGCCGGGTGCAGGATTGGGCTTCGTCGGCAAATACATCCTTAAGAATGATGGTTACTGTGGCGACGGTGCTTGTCTGTCGCTCTGGGATGTAAAAGGGAACCGTGTGCGGCAGTTTAGTGGTGAAGACTTCAAACTAAGCCCTGATGCAAGTTATCTGTTGGCTGCCATGTCGGGCGGCCCGGACACTTACACTCGCACCTACTCCATCCTTGATCAGAACGGTAACAGCACGGCCACGCTAACAGGCCGCCGTCCCATCATCAGCCCCGACGGTGATCGCGTCGCGCTGATGGTTGCTGATGGTCGCTACCAACTGTACGACCGTCACGGTAAGCCGCTGAACATCCTGCTCGGTCTTACAGATAATGTAGGAGAAGACAATAAAGTTGTGTTTAGCCATGACCGATCATACATCTCTACCAGTCCAGGACGGGCAGCGTATCTTTATGATTGGAACGGCAACGCGATTGGCGCGCTTGACAGTGGCGAGGTGCAGATGCACGCACCAGATGGCAAAACTACTCTATCGCTGGTTGGACACAACAAGAAGGTAACAGCCATTAGCTTCAGCCCTGATCATATGTATATAGCAACTACTTCTACCGGAGATGGCACCGTCCGCCTGTGGAACAGTGCTGGTCGCAACCTGCAAGTGTTCTATGACGTTGTCCAGCAGGATGGGCCGTCGCCGCAATTTAGTGCGGATGGTCGTTGGCTACTCGTGCCCCGACGTGACAACAGCCTCGGTCTCTATCCAACCGGAGTAGATGACTTGCTGGGGACGGCGAACTGTAGGATTGGTCGCAATCTCACGCCAGCAGAGCAACAACAGTTCGGTGTGGATGCGCCACTGTTCCATTATGACCCTGCTAAATGTCAGCGTAGGTTAGCTGGCAGCAGGCACAGCCCACCGCCAGCCCCTTACCGCCATAGCGGTCGCTGCCCTCCCGCTTGCAAGCCGCTCCGCACCGTGTCGCGCACCTCCCGCCAACCCAGTCCGCTGCTGCACCCGGTAGTCTCAAGCTCACTTCGCACCAGCCGTTCGTGCAGCAAGTCACTGGCAACGGCCCGGCCCAGCCGCAAGCTAACCAAATACAGCTTGTCGTTGCGCCCCCCTTCTGACAGACCACGTATGCTGGACGGGCCGAGGTTGCGGCGGGTGTCAATCAGGATGGTCAACACGCCGTCGTCAGCGAGGCTGATCAGGCAGTTGTTGGCCGCGTTGGCAAGCTGCTGGCGGCTGGTGGAGTCGAGTTGGGGGTTCATGGGGATGCTCCTTGTGTGTTGTCGGCAGGCTGTTCCACCTACCGCACCCTACCCGCAAGCTGCCGTAGGCAAGGGCCGCGTTCGGCCCCTGACCGGCGGCTCGGTCAAGCAGCTACCTGATCTTGCCCCATGTGCCATCGCAGCACAGCACTATCAGCCTCATTCTCTGTCGTCAACTGCACCTGATTTGAGCATGTTTGCGCCACAACACCCACTTGCCGGTTGACAGCCTGGTGGCTCTGTGCTATAATGGTTACTAATCACTTAGTTATTTGTTGAGGTGCCTCATGCCAAAACCAGCTACCGACCTCCATGACTTGATCCTGCGCTCGGCCAGCGACCTGTTCAGTCAGCAGGGCTACACCGCCACCACAATCAAGCAGATCGCTGAAGGTGCTAGTTGTACTACCGCTGCCCTCTATTACTACTTCAAGGATGGTAAGGAGCAAATCTTGCGTGAGGTGATCCACTCCTACTCCCATGACCTGTTCCAGATCGTAGCCGAGGGTGCGTGGGCCACCAGCCTGCCAGCCGTACTTGCCCAACTTGGTCAGGCCGCCGCTCGCGTGATGCCTACCCTCCTCCCCCGCCTCAACTGGCTCATCCCCCAGTTTGGCAGCCTGCCGCCTACCGAGCAGAGCCACCTCCAACATCTAATTGCCGACATCCACGCGGCAATGGCTACCGCGATCAAGCCCTTCGTCAACAGCCCGGTCGAGGCTAACACTCTGGCCGCCCTCCTGTTCTTCACCCACTTTGGTTATGAGCAGATCACCTTCAACCTCGGCCTCCACCGCCTGACCAATCTTACTCACAGCCAGTTCGCTGCCACCATCGCGGACGTACTCGCCGCCGGTGCAACTGCGCTTGCCCAGTCCGACCCCCACACCAACTGACCACCTCTTCATCAACCTACTTCTTTTTGCAGCCACAACTTACTGTTCGATTAGTAACTAACATGGAGGCTCTAACATGAGAACAGATGTAGACGCATTGATCGTTGGCGCAGGGCCGGTCGGCCTCGCTCTGGCTGCCGACCTGCATCGCTGGGGCGTGTCGTTCCGCCTTATTGATCGCAAGCCTGGCCCAGAACAGCACTCCAAAGCCGCCAACTTCTGGCCGCGCACCCAAGAGGTTGCCGCCGCAATGGGCTTCGTTGCCCCGATCCTGGCCCGAGCCGTGCCGGTGCGGGCCGCCACCGTCCACGCCTTCGGCAAGCTGATTCGGCCACCAGACCTACGGCCCCTACCCTAGTCCCTACGGGCGGGTACTGGCCGTCAATCAGGGTGATGTCGAGCAACTGCTGGTTGCCCACCTGACCGAGCGTGGCTGCCGAGTGGAGTACAACACCGGCTTTGTCAAACTGCAACAGAGCAGCGAGCAGGTCAGCACCACCGTTGAACACGCCGACGGTCAACGCGAGCAGATTGTCAGCCGCTACCTAGTCGGCACTGACGGCAGCAAGAGTATGGTGCGCCAACAGAGTGGCTTGCCGCTTGAGCTTACCACCCTACCCGATGCCCGGCTGCTCCAGATTGATGCCCGCCTGCGCTGGAGCCGCCCAGTCAGCTACGACCAACTCTGGTTCTTCCTCTTTGACAACGGCTTTGCCGGGATCGTACCGTTGCCGCACGGCTACTATCGGATGTTCTTCTGCACCAGTGCCGCCAAGATACCCGACCGCCAGCCAACCCTGGCCGAGATGCAAAGCCACCTGCGGGCGGCCAGCGGCGATCCTCGCGCCGAGTTCTACGAGCCGCAGTGGTTTAGTCAGGGTCAGTTCCAATATGGGGTCGCCAACCAGTTCCGGGCCGGGCGCGTCTTCCTGGCCGGGGATGCTGCCCACGCCACTATCCCGATTGGCGGGCAAGGCATGAACACCGGGGTGCAGGATGCCTTCAACCTCGGCTGGAAGCTGGCCTCAGTGCTGCAAGGCCGCGCCCACCCCGACCTGCTGGACAGCTACTCGGCAGAGCGGCAGCGGGTGCGCCGCGAACTGGCTGCCGACCAGGTGAGCAACTTCAACCGGCTGCTGCACCCCAGCCGCTTGCAGAAGTGGGTGATGACGACGCTGGGGCCGCTGGTGATGAAGCGGCAACGCAGCGTCGAACTGGGCCGCCGTGACGAGACGCAGTTGGCGATCAACTATCCAGCCAGCGCGCTGAACGAAGACCACCTCAAGGGCGGGCTGGGGGCTGGGGAGCGTGCGCCAGATGCCGAAGTAGTCAGCCTCGGCGACAGCAGCACCACGACCCTGTTCGACCTGATTTACGACGGTGAGTGGACGGTGCTGGCCTTCGACGGGGGCCGGGGTGGTAGCACGCTGGCTGCTTTGTCGGCAGTGGTACAGCCGATCAACGCTTTGGGCTGGTCGGTCAAAGCACGGCTGGTGCTGGCGAACCGTAAGGCACCGCTGGGGGGAGCATTGGTCAACCATGTGCTGCTCGACCTCGACCGCTACGCACATGAGGCATACAAGGTCAGCCAGCCCACAATCTACCTGATCCGGCCCGACGGTCACGTAGCTTTCCGGGCGCGGAGCGATGCCGCTGGCAGCTTGCTCGACTACTGTAAGCGGTGGCTACGGCCAGTGGGCGTGACAGGATAATAGAACGAGGCTTAAACTATAGTGGGCTGCTAGGCAGCGGTCGCCGCAGCCCGGCCTGCAAGCCACTCCGCACCGTGTCCTGCACCTCCCGGCCCGGCAACCCCAGGCTGTGACCAGCCACCGCAAGCTCACCGCGTACCACCCGTTCGTCCAGCAGCCCACCCGCGACGGCACGGCCCAAGCGAAGGCTGACCAAGTACAACTTGTCGTTGCGCTCCCCTTCCGCCAGCCCACGTAGCTCATCCAGACAGCCGCGCAGCATCGCCCGCCCGTAAGCTGACCTGCATTGCGGCCCGACGCTGCGGCGGCTGGTAACAGGCCAACGACGGTGTTGCTCCTGCAACATATCACTAAGACAACTGGGCAATAGCAGCATCCCACACTCGAAGGGACTACACCCCGCCGCCCAACGGTACAGCCCACCGCCCGGATGGATGCTCGGTGTGAGTACAATGCTCCGTCCAGCCCCCAGCACTTCGCAGCCGGGCAGTTCCGGCAACTGTGCCTTGCGGATGGTGCAACCAGCGGGCAGTTGGTAGAAGATGTGCCAGCCACCCCCACCGCTACGCTGCTGTACGGTGTCGGTTGCCGCTTGACCCAGCCGTTCAACCACTGCCGCAAGGCTGCCACCATGTCGGGGGTCAATGTCCAGCACCACGATCTGGCTTGCCCCGCAAGCAGCCGCGATGTTGTAGTTAGGGTGGCTCCGCCAGAATGTGGCGGCGGGTTGTGCGTCAAGGTAGCCGTGGGTGCCATAAGGTGGCCGCTTACTGCGTGGTAGCAGCGGGTGCAGGTGCCAGCCCAGCCGGGCGTATGCCTGCGCCCACTCGTAAGTGTTCATGGCCTTACCATCCGAAGCTGGCAGCGTAGAGCTTGTGGTAAGCCCCGCTGTAGTAGTGGTCGGCTTCGCGGCGGCTGACCAACTCACTCGTCGCTGCCGAGCATAGCTGCCAGTCAGCCCACGCCACTGCCTGCTGGATGTGCTGGCACTCGTGGTCGGCGGTGCCGCCGCAGCCACACTGCCAGCCGTGCAGGTCAATTTCGACCTTGCCAACGCGGTAGAGCCGCCATCCAATCCGCTCGATGCTGGTTGTTGCCACTTGTTCAGTAAACATGACAATGCTCCTTTGGGCAAAGCAAGGCTGGCCGCCACGCTGACGACCAGCCTACTTTGCGCTTGTAGATGTTGGTTAGAACAGGGAGAGTTGTTCGCTGTCGGTGCCGCTGACCGAACGACGGCCACCGCGCCGGACGCTCAAGACCACGCCGAACACTGGCTGGTTGGAGCGATTGGCTGCTGGCGGCGTGAACGGCTGCGGCACGGTGGTTGGTTGAGGCAAGGACGGTGTCCGTGTAACTGGCTGCTGATCAACAGCCTTCATTGCATCATCGGCCAGCAGCGCATCATCGGCCAACAGCACGCCGCTGCCGTCAACTTCGGCGGCAAGGTCGCTGCCCGCCTGCTCCTGCTCGCGCAGCTTGCGGAACAGGGCATCACCAAGCGTGAAGGTGCCAGCCTGTACCGCCATGCCGCCTGCACCCGCTGCTTCAAGGGCCGCCTGCCAGTCTTGACCATCCGCCTTCTGGCTCTCGGCTACCTTCTGCAGCCAGAGGGACAGCATCGCCGCTTGCAGGGTGTCCTTGTAGAACAGGATGTAGATACGCACGTCACGCTGCTGGCCGTTCCTGTAAACCCGGCCATTGGCCTGGCGGAAGGTGATGGCGTTGCACAGCGGGTTCTCGAACCAGACCACCGTGTGGAAGTAGACCAGGTTGTTCAGCCCGGTCTCGACGGCGCGGGCGTTGACGATCAGCACCTCTACGCCACGTCCAATCACCTCACGGTCGATCCAGCTTTGGCGTTCGCGGGCTGCAACCTTGCGGGCATCCAGCACCGCGACCTTCACGCCTGCGCGGAGTTTGAGGACGGCGGTCAGCCGCTCGACCAGCCCGCTCTCCTCGCCAGAGTTCCAGACGTAGACCAGCAGCCGCCTGCCCTCGGCGCGTTCAGCCTTGACCGTGCGGACGAGCGTCTGCTCCTT
>Ga0209511_1002685_pt1 | contig 14327 bp, 12 predicted proteins | sample SSSSmetaG_FD_184141 | JGI IMG/M metagenome (GOLD analysis project Ga0209511, IMG submission 184141) | Glacier valley bacterial and archeal communities from Borup Fiord, Nunavut, Canada, to study Microbial Dark Matter (Phase II) - ​SSSS... | ecosystem: Environmental > Aquatic > Freshwater > Ice >...
ACTTTTTCACTAGCACTGATGGTAAACAAATTCATCAGCAAAATCATGATAACTGGCAAACTATTTGGCTAGCGGTGTGGCAAACAAATTCGTCAGCGAGTGGTAAAGAAATTCGTTGACATTCACACGAGGGGACTTGAACCCCTACCCAGAAACCCGGACTAGATCCTTAGTCTAGCTATATGAATAGGCAATCCAACACTATAAAATACGGCAGTCTTTCGTTGCTGTTTTTTAACATCGTCGCTAGATTGATATGATTTTACCTCTGTAGATTAGCTTATTTGCTTGTTTTTAGGATACTACAAATACGCTAGGAAAACAATACTGTTTCTTGCTGTTTTTACAAAACTACCTTTTGCCCCAATCTAGTTGATCATTATTGGGGGTGCTAACTCTATATTATTTTATTTTGAATTGATTGTAACAACTCTTTTAGTTTCAACAACTCATCTTTATTCAGAGTAGTACCCTTGCCCATTTTTTCATGTTCTGGTGCCCAGTCCCGTATATCATACTTTGGTTCTCCATCGTTCCAACTGATGAGGTTTAATTCTTTCTTCCAGCCTTTTGTATTCTCTGATAACACTCCTATTTCTTCTACTATATCGTATTTAATATCTGCCATCATTTATCTCCTAAAATGTATTTTTAATTACTTCAATTTGAGTTTCATTAAGTCCATACAATCTGTATACCATTTCATCGATTTGTCTTTCAAAATATGTTATATCACATTCCATATTTTTAGATTTAATCTCCAAAATTTCATCAATTACTTTGACAAATGCTTTCTGCTCATCCATAGAGACTTCTGGAATTGGTAATTTGCCTATACCATTTTCAAAAAACTCAAATATTCCACTTCCTGTTTGTTTTCCTATACTTTTGTATCGATAGTTTAGAGTTGATGAATTTAACAATGCTAAAATATATTTTATATCAATATACTCGTTTGTATCAAATACTACAGTAGTATTAGTAAAACCTATATAATCTTTAGAGTCATCATAAGCAAAGCAATTATTCTTACCTCTGTATGAGCACCATAGTTTATTATATTTATAATAAGCTTTATGTAAAGGTCTACTATATCTCCACCAATCGCGCCCTTCATTTTTTACAGTTGCCCTTTTTTCTAAGATATCTCTGTTTGCCTCAAGATATTCCTTAACAGTCCAATCCAATTCATCAAAATTATTAACGTCTTCAAAATACAAAAGATATTCATCTGCCTTATTATAATAATATTTTTTAATGTTTTCACCTAGCATTCTTTTTCTAATGTATCGAGCTGGAAATGGCGGCATCTCTTCAAAAGCATAAACCTCATTTGCAGCTGTTTCCATGCCTTTCCCAACCTTTAGAATTTCAGATAGACCTCTATAATTCCCGTCTATTTTTGTATTTATATCTTTAATATGTTGTGGTACCAAAGCAAATACAGAATTATGTTCTAGATCAACATCAAACCAGTCTTTTTGACTAGTAAGTTCTGCCATTAAATTGTTAACTTCTTCCTTGAACACCAATGCCTTTGTAATAAAATTTACTTCTTGTTTCATCTTCCAAAAACTTATGCAACTAGTTATCGACGCACTACTAAATACCATATACTTTTCAAAATTTACTATTCTAAATAGTGGCAATTTCTCAATCATAAAATTTCTAAGTTTTTTTGCTTTATCAGAAAATAAATATGCGTTTGAAGTAATAAAATTAACTTGACCACACGAAATCTTATATCCCTTATAAATAAAGTAAAATAAGATATCGCTTTTATCCATCCATATTTCATCATAATTTTTCTTTAGATATGCTACTGTTTCATTTCCAGCGCCTAAAGTTTGCACATTAAAATACGGTGGATTGCCAATAACAATATCGAATCCTCCTTTTTCTTTAAACACTCTACCAAACTCCAATTCCCATACAAAAAATGGTTTTTCGCCATTTTCTCTAATTTTTTGATATTTGACTATTGTTTTTTCATTGTTGTATAGAGATAATTTTGACATTATAATATTATCAATTATCTTATCTATTTCTTCTTTGATATCTTTTTTGTTATCTGGATTTTGTTCACCAAACAACATATCTTGATTTTTAAACAATTCGTCTATATAACCACTCATATCATCAGCAAACAATTCCATTTGAATTCCCTTAAAATCATTACTATTTGGATTTAACAATTTCTTATCAAAGAACTGTATGCCTTCATATTCATCAATCAAGCTGTTACCGCACATTACATTATAATCAAGGTTAGGCAAAGTAGGTGGTTCATTTTGCCTACTTTTCCCAACGTCCTGATCATTCAATGTCAGTTCTAAATCAACATCAATAATAAGAGAAAGCCATAATCTGAGTTTAGCAATATCTACTGCTGAAGCTTCAATATCAACTGCATAAATGCAATTCTTGATCGTATTCCATTTAAGATTATATAAGCTTCTTTCTTGACGTTTTCTTAACTTTTCCTTAGAATCTACAATTGCTGACACATAATATTCAGTGATATTATCACGTGCTTTAACAATCTCAGATAACATTCCTAGTGGAAAAGCACCAGAACCGACTGCAGGATCAGCGACTCTAACTTTTTCTAAGGCTTTGTCAATTCGCCTAAGTTTTTGATAAACCGTCTCTGGAATAACTCTTTCTTTTTCTCCTTGTAATGTCTTAAAACTACGATCTTCATCTTTCATAAATTCACCATATAAAATGAATTGCTTTATATCTTCATATGGCGTATCTACTTCAGTTATTAAATAATTAATGATACTTTCCTGGCACATATAATGGACAATTTCACGTGGTGTATAAAATGCACCCTTAGACTTTCTATCAGTAACATCCAATAAATTTTCAAATATCTTTCCCAACATCTCAGGATCAACTGCAATTTCACGCTCGAGAGGTTCATCTTCATTCATAGTAAAATTGTAACGATCAAAAATATCCAATATGCCGTCAGCATCTCTACCTTTCATATCTACATTTGAAAACAAGACATTTGGAATATGGAAATCAGTATATTGCCAATCATAATTTTTTAATGGTTCGAAAAGTCCACCATTTAAAAATGGTACCTTACAATTAAATCTTTTATAATAATTGTTTTTACCTCTTTTATGATTTAATGCTTCATAAAACAATGGTTCCAAATATTCAACAAAGAAATTCTTATCAGTAGTCTTATGGCAAGCAGAAAACAAATCTCTTACAAAGGTCTTACTACCTTCTCCCCATTTTTGAATATCAAATTTTCCAGAAGTAAATGCTGTTGCCAATACATCAGCTTCTTCATCAGTAAATTCTTTACTTATTAGAAATGATGCTTTAATTTTATATTCATCTACTTCAATTTGTTCATATATCATAGGAATAACAATTTTTGCAGCATTAGAGTTATAATACAAATTATTATATTCTTTCTGATTAATAATCGATTTTACGCAAAGTACTCCAAGCCATCCTTTTTTTTGCAAAAAATAAAGAAATGCTAACTGTCCCATTAATTTTTTTGCAAACTGTTCACTTGTAAATTTATGTTCTCCCGCTTCTTTCAGAAAATTTTCATCCTTATCAAGATACTCTTTTAGTTCAAGATATTTTTCTTTATATTTGTCAAAAAAGGCTTTTGTAACATTCTCAACACTAAATGCCTCTTCAATTCTATCCAACGTTGGGTTGAATTTTTCCTCGTCAAATATTGGTAATAACTGATCTATAGCCGTATGGCATGGCTCCCCTTTTCCAACTAAATAGGAATATCTTTTTGCAGGGGTTAAACTCATCTTCACCTTGCCCGCTGCAAACTCATAATCTAATCTAACGAAAGATAATCTCCATCTTTCATCATCTTCGTTATAGAAGGCAACAATAGCAGCATCATGATTATTATCTGTTAATAATTTAGAAATAAAACTTCTCTGTATACTCCTAGACCTTTCTACACTATTACTCTTTCTCAGTTTAACAGCTAAAATATCAACAGTATTTTTATCTGGGTCAATATATACACCAAGATTAAAATACGATTGAATAGTGAATCTATATTCTGCCTTAATGAACTCATTCTCTCTTATTGAGGATACAGCAGTAATATTATTGAAAAATTCTTTAGTGAAATATAAATATTTATCTAAATCAAATTTACTTTTAAATGTTTCTTCTAAAATAAGTTGTTTTGTATTCATTGGATAGTCCCTTCACGTTTCATGAATAATGATAAAATCACTTGTTTTTCCGTAGATTCCGTACTACTCTTTGTAATTCGTTTTTCAAAGTATCTATCTGGTATTCTATCAAAAATTTCATAATAGGCTTTTATCGGTTCATCAATTGTTTTAATATCCTTAATGATTTCTTTCGTTAGTGATTGTGCAATATCTCCATTTTCCCAAAGTGAAATCATTTTCATTATGTTCTCTTCTTGCTCATCAATAAGTATTTTGCACTTAATTATTGCCTTAAGTATCTTTACCATCTTAGCATCATTACCGGTAACAGTTGCCTTAGTTATTATTATTTCATCTTCATCCGTCAACACGGTGTTGAAAGCTTTTTTATTAGCATTTAGCTGCGTATAATAATGCTCACCTACATTTAAAATCTTTTCATTGATATCAGATTTAATATATGTGATAGCCTCCAAAAAATTTAGCTGCTTCGTATCCATTCCAGTAGTAATAAAAAATTGTTTTAACGCACCTCTTCTTAAAAATGTAACCGTTGTATCCACATTAATTTTACCAGAATATTTACCTGTTTTTGACTTAATGGGAATTCGTCTAATCTTATAAAAAAGTTCCGTATTATTATCTCTAATTTCACGTATTAACGCTAAATATGCTAGTTCTGGATTAACCCCATTTTCATCTTCATCTAGATTCCCTGTTAGTTCTTCATATAACTTATGGGATGACACTTCTTCATCATCGGATAGATATTTGAAATCCTCTCCTAATGTATCATGGAAAGCCTGTAGTTTTTCAGTAATTCTTTCCCTTAATGGCAGTTGCTTACTTGTTTCAGATGTAGGGAAGAAATTAAATACATAAATTTCATCAAATTCTGTTCCTACACGATTAATACGTCCTACACGTTGCATAATTCTGGTAGGATTCCAAGGTAAATCATAATTAATAACCACATTAGAGCGATGTAAATTAATACCTTCTGCCAATACATCTGTTGTAATTAATATTCTGTATTTATCATCTTTTTCTTTCCATTTCGGATTAAAGCTTTTTTCAATTTCTGCTTTTAAATAATTACTTCCATCTCCAGAAAAGACAACTACTTTTTCTCCATACACATTTTTTAATTCTTTTCCTAAATACATAGCTGTTTCTTTTGATTCTGTGAAAATTATTAGTTTGCCTTTTTTCAAAACATCATTCTCTTTTAATTCTTTTTTGAATTTATTTAATTTAGGATCGCTAATTATTTTATTCCAATGTTCTTTTAAGTCCTTTAACATTGATAAATCATATAATAATGCTGGTAAAAACGAATTTTTAAACTCTTCAATTTTAAAATATTGAACTCGTTCTTCATCAACTAACTGCATTAATTTATCATCATCCCCATTATCTAGCATATCATAAACATTTACCTTTTTGCTTATGTATATTTCTCCATTATTACACATTTTAATAAACTGTTCGTAAGAATCAATAAATCTACTTAATGTCATTTTAAATGCATGAAAGCTGCTCTCTAATCGCTTTATTAAAATAGATTTCATAAATCCGCTCATGTTTCTTTGAGACACTAACATCGTAGAATATTTCTTATTATCTTTAAGATATAACAGTGGTGTATATCTAGCATAATTTAAACCTTTTATAACGTACATTGTCTTCTTAAAAACTTCATCCGTAGCTTCATCAAATTCATAAATTACTTTTTTCGGTGTTCCGAGTTTTGGAAAACTTAAACCTTGCTTTTCCAGATCGTCTTTATAATACTCTACTATCTCTTTGCGAACTCTTCGAATCATAACATGACGTAAAACCTTATCTCTTATCTCTTCTGAATTCTCACGCATTTGAGCATGATACTCTGAAGTACCCTTGTCCATTTTCTTTAACTTACTATTTAATCTTGTAAAAAAGCCTTCAATGTTCTTTTGATTTGGGATAATTATACTATTATGCTTTGGTTGAAATAAATAAATTTGATTTTCAATATCACTAGAATAATTATTTATTGGCGTTGCAGATATTAATACTACCTTTTTGTTAAAACATATTTGATGCAGTAGTTTAAATCCTTCTGTGTCTTGATTTCTAAACCTATGTGCTTCATCAATAAACACATACGCATATCCTTCTACACCCTTCTCAATTATCCTATCCAATTTGCCAAGTGATTGTACTGTTGCTGGCACATCAAATTCTCTAAGAACATCTTCCCAATATTCTACCAAGACTGGAGGGCATATAATTAATTTTCTGCCACCCTTCAGACTTTTAGCTAACATTACACAAATATAAGTTTTTCCAAGCCCAACAACATCAGAGATAAATACTCCGTTGTATGCTTCTAATATTTTTTTAGCTTGCATTACTGCATCTATCTGATACTGAAGGCGCATATAACCACCGGGCAATAAATCATCAATTAAAATATCCTTATCTGCATTAATTTCTTCTTTAAAAAACTCATATATAGTTTTTAAATATAACTCATACGGTGTAATATCATTTCTTAGCCACGTTTTTTCTTCAACAGCATCAACAAAAGTGTCCTTAATATCTACACCTTGTTTCCATAATTCTTCAAATCTTTCTAATGCAAACTCAACATCTCTACTGTCCTTTAACTCAACGTTGAATTCCAAATTGTTTTTTAGTCCTGCCTCTGAAAAATTACTTGATCCGGTAATTACGCTTCCAAAGGTATCCGGTACCTTCTCCATATCCTTACGCATAATGTAAACCTTGGCATGAATAGGTGTTTCTATGTACATACGCATTTCCATTTTTCCAGTACGCAACCAGTCAATAAAATAACGAACACCTTGTTCAACCTCATAACTATCTTCTGAAGTTCTAAACTCATTTTCAATAGCATTGCCAAAAGCCTCTTTAGCTTCTTTATGTGATAAAACTTCAACAATATCACCTTGTTCAGCTCTATTGATTATTTCTACCGTTTTCTTATCTACATTGAGCCCAACTAATACTCTAATCTTTTCTACACTTTCCATAGCTTCATACATTCTAAAAAATCCACTGGTTCTAAAATACCCTACAAGAATATCAAAAAACTGTGTATTACTATTTAAAATCTTATTAAAACGTTCATATAAATTACGGTCTGGCTCATTAGTAAAAAACGTTAAGTCATTATGCATCTTTTGCACCCCTTTAGTATATTATTATAGTTATCCAATTCTATCATACAATTTGTACATTATATGTTGCTCACCCCATCATTTGTTAATTTAATTTTTCTACCATCCGCTGGCTTTTCTGCATCTTCTGGTATAACCCACACATCACTTAATTTAAAAGCACCTTGAATTCTACCTTGCTCACAAAGCAACTGTACTCTTCTTCTTGAAATATTCCAATTTTCCGCTGTTTTTTTCGCTGAAATGTACTCCATATACTTACCTCCGAATGAATCCATTTATCAGTTCAATCATACTTTTATTATATACCAAGGTGCGAATAATTACAAAGATAATCTCATTTTATCTCCAATACAAAAACGCACCCATCTATGAGTGCGCTCCAATTTATGTCATGCAGTTTATAGCATAAAATTCCGATTTTCCAATCCTTTTATAACCAGACTTTTTTATAACATCAATCATAAGCTTTTTCTTACTACCATCTTCATCGGTAGCGTTAATCCAATTTTTCTTATCATCAGGTAGCTGTGGCTTCGGGCAGATTACAAAGCAGCGTGTATGAATGTTAAGACAATGCAAGAAGATATCATATAGCTGATTAAAGATATACTTGCCGACCCCTTTGTTACGGTATTTAGGATTTATATACACTCTCTCGATATAACTGCTATACGGCGATGCATACATCAAGTCTATATCAAGTTCTTCTTTGTAAATATTACTTTTCATAAGTGTACAAATTGCACCATATACATCACCATAATGCATATCAGCTACATCAGTCATATCATTACCATCATTCATGATTTTGTCTTCATCAAAAACCATTCCATTTAACTCTGCGACTAAAGTCCTTCCACTATAGATTTTTAAAAATACATAGAAGGAGTACTCCTCTCTTTCTTCAATACTCTTTGAAAATGGCTCATTCAATATAAGATTTTCAATATCTTCCCTTGATGTAGTCACATAAAGATCTAATTTCATTGTGTCTCCTCCATATTCTTCTTTTGTTATTTAGCCATTTATTATCTCTTTGATTATCTGCTTTAACTTCTAGCACATTGTGCCAGAAGTTAAAAATCAATACTCTTTATTATACTCCTGATGGCTTATATAAATATAATCGCACAGAGCATTCAGATACAGTAAAACAATTATAGAATGTATTTACTATCACACAGAATATGTTGCTTAAAATCGTATAGTATGGGTAATTTCTAGTAAGCTCACCGCTTATTTCCATCTTTAATCAGGCAACCATGTTTAGTTGAGTCCGTAATGCTCTCATTACCTTAAGTTTTATATCCGACTCACCTATATCTCCTATTATTTCTTGTAACCGATGTTTATCCAAAGATATAATTTGTTCAGTCAATATGGTACTTGCCATATGTAAACCATATCCTTCAATTGCTACATGCGTAGGGATCTTTGCCTTGGTTATACTCGTCGTTAAAGGAACAATACTAACAACCGGACTATGAAGGTTGCACATGTTATTTGATATAACTAAGACTGGTCTTAATCCTTGTTGTACTCGACTATTTACTATGACCGGAAGGTTTGCATAATAAAGTTCACCAAATTGACAAGGTTTATTTTCATTTTCATTACCACCTTTTTTAATTATTGATATTGGTACTTGATTACTATTGTTGATCATCTTCATGTCCTCCTCTGATTTGTTTGTTTTGTTATAGTTTATTTATATTTGCTATAGTGTCATTCTACACCATGTTGAAACATATGTCAATACTCCAGAGAAACTATCTACACTATATTGCAACATTTTATTTATGGTGGTATAATACAAATATCGAACAACAGAAAGCCGGTGCGGGAATTTATGAAGGATGAACAGAACAATATAATAAGAAACGAGATAAAATCAGAAATTGCGAGAAGTGGTATGACATTAACTGCTATAGTTGAAGAAATGAACCTACGACATGCTGATGACAAAACTACAACTCAAAATATTTCGAATAAGCTAACCAGACAAACAATAAAGTATTCTGAGGTGTTAGAAATAGCTGACATAATAGGAATGAGAGTAGAGTGGATTAAAAAATAAAAAATACTGGAGAAGAATATGGCAAATCATTGTAATATTTGTGAGAAAAAAATTAATTTATTTATTGAAAATAATACCTTATCAAAAGATTTAGCCGAATATCATCTTTGTGATGATTGTTATAATATGGTTTTACTTCTAACCCTAGTGAATTATAACGGTAAAGATAAAGCACGCTATATCTCAAATAGAGAATTAATCAACTCAAAAATTTATACCGGGCTTTTAGACAAAAAACTTGAGAACTACTTAATTGAACAAATTGCAAGATTTGATTCTTTATTAATTGATAAAGAAAATTTAGAACTTAGAGAGGTACAAAATTTAATTGAACGTAAAGAAGTAGAATTAGAACAAGATGAAAATCTACAAGCCGAAATGATTGCAATAAAAAACATTATCGTTACAACCGGTGATATTAATAAACCCTATCGAATTATTTCTCCTATAATATATAACACTACAAATCGAGGCATTTTTTCCTCTTTATATGAAAAGCTTAAAACTAAGTATAATGATCCGTTCTATAAGCAATTGTTAATAACGCCAGAACTTTCTCCCTCAAAAAGTTTTGACGGGCTTTCTTTACTGACACTATTTGATACCTCTATAGGGTTTGAAGGAAATGTTGGACAACAATCTTTTGATCCGGCTTTTTATATGAGTATTGCAGAAATGAAATTAAGAGCACACAAAATGGGTGGAGATGGTATTGTATCCTACAAAATCGACTTTGATTTAGATACTACAAACTGGGGCGCATTCTATCTCCAAGCTTATGGAACTGTTGTTAAATTAGATGAAAATATATAAATATTTCGATAATGAATTATTACGCCCCTATAAAAAAGTCTATTGAATATAGATACGTCGGGCGAGCTGTGAGTTCAAACTTTAAACAGAATACCGTGAATCCTATATTTGACGATGCCAATTTAAACTTCTGGAACACGTGTCCAAAAGGATTTAAATCAGGCGTACTGTCAACAGCCCTGCTGCCATTAAATACCTCTTTGCATCTGTATACTATATTAATATCTTTAATTCATTTCTTACCCAATCAGCTTTGGTTTCAAAAGCTTGAACATTTTCATTAAAAATTTCATTATATCCTATTGCGGCTTTTTCCTTTTCTAAATCAAGTTCATCAAATAGTTTTTCAAACGATTGTTTAAAATACACTTTGGAGAAATCTTCCGATTTTTTTATTGCTAATTTTTTACTGCTTATTTCTTTTTCAGAAATTCTCTTATTTACTTCGCTAACTCTTAAGTTAATGGTGCACGCATTAATATGTAACATAAATAACATATCTATAATACTTTTATAGTTCTTGTTTATTTGCATTTTTGGTCTAATAGGTGAGAAATCCGATTGTATCCCATAACTCTTTTCTAAAGATACTATATATTTTTGCATGTTATCTATAAGTCTATCATATTCACTTTCAGTTGCTCCACTTCTAACCGCCCAATAACACTGCGCATACGTACCAATTAATTTTCTAGTCATTTCTTTATATTCCATACGATATGATACTATTGAACTCATGACAATTAAAATACTGCTTACAAATATACCAATAATAATATTGTTAATAAAATTACCATGACCAATTAACATATGAAAAAGTTTTCTATAATTAAAACTTTTTTGTATTATATCAAATTCAAGTTCTATCATTAATAACAAACTAATTACCGATAAAGCTGTAGATAAATATAAGTTGATTTTTATTGTTTTCAATTTTATATACCTCCGTTCGGTTAATTGCAATTATACATATTACGATAAATATTTACAATAAAATCTAGCAAAAAGAACGTACCCATTGATATGTTCTTTTTATGTCTTCTGCAACTTTATTCCTTTATGATTTGGGTTTAGTATAAGGGTTCCTTCTGAGGAAGAGGCAAATCAGCTGTCGGCCTTATGCAGATCGGCAACTGCGATTGTATTACAACCTTTCACAGTGATAATATTACAAGACGAAACACCTTGTAAATTCCGCTTTTATTCCACTATTGTTTCATACCAAATCTATTCCATCCAAGCCTGTTAGCTGAATTCTTATTTACTATGTAACCTCATTTACCGGTCTGCTAATTGAGGTCTTACTTGGATATGTAAACACTGAGACTTTTTCTATATCTAAAGTATTTATCCTTTATAAGTTCTAGGTTTAAGTTTATATTCTACTTTGCAATTCAATATGGCTATAAAAATCACAAGACTATGGCTGTTAAGATGCATCCTTTACGTTTAAAATATTTTTAATACTCACATCAAAACCGAATGCTTCAAGTCTTCGCTTTGTATATCTAAACGAAACCATGCTAAAAAATGGTAGACGGGGCAAAGGCTCTTGATACTTTGTAATAATTCCAAAGACAACTTTAATTTTACGTCTGTCTATTATCTCAAAATTCAAATTTGGTGCTTTCTGCAAAATTCTTTCATTTGCTTTGATAAGAAAAGCATTATCAGATAGTACTAATTCTGCGGACACTGCTGCCTGGCTAAAGAGATGACTCAACGTCGATGAACCGGAGTATGGTTTAATATGTATCATTTCCTTTTGTTCCGATAAAATATCACATAACTCAATACTACTATGACCGCCACCATATGCAATATTATCCGCATCCATTAAAATGTACTGGTCAATGTGATTATCCGTAAAACTCTTACTATAAGCATGTTCACTATCATGATTAGCATTAAATTCATCAAAAACGATTGGAGATATTTTTGTTCTAGAATAGTCATTATTAACCTGTTGCACAAAGTCGGTGTTTATGCAATACCACTTTCCGCTATTTATGCAATATGCCTTGTTATTAAGCATTATTTCCCCGAAGAGACATTTACTTGCTGCCCAACTGCGTAGCTGAGAATCATCCAGTGCACTAATTACTGTTATTTTCTTTCCCTTCAGTTGATCAAATCTTATTAATGGTTCACGAAAAGATCCTCGAACTTTTTCTATATCAATGTCATCATGGATTTGTGACCCCGCATACTTAAAACCCTTTACTTCTGACCACTCGATAAGTTCAGGAACTGCCATCCAAATATCTTGGGATTCTATATTAACAGCTTCTATCAACTTTGCATCAAGCAACTCAATCAGGCGAGTATCTTTAACATCTTGTATTTGATCTATCCATGCAAAATTTCGTGTATATGTCGTTAGTTTATATTTCCTGTAAGTTTTCTTCAAAAAATCTACAATGTTACTTATATCAACTTCTGCAGTTAAACTAAGAATATCACCACCAGCCAATATTCCAGTTACATACTGGTCATCATCAGATACTCCCGCTATGTTACTTACCAAATCCCGGTTTATATCTAACCCAAAGTCGCTAATTCCAGATTTCAATGGAAGTTGTTCACTACTCAATTTCTGGTTCCCACCTATATTGATTTTATTTATCCGACGAAGACTATCCTGTTTAATGGTATTGAGTATTACTTTAAGACCAAATCTCTCCTCAATAACATTATCTTTAAGCATATTCTTTCCATAACCCATTACTATTGCAAATGTTTTGGTATGTTCAGGGTCATCAGTTTCTGTATTATCAGTGCTTATCCTAACAATAGCAACTGCCCGCGCATTTGCTGAGAAGAGATTATTGGTATTAAGCTGTTCATTGAAAAATGATACTGCCCACTCGGGAGTGGCGGTATGTGAATTCTTTACATAGACAGTGCCTACATCTTCGATTTCCGTATAACTATCGTAATTGTCGACAACATCTTCATTAGTCATGAATTCATCTCTAATCATGTATATTGAAAGTTTGTTTTTATTTGCCATACCTACACCTCTTTCTACTTTTTCATTCGTATTTAATGAGAACCATAATACCTAATTGCATAAATATTTTATTCAAGCTTATCACAATAATTACCAATTAGCAATTTAAAATGGTTAATTTCTACAAATTTCTACAATCTGTTCATAATCAAATTTATTAATCTGTATGTGATCTGTAAGCTGCCGCCCCATTTCCATAAGAAAACATAAGATTACCTGTATCAGCTTCACCAATGATAAGTAATACAGTATTTCCTTCTGCTACTTATCTACCAATAGTTGCATTCAAGAACAAATTATCCTAACTTTAAAATCTACATAATACTTATGGGTACAGGTAGTTAAATTTTAGTTGAGTGAATAAAAAAACTACCAACTGATATTGATAGTTGGTAGTATAATTTATCTCATTCATTATTTTTGGAAATCGCCATTGCATAAAATGGTGTATTTTCAATATCATATTGCTTTTTATGAGATATTTTCGATCGCATGAACGCAATTCTTTTCTCAATATTATAGACTGTTTCTTTATATACTTTTATGGTTTTCTGTTCCTCTGTATCAATTATCTCAGTCTTAAAAAACTTATCTTGTAATTCTAAAATTTTATCATAAATTACTGGAATATTTCCTCTCTTTACACTTTGAAAGTTGTCAAAATGAAATTTTGTTGAATGAATTATTATAATTAATTCTTTTATATAAAGATATACATCTTTCTCAATATATTTTTTAAACTTGCCTTTGTTATGAAAAAAATCTATATTTCCATATAATCTATCAAATTCAATTGAATCGAATTCGCACACATCTTTATAAGAATTTATTATTTCATCAATTTTTCCTTCAAACTCATCAACTTCATTTGTATTAAATTTAAGAACCATTTTAGTATTTTCAATATTTTTAACTTTGAATTTTGATTGAGGTGCCAAAACTTTAAATTTAGAACCCACCTCATTCATACAGAACTCATTTTTATGAATTCTGATTTGTTTTATCGCTGATTTTCTTGGATATGCCTATTTTTAGAAGGTTATCCTTAT